>Ga0075011_10002287_pt1 | contig 10390 bp, 9 predicted proteins | sample TARM_MetaG_T_14_FD_72354 | JGI IMG/M metagenome (GOLD analysis project Ga0075011, IMG submission 72354) | Freshwater microbial communities from Pennsylvania, USA, analyzing microbe dynamics in response to fracking - TARM_MetaG_T_14 | ecosystem: Environmental > Aquatic > Freshwater > River...
GCTGATATTGTTGAGTCTGCGATTTTTGAGATGTATGCGCGAATGGTTGTGTGCGGCACCCTAGATGAGGAATAGAAACGTTAGGTAAATAGTTGGGAAAAACAGAAAATGGAATGAGAAGCGTCACTACGGCGTTGATCATTCCATTTTATTTTAACCCATTATGCGGAATGACTGAATATGGCATTTTCGATACCGCATTCAATGTGAAACTTGAAACTATTCAAACATATATTAAAAGTTTAATATGAGTGTTGATGCGATGGATTTCCATGCTTTCCTAATTATGTGTTTCCGGGAATCCCGGATGAAAAATCGGATATTCCTAATCAACTACCTACTTGAAATTAAAAAAACATCAATGAGAAATGGAAATTCTCTCGTAGATGTTTAATTTATCAGAAATCCGCTATTCCATCCCGCCCGTATCTCAGAAATAAAGCGGGTATTTGTGTTCGCGGAAGTAGGCGACGGTTTCCGCGTCGATATCCGGGTCCGTGATCACGCCATCGATCTCATTAGCCTTGCAGACTTTGATCATCGCCTGTTGGCCAAATTTATGGTGGTCGGCAGCAATATAGACCTGGTTCGCATTTTGGAACAGTGCCATTTTGATTTCGCATTCCTTGAATCCGTAATCCGTGAACCCGATTTCCGCACTGAAACCGGAAATGCTCATGAAATATTTGTCTATCTGGAATTTGTTGATGTAGGTAATGGCGGAAGCCCCGCTGATAAACAGCTCGTGGTTGTTTATTTCCCCGCCCGGCAACAAGACGGTCCAATTGGTGTTGATGGCGATCTGTTGCGCGTTGAAAATGTCATTTGTCAGGACGGTCAGATGCTTGAAATGGCTCATGAACTCCTGGGTGATGGTCGCATTGGTGGTGCTGGCATCGAAAGCCACAAAATCGCCTTCCTTCACCAGGGAGACACACTTTTTCGCAATCAGTCTTTTCTCCTTGAGGTGGTAATTTTTCCTTTCGATGAAGTTCTGCGATGGGATGTTTTTCTTCAGCAGCACGGCGCCACCGTAGACGCGTTTCAGATAATCCCCCTGTTCCAATTCCTCCAAGTCGCGGCGGATGGTCTCCATCGAGACATTGAACCGTTCGCTGAGCTGCTTGACCTGGATCGTTTTGTTGTTTTTCAGTTCCTCGAGAATGATGGCAAATCGCTCTGTTTTCTTCATTGGGACACCCCTTTTTTATGTAAAGTATACACAAGTTTTGTGGGATTCGATACCAAAATGTGGGTTTTTCGGCTTTATTTACGAAAAATTAGCGGATATTTTACCGGAAATACAATATAGCTAGATTTTCAAATGTTATTCTTTTTACAGAAATAATAAAGGAGTGCTGATATGCCAATTATTCAATTAACCGACATCCGCAAAAGCTATGACGAGCGTGTCACTGTAATCGATGGCTTCAATCTAGCAATCGAAAAAGGGGAGTTTGTGGTTTTCCTGGGTCCTTCCGGATGCGGTAAATCCACTACCTTAAGGATGATAGCTGGTCTTGAACCCATCACGTCGGGCGATCTATTCATCAAAGGACAGCGACAAAATGATATTCCGGCCAAAAATCGTGATATCGCTATGGTGTTCCAAAGCTATGCGCTGTATCCCCACATGACCGTTTATCAAAATATAGGTTTCGGTTTGAAGGTGCGCAAAGTCGACAAAAAGGTCATACGGGAAAAGGTGACCAAGGTGGCTGAAATGTTGAACCTCACGCCTTACCTGGACCGAAAGCCAAAAGACTTGTCGGGCGGACAAATGCAGCGTGTGGCATTGGGGAGGGCGATCGTTCGTGATACCGATATTTTCTTGATGGATGAACCTCTGTCAAATCTTGATGCCAAGCTGCGGACGACCATGCGCGAAGAAATTGTCCTTCTGCACCGGGAGCTTGGTGCGACAACCATATTTGTTACCCACGATCAAACGGAAGCGATGACGATGGGGGACAAAATCGTGATTTTGGATGGCGGGAAAATCCAACAAGTCGGCAGCCCGATGGAAATTTACAATTACCCGGCGAACATGTTCGTGGCTTCGTTTATCGGCTCTCCGGCGATGAATCTGCTGTCCATTGAACAAGAAAACGCTGGCCATTCGTTGGCGAAACAGCTGGTTGCATCGTCTGCTTCCGTTCTGGGACAAGAAGGGGATCTGATGCTGGGAATTCGACCGGAAGATTGCCGAATAAATTCGGACGATGGCTGTCCCATGGAGATTACCTTCATTGAAGAGTTGGGGGCTGATCAGTTTGTCCACGGCATGGTTGCCGGCCAGAAGGTGATCGTAAGGGAACTGCCCGAAAAAAGATACGCAATCGGCCAAAAGGTGCACCTTAAAATCAATCCGTCAAAAATAAGTTGGTTCAATAAAACCTCCGGGGAAAGGGTGCGGTTGGCAAATGAATAAAAAATCCAGCGTCCTGGAACTTATAGTCTTTGTTTGGATACCGCTGATTCCCCTGATCGTTTTCTGGATCGTCCCTTTGCTTGTTACGGTATGGCTGAGTTTCACCGATTGGGACTACATCAGGCCGCAATTCGATTATGTCGGCCTGGAAAACTATGTGGGCTTGATCACCGACGTCGCCTTTTTCCAGGCCATGGGAAATACCATCCTGTTCGCTCTTGCAACGGTTATCCCGATCCTGTTCCTTGGTTTCATTTTTGCGGTCGGTTTGAACCGGTTGAGGAAAACTAAAAACATTGTGCAAAGTTTGATGTTCGCTCCCTGGATCACACCCATGATCGGCATGTCGATCGTCTGGTCCTGGATGTTTGATGCGCGGGTGGGACCGATCAACCAATTCCTGGGGGGGTTGGGATTGCCCCAACCGGACTGGCTGACCGATTCGAATATGGCCATTTGGGCGGTGGTGATTGTGACCGTATGGAAGAATATCGGTTGGGCAATGCTGTTCTTTTCCGATGCCCTGAGCAAGATTCCTTCTGCTTTGTTCGAAGTATCCGATGTCGAGGGTGCCAGCAGGTGGCATCGGGTTCGCTACATCCTGATTCCGTTGGTATCACCGACGTCATTATTTCTGTTCATCATCTTGACTTTGGATTCATTGCAGGCCTATGACCAGATCAATGTCCTAACCCAGGGCGGACCGGCAGGCAGCACCCGCACGTTGCTGTATTTATATTATGAGCTTGCCTTCCAAAGCTTCAACATGGGGGCTGCGACCGCTGTGGCCGTACTCATTTTGATTATTTCGGCGATGCTGGCACTCTTTTCGATGAAAATTTCCAAGAAATATGTTTTCTACTGAGGAGGTGGATGTAATGCAAAAAGCGAACCAGACGGAAAAATGGCTTTTGTTCCTTATCCTGACGGCAATCGGTATCTTCATGGTGTTTCCTATGGTGTGGATGATGTTGAGTTCATTGAAGACGACGGAGGAAGTATTGGGCAGCACCATGACATTGTTGCCGCGCGATCCACAATGGGGCAACTATTCCGGAGCACTGGAACTGGCCCCTTTCCTGAACTACATCTGGAACAGTCTGTTTACCGCCACAACCATCGTGATTGTGCAGTTATTTTTATCCAGCTTGTTGGCATACGCATTGACGCAAATGGCGTTCAGGGGACGCCAGACCCTTTTTACGGTCATATTGGCCACCTACATGTTGCCGGCCGCGGCTACATATGTTCCGAGCTATGTGATCATTTCCCGGATGGACCTGATGGATACCTTGGCCGGACTGATCGTTTCCAATTTGGTCAACGTATTCACAATTTTTCTACTGCGCCAAAACTTCTTGAAAATACCGAAAGAATTGATTGAGGCCGCCCGGGCGGACGGGTCCTCCGAATGGCGGATATTATGGGAAATTGTCGTGCCCATGTCCAGAAACGCCTTGATCAACGCCTCGATCCTGAGCTTTATCGGCAATTTCAACAATTATCTATGGCCGTCGCTCATTACGAACAGTGAAGAAAATTATCTGATTTCCGTCGGGCTGAACCGATTCTTCAACAGTCAAGGGGCCTTCGGGGATACCTTCCCGCTGATCATGGCAGCTACCGTGATATCGGTCTTCCCGCTGATCCTGATTTATGTTCTCCTGCAGAAACATTTTATTGGGACGATCAGTTCCGGTTCGGGGGTGAAAGGCTAGTCGAATCGACGAAAACACTCTCGGCAATGCAGAAACGCCACACAAGCAAAAAAACAGCATAAAAGGAGCAACTCAATCATGAAGAAAATGAATTTTTTGACATTGTCCGCTTTAACAATCAGCCTCCTGGCAGCGTGCAGCAACGCCAGTACATCAAGTTCCACGTCAGCCACGGATGAAGCGGCGGATAATTCCGCCAAACCGGTAGAAATCGAATTCTGGTATGGATTGGGCTCCGTTGCCGGAGAAACGATGGAATCCGTTATCGCCGATTTCAATGCGTCGCAGGACGAAGTGGTCGTGACGGGTGTTCAACAAGCGAACTACAGCGAGACCTGGCAAAAAGTGCAGGCAGGGATTGCGGCCAAAAACGCCCCCGCTGTATTTATCGGTGATTCCGGCCTTTCAACCACTTTTGGCGGGGAAGAAGGCGTGTTGGAATCTTTGGAAGGATACGTCTCTGACGAAGCATTCAACCAAGAAGACTTTTTGGAAGTTTTTACCGAACCGAATGTTGTTGATGGCGAAATCTACGGATTGCCGGCTTACGGAACCACACAAATCATGTATTACAACAAAGATGTGTTTGAAGCCGCGGGTGTCGATGCGGACGAGGCCTTCAGCTCCTGGGAAAAACTGGCGGATGCCTCAAAAACCATCCAGCAAAAAACCGACTCCGATTTTGGCCACATGATCATGTGGGGGTCCGGGAACCTGAGAGATTTGGCAATGAGCAACGGCGGACAGATTCTCAGCGAAGATGGGGAAACCGTCTTGATCAATTCACCGGAGTGGGTTGAAGCATGGGACTTTGCCCGCCAGCAGATCCATGAAGATAAGACCATGGGGCTGATTTCAGGCGGCCAAGGCTGGGAATACTGGTACAAAACTATCGATCAAGTCATGAACGGCAAAGCGGGCAGCTATACCGGCTCTTCCGGTGACCGCGGAGACTTGGATTTCGCCTACATCGATGCACGCATGCAACCAGCAATGATCGGCAATGAAGCGAAACCCTCGGCGGGTGCTTTGAATATGCATATCCCGGCCTCGGTGGAGCAAGCGGAAAAAGATGCGGCATTCGAGTGGATGGCTTACTTCACGAGCCCGGAAGTCCAATCGGAATGGTCAATGGCAATCGGCTACATACCTGTCCGTGAATCAACGATGGAAGTACCGGAATACAAACAATACGTCGAAGAAAATCCTTATGCCGGCATTCCTTATCAACAAGCCTTGATCGCTTCTCCAAGTTTCTTCGACCCTACCGGCGGCGCGATCGACGATGCGTTGGCAATCGCCGCGGATAAGGTGGAGCTGCAGAACGTGCCTGCCAAAGAAGCCCTGGATGAGGCCGCCGCGGTTGCCCAGGAAGCATTGGACAAAGCAAATCAATAAAAATTATACGTTTTGGGAAGTGTCAAAAATGAAAAAAACACTCATTATTCCGGTTGTTTCGGAAATGGAAAAAAACAGGGACTACCTTATCCACAAAACGACTTTTCAAGTCGAAGCGGAGTGCGAGCAACTGGCTATCACTTTCGATTCCAAGAATATCCGTTGGGCGACCTGCAATGTACATCAAGAAAATAACTTGCGTGGACAAGCGGTATTGACAGCGAAAAAAGAGACGGAAACCATCCTGATCGGGACTGACCACCGCTTTGTTTCTGCAACTTCAATCCCGGGGCCCATTTCCCCGGGCCTGTGGGAAGTGGAGATTGAAATGAAGCCACATGAAACCGGAGCGGCCGAGATGGCAATCCACTATGAACCGCGGGAAAAAGTACGGGTGGTCCCAGACGGAATAACCGGTGAATGTGCCATTCACTTGACCCGACCGAACGATAAAATGGGGCCGGGATGGTACAAAGGTGATTTCCACACGCACACGGTCTATAGTGATGGCAGCATGACGAGAGAGCAAAACCTGGCCAGTGCTAAGTGCCAGCAGCTTGATTTCTTTGTCGCTACGGACCACAATATTCTCACCGGTTACTGGCCGCATGATGAAGCGGTCACTGTCTTCCCGGGCAGCGAGATGACCGCCCCGAACGGACATGCCAACTTCCTGTTCGCCAAAGAACCAATTTTTAATCATTGCCGGTTGGAAGATATGTATTCGGAAGATGGTGTGAACCGGATTATCGAAAGCAACCGGGAAAATGGTTTGTTCTCCATCAATCATCCGTTTTTGACACCTTGGGCGTGGCTATTCAAGGATACGAAGCTGGCCGCCGTTGCCGCGATTGAGCTATGCAATGACCCGACCTACCCCGATAACGAATTGGCAACCGAAGAAGCGTTGTCCTTCTGGTCATCGTTATTGAATGACGGAAATCGCATAACGGGGATAGGCGGGTCGGACAGTCATCTGTTGCCGGACGAAACCTATCCGGAGGCAACGGAACCGTCATTGATCGGGGATCCCGGTACTTATATTTACGCTTCCAGCTTGACGGCGGAAGCGCTGCAGGAAGGAATAAAAGCCGGACATGCAATTATTAGCCGTGACGGCTTCATCGCTTATCAAGTGAACGGCGAAACCTTATTTCCGGGAGATACGCTGGCGAACGGATCGGGTCTTCTGGAAGTCACTTGTGAGCGCGACAGGGTTTCCAAATACCAATGGGTGGTCGATGGCCGTATTGTCCAGGAGGATATCGGGAAAAAAGCCGGTTATGCGTATCATTTCCCCGAAGGTGAATACCACTGGGTACGTGTCGACGTCCGTGATGAAGCCAATCACTTTATCGGCACAACCAATCCTTTTTATTGGGGAGAGAAGCAACCAACTTTGGATACATGGGGAGAAGCAATTGATAAATGGGAACAGTAAAAAAGCGATAATTTTCGATAAAGATGGGACACTCATCGAATACAACAGTCTGTGGCCGGATGCCACCCGGAAGATGGTTCCGCTGTTCCGCAGCAAGTTTGCGGTACAGGCGAGCATCAGCAACGACGAGATATTGTCCCGACTCGGCTTGAACGCAGGAGGGGTGGTCGATTCGTCCGCTATCGCCTCCGGGACGACGGAGGAAATTGCGCATGTCCTTGAGGCGGTCTTGACAGAGGTGGATGCGGCAGTCTTGCCTTTCGTACGCAATTATTTCAGTCACTACACCATCCGACATCAATCGGAAATCCATGCCATCGGGGATGTCCGGGGTTTGTTCAACCGTTTGAAAGAGCAAGGCTATACTTTGGGAATCGTCACTTCTGATGATCATGAATCGACAGTATTCACCTTGGAATATCTGCAGCTCACACATCTGGTTGATTTCGTGTCGACAGGTGACCGCTATGCCGCCAAACCCGCGGCGGAATCAATTCATGCTTTTTCTGCCGCCTTCGATGTTCCGACCGACCGAATTCTGTTTGTCGGGGATTCGATCACGGATATGGAGTTTGCGAAAGCTTGCCGGAAGGGGATTGGGGTGTTGTCGGGTGTCGGCATCAAAACGGACCTGTCCCGTTACACGGATGCCGTTTATCCGACGATTCATGACGTTCCTTATCCCCTGTACTTATTATAGGGATGAATAAATGGCAAGCACGTTGATTTTGCTGTTCGTCGCCATCCTTTTTGAGACAACCGCAACGTTGCTCCTGAAGCCGACCCCTGCCGGCTTTACCGCCTTTAAAGTGGCCGTGATCATTGCCTGTTACGGGTTGTCCTTCTACATGTTGTCGACGGTCATGAAATATTTGCCGATGGGCACCGTCTATGCAACCTGGAGTGGGTTGGGGACACTGCTTATCGCAATTCTGGGGGCAAGAATCCATAAGGAACAAATTTCACGGACTGCCGGGATGGGCGTTGTCCTGACCGTTCTTGGCCTGGTGCTAATGAATGTTTAAGGAGAAGGGATGACATTGAATTTGAGTTACCTGTTTTTGCTTGTCGCCATTTGCTTGGAAGTGGTGGGGTCCGTCATGCTGAAACTCTCTAATGGGTTTGAGCACTTGCCGGCTACGGTAGGCATCTTCGTATTTTATGCAAGTTCTTACTATTTTTTCAGCCAGGCACTGAAAACCATTCCCGTTTCGACGGGGTATGCCCTTTGGTCCGGCTTGGGGATCGTCACCAACTCCGTGCTAGGCAGACTCCTCTGGGGCGATCGGCTTTCCCTGACGAATCTTTTGGGCATGCTAGCCATTATGATCGGCCTATATTTTCTGAATGCCGGTTCCGCGGCGGATAAAGTACCCGCCGATAACGGGTAAACAAAAGAGAGGGCCCAGCCGAAGCTGGAGGGCTCTCTTTTTCCGTTTTGTGAAATAACCTTTGCAAATACCCCAAGTGCTTGTATAATGATCTCTCCTTAAAATAACAGATGACGAGAGCATCGAGTGTATTTTCTACTAAATTAAAATATAAAAAAAAATAAGGCGATTTTAAACCTTTGTATGATGACATATCCACGGAATTCATTTGAAATCGCCTTAAAATGCTTCATTTTTCTATAGAAATTACTTATTTTTAATTATGAAACCTAATTCTTGCATGTGAATTGCTCGAGTGAAAGAAATCGTTATAAACATCTTCAACATTAGAATCAATCTCTGGTACATCATCATCTATACTATCCAAAACAATTCGTAGTCTTTCTGATATGGTTGTATCTCCAATAGCTTTAGACAATATTGCATGTCTTTTTTTAAAATTTGTATATCCGCCATATTCAATAAAGTCAAGCTTTCCTAGATAAGAGAGATATTGTTTGATTGCATCTATCGCCAAGTTATCTGTATAATTTTTATTCCCAATCTGCAGGGTTTGTTTGACTGCGAATTCCCAATTTACTAATTTCCTATCTCGTCTTTCAGCAAAATCTTTCCATATATTATACAAAGAAATATCCCAATCTTTCTGCTTGTAAAAAAGAAGCTTTTCAAAAACCTTCATCTGCCAGATACGTCTATCACAGGTAAAGGCGATTTGTCCCGTTACGGGTATATCTAGATAGAAGGGTATTTCAGGACCCAAGCTATTATAAATCTTCGTTCTTCTAAAATGTTTATTGGCCAATCCATCATTTCTTAGATTAGAAGTTATGACCCTATAGTTCTCCTTTTTAATTGCGTTCATGACATGCTCTATTCTACGTTGGTCTTTTTTTTCCTTTATTAGTGCTTCCTCACGTTGTTTCTTCACTATTTTCTCTATGCGAATCTGCCGCTCAGCTTCTTCTTTCTTAGCTTGAGCAACAATGCCGGCATTTCTTTCTGCAAGTTTCGACAAAGCTTTCTCATAATTTAAATTGTGGATCCACTTCTTTGATTTATATCCATCAACAATAATTTCTTTTAACATGTTTCTGTCGATTTTCTCATTATGAAGTTGGCTAATATCGATTTCAAGGGCAGAGACACCTTGCTCTATAATCTTACTTCTCTTCATATCGTCGACAAAGTGAGTCACCGCTATCTCTACAATAAGTTTTCTACCATAGCCCTCTCTCCAGATTACAATATCTGGGATAATACTACCCAATCTTTTTTCTAGAACGGCATGATCAAATTCATAATCAATAGGTTCACTGTATTCGTAGTTTTCTAGTTGCTGGTTAATCGCGTCATAGTTAGAAAGGGTGTCGTCAATGAAATCACCATCTGAACCATTGAGTACATAGGCGGGGAGCATGATATGCCGATTTACTATGAGTATTTCTTTTGCCAATAAATGCAACGCAGTCTGCTGAGCTGCAGCTATATTACAGGCTTCTTTGTAATGGGCAAAGTGATGGCGCCTTTTACTTCCTAACCGAGCCTCCAACTCACCATCACAAGATGGACATTTGCAGAAGCATGCAAGGCCCTTGTCCTTCTCTGTTAATTCAGAAATGTGGAGTATCTTTCCATCTCTGAGCCCATATTGCAATTGAATACCCACAGAATCAAGCGAATTAAAATACTCCTCCAGTTTGAGATTATCGACATTTGAAATTCCATGTTTTAAGGCCGTTTTTATGGTGACCCATTTTTGGGAGGATGTGGAGTTCATTATTTTATGGAGAACATGAGCTTCATAACCAATGTTTCCGTCATAAGAAAAGGCCTCTTTTAACCCTACTATTTCTAAAGCATATTTTTCTTTTATTTTACTCTCAATTTCAGAAATTGAATGGTAGGAATTGCTGTTCTTAATTGTAGGCAGGTTGTAATTTTCACCACCACAAAGCTCTACTAAAATCTTTTTGCTATTCTTTATAATAAAAAATAATCTTTGCTCCGT
>Ga0075011_10002288_pt1 | contig 10381 bp, 5 predicted proteins | sample TARM_MetaG_T_14_FD_72354 | JGI IMG/M metagenome (GOLD analysis project Ga0075011, IMG submission 72354) | Freshwater microbial communities from Pennsylvania, USA, analyzing microbe dynamics in response to fracking - TARM_MetaG_T_14 | ecosystem: Environmental > Aquatic > Freshwater > River...
CAGGACAGGACGCCGCTGGTGATTCCGGAAATGGTTTTCTTGCCAAAGGACGCGCTTTCGCGGTGGGCCTTGAACACGCCCATGTATAGGGCGGCGGCGGTCAGCAGGACCAGCAGCGCCGCGAACAGGGGCAGGATGACGTAATAGATGCCGTGCATGGTCTACTCCTAGATCATTCCGAGATATTGACTGGCGGTGATCACGGCCATGACGGCCACGGCGAAGAGAATACCCAGGGTATCCCGGTCCTGCTCCTCCACGCCGTTGTTGGCCATGTAGTCGAACCCCTCGTCGTCGGTGGTGAATCGATTCTTGCTCATTGTCCTCTCCTTAGGCCGGCAGCAGCCCGGTTTTGACGCAGATCAGGATGGCGGCCAGCAACAGAACTATGCGCACCACCCCGGAGATGCAGGTGACCAGGAATCCCTTGAAGCCGTGTCCGGCGATCTCGCGGAATGACATGGACAGTCCCAGGGCGGCCGCGGCCAGGGAAAAGTCCCACTTGACCATCTCGAAGATGGCGTGGGCCGCGGGCTGCTTGAATACGTGCAGGCAGGCCAGAATCCACAGGAAGACAAACACGCCGAGCCAGAGGGGGAAGGTCTTGATAGCCCCTGTGGCGCGCACGTTTTCCCCATCGGGGTTGCGCAGCTTGCGGATGAACATGACGATGAACACGTACAGGAAACCGGCGGGCATGATCACGTGGCGGGCAACGTCGAACCAGGCCACGTAGCGTCCGGCCTCGTAGCCGCTTCCGAACCCGGCGTACACGGCCTGGGCGTTGTTGCCCACGCCGACCACCGAGGCCAGGCCGATATACTTGGCCGGGATGCCTATCCAGTCACCCAACACGGGCACCAGGTTCATGGCGATCAGGCCAAAGACGATGACGCATGCCGTGGAGTGCACCACCTGGCTGCCCTTGGCTTTGATCAGCGGCATGAGGATGGCGCAGACATGAGGGTCGCCGGTGGACAGGCCGCCCGCGATGATGGAGCCGTGCCGGTCGTCCAGCTTGAGCAGCCGGGAGACCCACAGGGTGAAAGTGGCCGTCAGGAAGAGGAACACGACGCAGATCAGGATGGGCATCACGCCGAGCTTGAAGGCGTGGCCGATCATGAAGTGCGGGGCCAGCATGATGATGCCCAACGGCATCAGCATATGGATGTAGGAAAGGCCCCGTTTCCAACAATCCGGCACACCGAAGACGTTGCCGATGATCAGTCCCACGAGCAGCGGGTTCCAGACGAAGTTGGAGTTCATGATCTGGAAGAAGGACTGATGGTGCAGCGGCCCGATAACCCCGTCCAGCCAGGCGAACAGGTTCGCCAGGGTGAACGGGTTGGGCACGCCCGCCAGATTGTTGCTGAAGATGGCGATGAAGAACATTGCCAGGAATCCGGGAAGGACCGCCTTCAGGCCGTACAGCGAGCTGAACCAGGACTTCCTGCCCAGCTCATAGTTTATTGCCATGGAATCGGTATTCATTGTTATCCTCGTGATAGCTTGCGCCCGTTAGCGGCGGATGTGGGCGGAACCGCCGGTGTTCACGGAACCGCTCAGCTTGTCGTGCGGTGCCTTGGACCCGACGCGCCAATGGTCCATGAAGCCGAGCCTCGGGAGCATGGAAAGACGCAGGAAGCCTTCGATGGTGCCATTGACGCCCACCAGCACATCCACGTTGTTTCGCGGACGGAAAGCGAGATTGTCGGTTTTCTGGACCTCACCCTTGTAATCGGTCTCAAGATGCCAGGCCTGGACCATTTCGCCGTCAAAGCTGTCTATGACGATCTTGAACAACGGCTCGCCCTTGGCGTTCTTGGGGCCTTCGTAGACCGGATGGTCCTTGTCCAGGATGATCGGCTCGGGGTTGTCCAGCAACACTTCGTTGAGCTGATAGCAGTGGCCGCAGACGTCCGGACGAACCACGAAACGCGGGTCGAACTCGAACGGAGTGTCGCGCTCCAGCTCCTGAATGCCGGTGTAGGTCCAGAGATTGGCCTTGCCGTCTTTGAACGGATGCGTCACATCCAACTCGGCCAGGACCGAACCGACCTTGAACTGCATCCTGCGGGCGACGATTATATCCTGGGGCAGGAGCTTCTCGGCCTCGGCGTTCAGGGGACCAACGACCTTGGCGGCCACGACCTTGCCCGACTTGTCCAGCAGGGTCAGGTCCACGGTACCGGCCGCGGCGTCGACGCCGTTGCAGCGCAGGGTATATTTACCCAGTTTGGCGGTCCCGCCGGCACCCAGGGTTGCGGCCTTGGGCTTCTTGTACGTGTAGCTGATGCTTTGCAGAGACGGGGTGCCGAACTCCCTGATCTTCACGTAGTTGGACCCGATGTATTCGGGCTGGATGTAGGTCCCGCCTTCGGAGAAGACCTCGGGGAAGTAATAGCGGTTGTCCGACTCCTCGGACTGATCCAGCCCCTGGGCCAGATAGAAGTGCGACCCCCAACGGTTGCCGGAGTACTTCATCAGGGAGAGCGAGGCCACGGGGCGGTCGTCCAGGTAGGACATGCCGGTATAGCGCAACGCCTTGTTGCGCACGCCGAGCAGCTCGTCCTGCCAGTACATCAGGTTGCCGTCGCCCATGGGCTGGTTCTTCCAGAAGTCCAGGTCGAAGTCCTTGCGCACAAAGGTGCCGGACGTGAACGTGGTCAGGTAGGCGCGCTTGCCGAGCAGGAAGAAACTCTCCCCCGCCAGGGTCCTGATGTTGCGCGCGTTACGCGAGGTGTAGCACAGGCCCGCCGGGGGAATGACGATCCGGTTGTTGCGGTAGTCCACGTAGGACCCGCGGATGACGATGGCCTCGGCGGACAGCAGGCGCTCCTTCTTGCGGTTGCGCGAAAGTTTGCGCATCAGCCCCTTCAGCCTGGGCACAAAGGGAGCGGTGTGGTCCGGTTCATAAAACGAGGCGTCGGAGAGCACCTTCGGATACGAGGTGAACCTGGATTCCTCGACCACGGTGCCATAGGAGGAATCGGCCAGACGGGTCAGGAAGGACCGCTCGATGATCGGCTCCAACACCGGGGACGATCCCAGGAAGAAGTCGAGGCTGCGGTTGCCTTCCTTGGGCCACATGACCATGTTGTCCGTGCGCATGAAGTAGTAGTCGCGGACATAGAGATTGCGGACCACGTCCTTGTCGAAACCGTTGGCCACGACCTTGAAGGCGTGCCGGTTGCAGACGTCGGAGTACTTGATCGGCCCCTCGTAGGAGTCGTGCTCGTTGTCAAGGGTAACGACCTCGTTGTTCTCGAGCACCATGCGATGGAGCATGCCGGTCTCGAGATTGGGCTCCAGCACCACGTTGTAGCGCTTGTCCAACGGCCAGGGCTGGCCGTTCTGCACGGTCACGAGGTCGCGATAGACCACGAAAGAGAAGTTGCCCGAGGAAAACCCGTGGGACTTGGATGTGGACCAGGGCACGAAATCGGAGTCCTTCATGTAGGTGGGATCGACCACGATCTCCACCCGGATGTCCAACTCGGGGATGGTCAGGTTGTACTTGTCCTGCTCATCCATGCGCGTCTTGTACTCCTGGGCCGTGGTCGGCTTGACCAGCTTCTCGGCGTACACATGACCGCCGGTGAAGTCGGTCACCCGGACCATAAAGCCGTCCGAACGGCGGGAAGCGTAGATGCGCTTGTTAAGATAAAAGCGGTAGTCCTCCTGGCGCACCTCAAGGGTGATCGGGCGTTGCAGGGAAAAGGTCGCCTCGGTGATCGAAGGGAATTCGATGGACTCGAACTCGGCGTCGTCGAAGTCCACCTTCTTCGCCACATACTTGCTGGCGCCGAAATAGTAGGTATTGTCCAGGTAAAACTTGTCCAGTTGCGGGTTCAACCCTTCCTTGAGATGGATGTCGCGCACATCCTCACGCTTGGCGTGGGTGGTGGATATAGGGAACTCCAACGGGAAACCGCCCGAGGGCGAGATCACGGCGAACTCGCCGTAGGGCTTGTCGAAATGATCGGTCGAATAGTCAAACCACAACCGGTAACCGCTGTCCCCCAGGAGCTTGCGGCCGCCCTTGTCCAGGGCGATGTCGCGGTAGACGTGCTTGGCGGTCTTCAACCCCACCAGATAGGCGTGTTCCCCCAGCAGGAGGAACGGATCACGCCGAAACGGCGCCGCGTCGTGGGAGGTCTCCGAAATATAGAACAACCCGCCGGGCTGCACAGTGGCCTTGCCGTCCTCGATCTCGCTGCCGCGCAGAACGATGGCCTCCGACAGGCTCTTCTTCTGCCCATACTGGTTTTTGTAGACCTTGTTCCGAAGGCCGGCCAGATGCGGCAGGAAGGTCATGTCCGAAGACGGCGACAGTCCGTGCGGGTCGGTTGCGGCCAGGCCCGCGCCCGGAAGCGCGACCAGAACGGCCAGGGCAAGGGCCAGTAATCTGATTGTGTGTAGCATGTTCCTCTTTCCCTAATGGTGAATTCAAAATCCCAAAGGACATCGTCCTCGCAGAGGAACAAGAAGCGTACCAAGAAAGCCAGATTACCTTATCCATTTAAAATTACATATTTTTTGCCACTCAGACAGACTTGCCACGCCCACGGTCTGTGCGCCGCCCCGCACACAACTCTCGAAGCTGTTTGTCCAAACGCACACCAGCATTGCCCACAAGACGTGCAACCAACTACTGGCCCCGTTGAATGATGGGGCGGGGCTCACCAGGGACAACTCCTCGGACCATTCCAGGCATCTGTCGTGAGTGCTTCACATATGAACGATGTCAAGGAAACAGGCATGGTTTCCCGTGATTCGCGGCACCCCCCCTGCACTGGACGCGAAACGCTACCTGGAGGACAGGTCGCCGCCGTAAACGCGGACAAAAGAAAGGCGGGGCCGCATGGCCCCGCCTTTTCAATTGATTGTTGCGCTCGTTAGAAACGCTCGAAGTCGTCCTGCTCGTCCATGTCCATGTCCAGAGCCAACCCCTTGTGTTGGGCCGGGGCGGCCTTGCCTTGGGTGATGGCGGGCGCGGACTTCCTCTTGACCACCTTGGTGGTGGTGCTGTAGCCGGCACCGCCGCCGTCAACGTGGAAGAAGGACATGATCTCCTCCAGGTGCCTGCCCTGGGCGGCCAGTTCCTCGCTGGTTGAGGCCATCTCCTCGGACGCCGAGGCGTTCTGCTGGATGACCGTATCAAGCTGGGCAATGGCCTGGTTGATCTGGGTCGCGCCGGCATTCTGCTCATTGCTGGCCGCGGTGATTTCCTGGACCAGCATGGCGGTCTTCTCGATGTCCGGGACCAGCCGCTTCAGCATCTCGCCCGCCTTCTCGGCGACCTCCACGCTGCTGCTGGACAGTTCACTGATCTCGGCGGCTGCCGTGCCGCTCCGTTCGGCCAACTTACGGACCTCGGCGGCCACGACCGCAAATCCCTTGCCATGTTCGCCCGCCCGGGCCGCCTCGATGGCCGCGTTGAGCGCCAACAGGTTGGTCTGCCTGGCTATTTCTTCGACGATGGATATCTTCTCGGCAATGCTGCGCATGGACCCCACGGTCTTTTCCACAGCCTCGCCGCTGCCCCGTGCGTCATCCGCCGCCTTGGTGGCCAAGGTGTCGGTCTGCTGGGCGTTTTCGGCGTTCTGGGAGATGTTCGAGGTCATCTCCTCCATGGACGAGGTAATCTCCTCGATGGAGGCGGCCTGCTCGGTCGCGCCCTCGGACACGGACTGCGACGAGGATGACAGCTCGGTACTTCCGGCCGCCACGCTCTCGGAGGCGCTCTTGACGTCCACGACCACGCTCTTGAGCTTGTCGGCCATCTTCTTCAAGGTGTTGGAAAGGGCACCGATCTCGTCCTTCTGCTTGACGTCGATGCGGTTGTCCACAAAGTTGCCGGCCGCGATCTTCTCGGCAAAGGCCACGGCCTTGCGCACCGGCGCGACCAGCCCGTTGGCCAGGAACCAGAGGACCAGACAGGCCAGGGCCACGATACCCGTGCCCGTGGCCACGCCGATGATCACGTTCTGTTGCGAATCTTCGGCCATCACCGTCGCAAGGTTTTCCGCGTCGGCAAAGACCACCTTTCGGGGAACCTCGATCAGAATGCCCCAAGGCGTCCCGGTACGGCCCAGTTCGATCGGGGCGCTGACATCGACCATTTCCTGGCCCGGCTCCATGTCCGCATAGGACTTGCCGCCCTGGATGCTGTCCACGATTGTCTTCCAGTCGCCTTGGTAGATATCCTTGAACGGCTCGCCCACCGCATCCGGCTTTGCGCTGTCCGCGACCACGACGCCGAGATAACTGATGACCAGCACCCGGGCCTCACCGCCGTACAGCGACTTGGCCACTTGCTGGCTTAGCTGTTGGATGAACTTGAGCCGCAGGTCGGTACCGGCGACGCCCAAAAACTTCCCGTCGAGCAGGATCGGGGCGGACATGGTGGTCAGCCACTCCTGGCGACCCTGGACGATGTAGGGGAAGGGATCGAGAATGTTTTCCTTGTGCCGTTGGCGGGGAAACAGGAACCAGCCGCCCTTGGTCACACCATTGGGGTGCTTGGATGCGTCCTCGTACCCGACCAGGGCCTGACGCGCTATGCGCCCGTTTTCGTCCCGATTCCAGTAGGGAACAAACCGTCCGGTGTTGTCATGGCCAGTGGCCTCGTTCCCGGCATGTCGGACGTCCTGTCCGTCCAGGGCATCCGGTTCCCACGCGCTGTAGGTGCCCAAAAATTCAGGATTGTTCTCCAGGACCCGGAGCAGGATGTCGTTGAAGGTCTTGCGCAGGTCCAAGGCCGCCCCTTCTCCCGAGGCCTGCCTGACCGCGTTGAATGCGTCGGCGATGGTCCTCGCGGTATCGAGGTTGATGTTCAGCTTCTGGCTGATGACCCCGGCTTCGCGCTCAGCTATAGCCATCAAGCTTTGCCGCGTCTGCTCCTCGATAAGCTCAGTGACCTGTTTGCTGACGAACCGTTCGGAGCGGGTCTGCGAAATAATCTGGATACCGACCAGCACCACGACGGTCGCGAGGAGACACCCGCCGGCCATGACCACGATTTTTGTCTTGATGGACTTGAACTGCATAACCTCACCTGTTTGTTTGACGAACTTCCCACTGACACCCTCTGGGTCAATTCCACTACTCCTTTTATCACTTATCCCGATCATATCCCGGCTGTGCATTTCCAGCTATTATTATTACGGACATGAGAGCCACTTTTCCCCTCTCCCGGAACGTAGAACGCAGAACGCCCCGGAAGAGTTCTCTTCCGGGGCGTTCTGGCCGGATGCCGACGGCGGTTTAGCGTTCGTCGCTGGCCTTGTAACGATCCAGCCAGTGGGCGTAGGATTCGGGCAGGGTGGCCCAACCAGGATTCTCGATACCGTAGGCCTTGGCCAGGACGTAGGGATAATGCGGGTTGGACAGGTGGCGGTGGCCGAGCATGACCAGGTCGAGCTGCTCCCTGGCCAGGACGTCACGGATGATCTCCGGGGTATCGACGCTCCATGCTGCGGACACCGGGATGCCGACCTCCTCGCGAACGCGCGCCGCATAGGGCACGACAAGGGCTGGCCCCCAGGGAATATTCGCGTCCGGGGTGCTGACCCCCAGGCTCGCGTCGAGCAAATCCAGGCCAAGCGTTTTGAAGTCCTTGATCAGGCTGACGGCATCCGCGACCGTTTCCTCGTCGCGCCCGTCGAACTCGATAACCCCGAGGCGGGCCGCCAAAGGCAGCCGTTCGGGCCAGATCTCGCGGACAGCGGCCAGGGTTTCGCGCAGGAACCGGCCGCGCCCGGTTAGGTTGCCGCCGTACTCGTCCGTGCGCTTGTTGGCGTGTACGGACAAAAAGCTCTGGGCCAGGTAACCGTGGGCAAAATGCAGTTCCAGCCACTCGAATCCGGCGTCCAGAGCGCGCCGCGCCGCGCTGACAAAGTCTTCCTTGACGCGCTTGATGTCCTCAAGGGTCATCTCCCTGGGCACGCGCGGCAGGTTGGCCCCGAAGGGCACGACCGACGGGGAGATGGGTTGCCACGCCCGGGGATCGTCCTCGGCCATGTGGTCGTCGCCCTGCCACGGCACGTTGGCGCTGGCCTTGCGGCCCGCGTGACCGATCTGGATGCCGGGTACTGCCCCGGCACGCTTGATGCTTGCGGCGATCCCGGCCATTTTCCCGGCCTGGGTCTCGTTCCACAGGCCGGTGCAACCCGGCGAGATTCGTCCTTCGGGCGAGACCGCCGTGGCCTCCACGATGACCAGCCCGGCACCGCCCCGGGCCAGGGCCGGATAGTGGACCTCGTGCCACTGGTTGGGGACCCCATCCACGGCCTGGTACTGGCACATGGGCGGCACCACGATGCGATTTCTCAGGGTAATGCCCTTTAACGTGAATGTATCGAATGCGTTGACCATGATTCCTCCGGTATGTCCTTGGGGGGTGTCGTCGTATGCGATGTCGTATCTGATGCGCACGGTCAGGCCGAATGGCCTGACAACGCCCTTCCCGCCATTGTAGGCCCGAGCCGCCACCTTGTCACGGCCAATCCGAAAAAAAACAGGGATGTCGGCGGAAGGACTACGCTCCGGACAGAAGTATGGAGATGACCGTGACGTCGTCCTCGTCCGAGGTGTCGAGGTCCAGCCTGTAGCCCATGACGTCGGCCATGAGCTTGGATGAGTAGGTGCCCAGCCCGGTGCCGCGTTTCTTGCCCCAGGTCTTGTACTTCTCGAAAAAATGGCTACGGATCTCCGCCGGGACCGCCCCCCTGTTGCGGACACGAATGACCCGGCACGGAGCCCCCACCAGACTCACGTCCACGGCGCTGCCGTCGGGCGAGGCATCCACCGCGTTGGCCACGAAGTTGGAGAGCATGTGGTAGAGCAGGTCCTTGTCCGAGCGGATGAGGCAATCCCCCCCACCCGCCGCCGGCTCCATGGACAGGTTGAGGGCGATGTCCTTTGTCCTGGCCGGACCGGCGTGGTCGTTGAGCACCATCCGGACGACCTCCACGGCGTCCACCTCGACCGGGGTGTATTCGTAGACCCCGGTCTCCATCTTGAACAGGTCCAGGGAGTGATCCACCATGTCCAAAATCCGGTACCCCGTGCTTTCGACGAGTTCCACCAGGGTGATCTGCTGCTCGGACAGATTTCCCTCGTCCAGGAGCAGTTGAGGGATGCCGATGATCCCGTTGAGCGGACTTTTGAGGTCATGGCGCATGATCTGCTCCACGTCCTCCTTGAGCTTTTCCAGGGCCTTGCGGTCGGTAATGTCTTCAAAGGTGGCCACGAAATTGACCAGCGTCCCCGGCCGGTCGGTCACGGGCGCGATCATGACCTGCTCCCAGACCAGGTCCCCACGGAGGTTGCGGCGGGCCATGTCACCCTGCCACAGACGGCCCGCGCGCATGGCTTCGCCCGCCTCGCGAGGTGACGGATCCTGCGGGTTGTCACCCAGAAAAAAGGCGATATCCCGTCCCAGGGCGTCCACGCCGAGGATTTCCCGCCGCGCGTAAAAGACCGGATTGCCGTATTCGATGATCCCGTCGGTGGAGGTAATGACGATGCCGATGGGGCTGCTCTCCACGGCCCGCTGAAGCTGCCTGAGTTCGAGTTCATGGAGTTTGCGTTCGGTCACGTCCCGGTCCACCCCCCGGTATCCGGCCACCCGGCCGTCGGCGTCGAGGATCGGCACGCAGCGGGTCTCCATGATGACCTCCCGGCCTTTGACACCCAGGAAGGTGTTTTCGCGGTGCACCGGTGAACCGTCCGCCGCGGCCTCGCGGAACGCCTCGCGTGCGGCCCCGGCCTGATCCGGGGGCATGAAATCGAACGGCGTCATCCCGAGCATCTCCTCCGGGGCGTAGCCGAGGATGGCCGGGGCCAGAGGGCTGACATAGGTATAACGCAAAGCCTCGTCCACTTCCCAGATGATGTCCCGCGAACTCTCCACCAGACCCCGGAACTTGGTTTCCGACTCTTGAAGAGCGCGGAAGAGCACCGCGTGCGGAGCGGTGATGCCCGTGGCGACCAGAGCCCGGTAGATGAAGTAGAAGGAAAAGAGCTTGAAGTAATGGCCCAGCAGGTTCGAAAAACCATAGTTGCTGATGTAGAAGGTGAAAGCCAGCTCCGAAAGGATGGTGAACACCAGGGACCAGACCAGCCAGCGGAGGACCACCGGATCGAATCGCCCGCGCATGCGGAAGAGCAGCCAGGTGGCCGCCCCGAGGATCAGGCAGATGACATACTCGCTGATCTTCTTGAACGGGGTCAGCCCGGTTCCGTCCACAAAGCAGACCGGGAAGATCTTCCACCAGAAGATGGCGGCCACGATAACGGCGGTGAGGACGAAATAGGCCGAGAACACCCGGACAGCGTTCACGGAACGGCTCTCCTTCAGAAACCAGAAGGCGGC
>Ga0075011_10002289_pt1 | contig 10380 bp, 10 predicted proteins | sample TARM_MetaG_T_14_FD_72354 | JGI IMG/M metagenome (GOLD analysis project Ga0075011, IMG submission 72354) | Freshwater microbial communities from Pennsylvania, USA, analyzing microbe dynamics in response to fracking - TARM_MetaG_T_14 | ecosystem: Environmental > Aquatic > Freshwater > River...
GCCACAAAACTGATTTGTCTTTATTGCTCTTTGGCATTGACCATTTTGAAAACCTCTCAGGCATTCTCTCTTCCGAGCAATGCCTCAGCACCCAAAAGGAGCTTGTCAGCCTTATCAAAAACAGCTTGCGAGACACAGACATCTTTGGTATATGGGATGAAAACATTTTTGCTATTGTCCTACCAGATTTAGCCTTTCAATCCGCCAACGCCCTTTCGCGAAAACTAGCCAGCCTGATTGCAAAAAAACGCTTCGAAGGAGCAGGGAAGATTACATGTAGTTTTGGCATTACGACTTTTATCTCCCCTGAAGACACCATCGAGACATTCCGACGACGGGCAGAGAGTGCCTTGCAAAAAGCCCACCAAGAAGGGGGCGACAGAACAGAGATAAAACTACTCGTCTCGCCCAATCACAAGGCGCACTAGCCACGGCGAAAGGCGTGTAAGCACCTCATACGTGATAGTGTTTGCGGCCTTGGCTAGTGAGGTGGCATCCTCAAACACACACACCTCCTCCGCCTCCCCTTCTACCGTAAAACTGTCCATCGAGATACGCCCTAACAAGGGTACATCACCATGAAGACAGACGGTTTTTGTGCCATCATGACGAAACAATCCATCACCATACCCTAAGTCATACGTAGAGATTTTCATGGGGCGCGTTGCTTCAAACATCCCTCCGTATCCTACTTTTTGGCCCGGCAAAAGGGTGCGTGAACTCATACGCTTTCCCCATAGGGACAGTACGGGCTTAAGGTCAAATACTCCAAGGCATTCGGGCAAATCCGTGTAGCCATAACTAGCAATACCCACCCGCGCAAAATCATCTTCAAAGGCCCCGTGCCAGCGCAACAACCCCGCGGAGTTGCACGCATGAAACTTAGGCTCCATGAAACCAAAACGCATGGCCAAGGCTTTGGCTTTTTCTTTCACCTCTTTAAAACGTTGCGCTTGCACAAAATAGTCGCTTCCTAGCACATCCGCACTGTGAAAATGGGTGAAAATACCCTCTAGGACAAGGTTGTGCTTTTGAGCAATACTAAAGGCAGACTCTAGCATCTCTTGGCCGATGCCGTTGCGGTGCATCCCTGTGTCAACATTTACATGTACAAGTGTTCCTGAAGGAAGGGTAGCCAATGTTTCCAAAGAATGCACTGCAAAAGCCAACGAAGCACACGTCTCATCCCTTGGGGTGTCTGCAAGCACCAAAACACGCTCAAACAGCCCTGCTATTTTTACCCCCTCAGCGCAATCTTTCACCGCCGCATACCGCACACCCACAGCAGCAGCCAAAGGAGCCATTTGGCTAAGGCCGTGGCCATAGGCATTGTCTTTTAACACCACCATCAGTTTTTGTATACCCCCGCATTTGGAAGCCAAAAGCGCTAGGTTGTGGCGGTAATGGTGAAAATTGAGCCGAATATGTGCCATTACTGTGGGGTGATTCCATGTGCCTTTACAAGCAAGCCACCAAGCTTTCTGCCTTGGTAATCCATTTTGAAAAACAGTTCATACACCTGCTTGGCATCCAAGGTGGGGTGCTGGCTAAAGTCAAAGGCGAGCCCATTTTTTTCCTTAGGAAGCGTCTCGTCCAAATACGCTAAAAAATCCGAACGCGTCTTCCAAAACTTTTGCAACTCTGCTTGTACTTGTTCTTTTTCTTCCATGGATTCCCCTTAACGTTCTACTAAAATTTTCATGCGGCCATCGGAAAAATCTACGTAGATTTCCTTGTTGCCACGGTGCTGATAATTGCGGGTTTCGTACGTTTGGTGGTAGGTGATACGAAACAACGGCTTACCCTCTTCGTTGGGGTAAGGGGCCACAGCCAAGTCGTTAAATAAAATAGTTTTATCTTCATTGCGGGAAAAAATAGTGCGCTTCATGCGGCTAAACTCCCCAATGCGCATCCCGTCAAAACGGCGAAAATCTTGGTGGTAGTATGTCATATAGCGGTCAATATCGCTGTATTTCCATGCGTTGCGCCACTCAAACACCTGAGTCAAAAGGTCGATAACAACCTCTTTATCAACCTTTGGTTCGCCAACTTCAGAAACAAGGGTGACGATTTTTTTATCTTTCACAGTTGCATCAAAAACATCCAACAAATCGTTGGTCATCACCACACAACCGCGGGTATTCTTGTCATAACGCTGGGCACTGTTTAAGGGGTGTCCGTGAATCCAGATTCCATATCCGTCCTTTCCCATCTGTCGGTCCATGACGTTAGGATACGAAAGAGCAAAGGCAATTTGACCATAAAAAGGGTCACTGGGCACAAAGCGGCGCACCACATCATAGACTCCCACAGGCGTTTTTAAATCTCCCTCGCGTTGCTTGTCTCCACCAATGCCTGTAATAACAGGATGATTGAGTTGCAAAACAGGATTGCCTTCTTTGAATTCAAACACCTTAAGCGTGTCGGCTGTTTTATCCACCAGCACCAAAACAGGTTCGCTCTCATAGTACCCCAAAGAGACATCCTTGTCTCCGATGAAGGCTTCCCAATACGCACGGCTTTGCAGTAAATCTTCTGCTTTTTGCTCCAACGCACCCACTCCTTGCGTTCGGTAAATCTCCGCTAAAGGAACCGCCCAAAGAGATAAACACACCAAACCACTCACGACAAACGCTCTAATCACTGACATTCCTTGGAATTAAGTTTTAAACAAAGGGGATATTATAAAAAAAACTCACTTATAGTTCGTTTTTATGGGAAGTTTAGAGCGCAATCTTGGTGTACATGTAACCTTTTTGAAATAGAGGCAAATCCTAAAATTCAACAATCAATCTTTAGATTCTACATCCCCTTTAAGCACCCTGTGTTACCATCCCTTTAGAAAGTTTACAATTTTATTTTGGAATGTCGTCGCAAAAGCCCGTCCAGAGCTCCCTTGGGAACTCCTACTTTAAAGAGTCCGCATGTCTTCTGAACTTCTCCTTGCCTCTCTCACTCTTTTTTTTCTTGTTTTATTGTTGCCCACGCTTTTTCTCGCCACCCAAAAGTTAGGCCCTCGCACCAAAGGAACCCAAGCCAAACATCTACCCTATGAGAGCGGGATTACCGCCCCCTATGGCAAACCCAGCGCTCCCGCGGGGATACGGTTTTACCTTGTGGCTATTTTGTATGTGATTTTCGCCATTGAAGTCACCTTCATGTTTCCGTGGGCGGTAAATTTACGGACACTTGGTGCATCAGGAGTGCTGGAAATGTTTGTTTTTATTGGCATAGTACTAGCAGGCTTGGTGTATGTTTACTGGAAAAAGGCACTCACATGGCAGTAGGAGCAGAGGCTATTTTTGGAGAGAGCGTTATTACCACCCGCCTAGATACAGCCATTAACTGGGCAAGAGAATCCTCCATGTGGCCCTATGTGTTTGGCACCGCCTGTTGTGCTATTGAATTTATGAGCGCTGCTTCTAGCCAGTACGACCTCTCGCGCTTTGGGGCCGAGGTTGTCCGTTTTTCCCCGCGCCAAGCAGATTTGATGGTTGTTGCTGGCACCATCACCTACAAACAAGCCCCAGTCCTCAAACGTATTTACGACCAAACGTGTGAGCCCAAATGGGTTATTAGCATGGGCGCGTGTGCCTGTAGCGGTGGCTTTTATGACAACTACACCACCTTGCAAGGCATCGATGCGGTGATTCCAGTGGATGTGTATGTCGCAGGATGCCCCCGCGCCCCGAAGCCCTCTTGGATGGTTTGATGCGTATTCAAGCGTTGCAAAAGTCTCAGGAGTCTCTCCTTAAAGACCGCGCCAACCGCACATTTTAAGGACATTTTGATGGCTGATACGCTTGCCAATCTCCCCAAAGACATCCACGGGGCCTACGAAGTCCAAAGCACCTTCCTTATAGACGTTGCAACCTTTTTAAAAAAGACCCTGGGCTACACCTTGCTGCTTGACATTACCGCCATAGACTATCTGGGTCTTCCTGACGCGCCCAAGCGTTTTGCCCTTGTCTATATTTTTCGCAATCCCACCCTCTCTGCGCCGATTATTCTAAAACTCTGGACGCAAGGCATGGCCCCTAGTTTATGCCCTCTTTACCACAGTGCCGATTGGGCCGAGCGGGAAGTGTGGGACCAGTATGGCATCGCCTTTGAGGGGCACCCCAACCTCAGGCGTATCCTTAATCACCACCAATTCAAGGGCCATCCTTTACGCAAAGACTACCCCATCACCAAAGGCCAATGGTGCGAAACGGCTGATGATTTGATGGACCAAATGCACGCCCGCTTAGCCCACCACCGCCTCACCACTTCCAAAGAACTCACGTTTTTAAACTTAGGGCCTGCCCATCCTGCCACCCACGGCACCATCCGCACCCTAGTGGCTTTACACGGAGAGACCATCCGTGCGGCAGTGTGCGAGATTGGGTATTTGCACCGTGGCTTTGAAAAATCTTGCGAAAACCACACTTACAACCAAATCATTCCCTACACCGACCGCTTAAATTACTGCTCTGCCCTCTTAAACAACATTGCCTTTGCTCACACCGTCGAGGGAATGCTGGGAATCACCCTGCCTGAACGAGGGGAGTATTTGCGGGTGATTTTAGGCGAGCTTAGCCGCATCATTGACCACCTCGTTTGCCTTGCAGCAGGCCTTGTGGACATGGGAGCCCTCACCAACTACTGGTACTTATACAACCCCCGTGAAAAAGTCTACACCCTCCTTTCCAAGCTCACAGGAGCCAGACTCACCAACTCCTTTATGCGCATCGGAGGGATGGCCCATGATGCGTACGAGGGGTTTGAAGCGGATGTGGAAGCGTGCCTTAGGGAGATTGAAGCGGGAGTTTCAGACACGCTGGGACTCGTGGCGCACAACCGCATCTTTCACGACCGCACCCAAAATGTGGGGGTTATCTGCGCCGAAGATGCGCTAAGCTATGGACTCACTGGACCAAATTTACGCGCCTCTGGCGTAGCTTATGATCTGCGCTCAATTGCGCCTTATTCGCTATACAAGCGGTTTGATTTTGAAATTCCCGTAGGCAGTGTAGGGGATGTGTACGACCGTACTATGGTGCGTTTTGAAGAGATTACCCAGAGTATTTCCATTGTTCGCCAAGCCCTCAAACAGCTTCCAAAGGGCCCCGTTAGCGTAGAAGACCGCGCGGTAAGCTTACCCCAAAAACAAGAGGTGTACACCACCATTGAGGGGGCCAATGGGGAGTTGGGATTTTTTATTCATAGCGACGGAAGCGGCACGCCTCGCAAAGTCAAAGTGCGCCCCCCTTGTTTTCCCGCCATGGCCGCACTGCCCCACCTCATCGAAGGAGGCATGATTGCCGATGCCATCTTGTCTTTGGGGAGTTTAAATATTATTGCTGGAGAACTGGACCGATGAATTTCTCTTTTACGCCCGAAAATGAGGCCAAATTTGAACATCTGCGCACCCGCTACCCCTCTCTTAGGGCGCTGATGCTTCCTGTTTTGTGGATGGTGCAAGAACAAGAAGGCTGGATTTCTCCCCAAGCCATGGAATACCTCGCCCACAAACTCTCCCTCACCCCCACAGAAGTGTACAGCGTGGCTTCGTTTTACACGATGTTTCATTTTAGCCCCATCGGCACCCACCATATTCAAGTGTGCAAGACCCTCTCGTGCATGCTTGGTGGCAGTGAGAGCATCCTTGCTTACCTTGAAAGAACACTGGGCATTACTTGCGGCCAAACCACCCCCGATGGACGCTTTACCCTCACCCAAGTAGAGTGTTTGGGGGCGTGCGGAGGGGCTCCTTGTGTGTGCATTGATACTACCTATTATGAGCGTGTTAGCGAGGCAACTTTGGCGGCTTTATTGGAGGAACTTGGATGAAATGCACCCTAATTAGCCGTCTGTTTTCCATCCCAGGTGCCCACACGCTAGAGATTGCAAGAGCCTACGGGCGTTATGGCTCCCTCTCTAGGCTTTTTTCACTCTCTCCTGAAGCGGTGGTTGAGGAGGTGGTCAAAAGCGGTTTGCGCGGCAAAGGCGGCGGCGGATCTCCCACAGGAGAGAAATGGCTTCTCATGCCACCCCTTGATGCCAAACCCCGCTACTTGGTAGTCAATGCGGATGAGAGTGAGCCAGGCACCTTTAAAGACCGCCAGATTTTAGAATACGACCCCCATTTGCTGATTGAGGGGATTATTGCCAGTGCTTACGCTTTACATGTAAAGCATGCCTATGTCTATATTCGGGGAGAATACCACTTTTGGGCGGCACGGTTTAAAGCAGCGCTCAAGGAAGCCTACGAAGCCAACTTACTAGGACGCACCGTAGATATTACCCTGCATAAAGGAGCGGGGGCGTATATTTGTGGCGAAAAAACAGCTTTGTTGGAATCCCTAGAGGGCAAGCGCGGCCACCCCAGACTCAAGCCTCACGGCAAAGAACCCGAGTGGCTTTTTGGCTGCCCAACGGTTGTGAACAACGTAGAAACCATTGCCTCTGTTCCTTTTATCATCGAACAAGGCTTTGAAGCCTACCGCGCCTTTGGCACGCCCCAAAGCCCCGGCACCATGCTCTTTGGACTCAGCGGTCACGTCAATCGTCCTGGCATCTATGAGGCGCCTTATGGAACTTCCATGCTCGCTTTTTTGGAAACCCACGGGGGCGGGGTGAAGGATGGAAAAACCCTTAAGGCCATTGTTCCAGGGGGTTCATCTTGTTCCATTCTCAAAGCAGACCGCATTGCCAATGTCACCTTGGATTATGAATCTCTAAAGTGCAACAACTCCACCCTTGGCACAGGCGGGATGATTGTGATGGACGAAACCGTCAGTATCCCCAAAGCGATGAAAAATTTGCTAGAATTCTACCACCACGAGTCTTGCGGTCAGTGTACGCCTTGTCGAGAAGGCACTGGCTGGATGGATCGCATCTTGGCAAAGGTGCTAAAAGGCCAAGGAAAGCGTAGCGATATTGACCTGCTGTTGGAGATTAGCCACACCATGAACGGAAAAACTATCTGTGTTTTTGCGCCTGCGGTAGCAGACATGGCGGTTAGCTACATCCAAGCTTTTCCTGAGGAGTTTTATGCCCTTTGCGCCCAGTAAGGAACCCTATGTCTTTTTCGTTGGAGAATATCTGCCTTTTTAGCTCTTTGAGTCAAGAACAGCTTGAAAAGTTGTACCAAATCAGCACCATTAAACAATTCAAAGAGGGAAATATTCTTTTTTACGAAGGAGAGGAACCAGGGTATTTGTATTTTTTGCTCGAAGGCTTAGTGAAGTTGTACCGCTACGATGCAAAAAACACCATTACTATCTTGGATTATTATTACACCCAAGCCCTCATCGGCGAGGCTGCTTCTTTGCAGCGCACGCCCTACCAAACCACCGCCGAATGCGACACAGACTCAACGGTTCTCATGGTTGAGTACGAAGAGTTTGCCAAACATTTTTTACGCGACCCCGAAGTTGCTATTCAGCTTATTATGCAGTTGGTCAAAAAGGTTAAATCCCTCATGAACAACCGCGTCCCCCAAACATCCATGCAAAAAATTGCCCAACTCATTCATGAAAACAGTGAACTTTTTACCAAAATCAAAAAATATAAAATCGCCAACATCCTCAACATGGCCCCTGAGACCTTTTCGCGCAACCTCAAAAAACTTAAAAAAGAGGGGATTATCACCTACACCAGCAACCGTTTTGAAGTCTTAGACGCCAAAAAACTCTGCACCCTCTACGATACATGTAAAACCCTCAAATAACCCTTTACATGTAAAGCTATCCCAACATGAGCGCATCGTACGCAAGGGTTGCTAAATCCATGATAATATCCACGCCACCCACGCCACCCACGATTACCCCTACAGCCAAAGCGCCTATGACCTTGGGCGTGATGCCTCTAAATACGGGCACGGTTGTCAAAGTGGCTGAGGGGTAAAAATACATCATTGCAATGAGCTTGAAGTAATAATACACCGACACGCCCGTGGCCACCATGGCAAACACCGCCAAAGGCGTATAGCCCGCCTGAATGGCCCCAGTGAAAATGTAAAATTTTCCAATAAACCCAATGGTTGAGGGAATGCCCGCAAGGGAGAGCATAAACACGCTCATAGACGCAGCCATGTACGGATGCAGCAAGGCAAACCCCTTAAAATCCTCATAGGTGATGCGCAACCTGTCGTCTGAGAGAATATACGAAAGCAATCCAAACGCACCTACCGCAGAGAGAAAATAGGCCACTTGGTAAAAAATAATAGAAGAAGCCGCATGCCCAGGCAAGGCATCGGTAGATAAAAAGGCGATGAGTAGATAGCCCGTATGGACGATGGAAGAGGCGGCTAACATGCGCTTAATGCTTTGCTGCACAATCGCCATCAGCGACCCATACACCAAGGTACACACAATAACGCTCACCAGCAACATGTTCCACATCTCTTTAATAGCCTCAAACTCCACCAGCATCAGCCGCAACATAAACCCAAAAACCGCTATTTTAAACGCGGCGGCCATGAAGCCCGTGATAGGCAAAGGAGCGCCATCGTACACATCAATAGCCCAGCCTTGAAATGGAAAAGCAGCAATTTTAAACAAAAAAGTGATAAGCAAAAAGGTTGCCCCAATGCGCACAAGCAGTAACTCTTCCAAAGGGCGCGTTGCGACAACGTGCAAAAGCTCTCCAAAGCGCGTTGTCTGGGCACCCGCATAAATACACCCCACCCCCAGCAAAAACAGAGCCCCCGCTAGGGAGCCTAGCACAAGGTACTTGTACGCCGCTTCTACTCGCTTGTCATGGCTTTTGTGGTACCCAATCATCACATAAACACTAATCGAAGCGATTTCTAGAGCAATAAACGCCACCATTAACTCCCGCGCTTGCGTGAGGAGCAGCATACCAAAAACCGAAAACAAAAAGAGGGCGAAAAATTCCCCCTTGTAATAACGGTGGATAATAAAATAGTGCTGAGCCGTTAGTACAATCACAATGGCAGCAACCAGCAAAATCACATTAAAATAGCCCGCGTAGCTATCGGCAATGAGCGTTCCCCCTAAAAGCTCTGGAAGCAAAGGTACTGTGTACAACTGGCCCACAAGCATCCCTTGAAACACCAAAGCCGCCCCCAGACACCCTAGGGCAACATACGAGCAATGGCGAATACTCAACCCCTCCTTTGCCCCCAACAGCATCAACACAATCCCGCCACCTAGCACAATCAACAAAGGCGCTAAGTGTAGTACTTCCACATAACTCATTGCACGCCTCCCACAATCCCCGCAAGGTAGCTTAAAACCGTGGGTTCAATTTTGGCAAAAAACCACTCTGGGTCTAGTCCCATAGCAATAATCAACACGGCAATGGGAAACAATCCAAGGGCTTGCCCCCACGACAAATCCACCATTGTCTTTTCGCTCTCTTTGGCTTCTTGCAAGGTTACTCTTCCAAACATCCACACCATAAAGCTCGCAGCCACCAGTACACTCAAACCCGCAATAACCCCCGCAGGAAGCGCCACGTGAAAGACCCCCAAGATAATCAACAACTCCGAAACAAACCCGCTCGTCCCAGGCAGCCCCACGATACAAAGCATAAACACTGCAAAATAGAGTGTAAACAAAGGCGCTCTAGCCGCAATTCCCCCTAGCGCTTTAATGGATTTTGTTTTTGTGTGGTACTCCAAATGCCCCACAAGCAAAAACAGCCCTCCCGTTGCCATCGCATGGGCCACAATAAGCAGCAATGCCCCCATCATGCCATACACATTCAGGCTAAAAACTCCCACGACAATAAAGCCAAGGTGAGAAGCGGAAGAGTATGCTAGGAGTTTTTTCACATCGTCTTGCATCAAAGCAGCTACACCAAAATAGACCAAACCAAACAGTCCTATCCCCATTATCCACGGAGCAAAATAGACGCTTTGTTCGGGAAAAAGAGGCAAAACAAACCGTATCACCCCGTACACACCCAGTTTGGCCATGATTGCCGAGAGTAAAAAAACACCGCCCGTTGGAGAGTTGGAGTAGGTTTTTAACAGCCACGTATGAAAGGGAAAAAGAGGAATTTTAATCGCAAAGGCCAACATAAAAGCCCCAAAAATCCAAGCCCCCTCTTTCCACTGGAGGTTAGGCAATCCCACCAGCGAAGTCAGCTCAAAACTCCAATACCCATACGCTTGCGCATGGGAAGCCCCCAAATACAAAATACCAATGAACATCAACAACGATCCTAGCATGGTATAAAGGGTAACTTTTAGAGTTGAAAAAACCTTATCCCCCGTGCCAAACATCCCAATAATCATAAACACCGGCAGCAGCATGGTTTCCCAAAAAAGGTAAAACAAAATCAAATCTTGCGCCAACAAGGCCCCAAGCATCCCCCCTTGGATGAGCAACATACTCACCCAATACCCCTTTGTCCGCCCTTTCCACA
>Ga0075011_10002291_pt1 | contig 10377 bp, 11 predicted proteins | sample TARM_MetaG_T_14_FD_72354 | JGI IMG/M metagenome (GOLD analysis project Ga0075011, IMG submission 72354) | Freshwater microbial communities from Pennsylvania, USA, analyzing microbe dynamics in response to fracking - TARM_MetaG_T_14 | ecosystem: Environmental > Aquatic > Freshwater > River...
TCATAAAAGGAGCCACCATGCTAAAAGATATCCGAAAAATCACCACCCATCTGTTTGATGCTTTTGAGCCAGAGAATAAGCCACTCTCTAGTCCAAAAGCCTGTTACGATGTTTACAGAAAGCTTGAAAGCCTCATTTATTATGCCTACTTAGTGGCGGAGCACTATTTGGTGCAAGACTTTAGCGAAGAGTGTTTGCAAAACTCCTCCCATGGCTCACCCCAAAACAAATGGAGAACAGTCCTCAATGGGGACTTAGAAAAGCTCAACAAAGCCGCAAAAGCGTATTTGCTAGAACTCATGCACCTTTCCCTAGAGGACAGCATTGGGTCTTTTGATTCGCTCCTTAGCAGAAAGTACAATATGAAATTTTTCTATGCTTTTGCAAGGGATGAGTACAATGTAGGGTTTGTTGACCCTTGTGGCTTTTCTATGATTTCAACTACTATCAACACAAAAGCACCCGATAACGAAACAATCCACATCAAAAAGTTTCAAAAAACTAACCTAGAAACCCTAGAAGAAAGAGTAGCACTCCAGCAAGCCCTCAGAGAACAAAAACAACTCCTAGAACAAGAACTTGCAAGACTCAAAGCGTATATGCTCAAAAACTATACCCTTGAGATGTTGCTAGAAAAAAACAGATAAAAGGTGGAAACCAGACATAAAGCTGTCTTTGTTTCCCTGTACCATAACACCATCACAACACAAGGAGTTCCCATGCAGTACGAACAATTACAAGGCACGCTCACGATTAACGGCTATTCAGTTGAGCTTAGTATGGAGATGTTAGAAGACATTGCGCGCAAGCTACCTGATGAAAAGCATTACACACCATTGCTAAGCATCTTAGGGCGTTCAAACAATCCAGAAATACGAGAAAACGTTGCTTTATCAGCTTATCCTGACCAAGAAACCATTGAACGCTTGGCCAATGACCCTTCCTTTGAGGTGGTATCTACGCTTCTAAATAACCGCAGGATTAAAGAACAGATTCCCGAGGCCACTTTGCTTAAGATTATGGAGCGCAATGACATTAGTCTGATGATTGAAATTGCCAAAAATGTTGATGATTATGAAAAGTGCGATATTTGCAAGCTCATTAAAATCCTCTCAAAACATCCTAATGCTAAAGTTCGTTTTGAGCTTTTAAATGGCAGGCATGGACAATTTGCTAAAACCATTGCTGCAAAATTAGTAAATGACCCTGTTGCAGAAATTGCCAGAAAGGCCAAAGAGCTTTTAAAGGAGGACTAACGAGCCCTCCTTTCTGTCATCTAATTGACTAGGACATGTAATGAACAAAACCTTTTTCACCCCCGAAAACCTAGAAGCGATGCGCGCACTCAATGCGCGCATAGCACTCTTTCAGCGCAAAATCCTTAAAGAAGCAGTCGAGTTGGATCTCCAGCTTCAAAAGCGCGTAGCAGATGAAAAAGATTGGCTGGTTGATTATGAAATGGAGGCGCATGTTGCGTTTTATCTCAAAGCGCCTGACCCCGCCTATGACGAAGAGAGCGACAACTTGCTTGTCGTTCACAACGAATACCTCAAAGGCATCGCCGATGAGGATGTAGAAAGCGCGTGGCGGTGGAGTGGCAACCACAATGAGTTTTCTGCCTGGAAGCACCCCATGCGTGGAGAGCATCACTGTTGGTGGTTTCATCACCTGTACGACCACACGCACCTAGGGTGGGAGGATTTGTTGCGTATCGGGCGTATTTGGGGTGATTTACATGTGTATTATCAGTATGAAAACAAAGACACTAAAGCGACCATTTAAGAGAAACAAAGATTACATTTTATGGTTATGCTCACTATCCAACCCTTCCTTTTAATCCTCCTAACATCAACTTTTAGGTACAATCACCCCATTTTAAAACAACACGCAAAGGACGCATGATGGCTATTAAAGGGATTGATTCAAAAGAAGCATTTGCTAAGCTGGTGGAAAAAACAAAGGCAAAATCAGGCTACAAAGACCCTGTCGGGTTTGGGATTGCTAGGGTTGATCGCGGGCAACTCACTCCTTCTAAAATCCTTCAAGCTAGCTTTCCGGTGGTCAACTGGAATGAAAACTTTGGCAGTGCGACAGTGTTTGTCGCGGCCCTTGAAGAAGCGGGCATAGAGGTAGATTTTTCGGGTAGTGAGTTTGTATGCGACGTAAAAAAGAAGTTTGTGAAAAATGCCATGGCTGCCTTTGAGCCATTTTTAGAAGAAGCCATGGGAGATGCGCATAAAAACGTACAAGTCATTCAGCACCTTGATTTCATTGCTCAAAACGAGGGTCTTGAAAAAGATTTCCGCTTGGTTTTTTTGTTTGAAGATGCGGCACCAAAAAGCGTAGAAGCGGTATACCTCAAGCTCTATGCGCTCTCAACAGGTAAAGCGCCTTTGCGTTCTTTGAACCTAAGTGGCGCGTTTGGGGTACTTGAAAACGTCGCATGGTCCATGAATGTGCCCATTGAGCTTGCATGGTTGCGTGAAAACGAAATTGAAATGAAGCTCGATGGCACCTTCCCTGTGATTGAAGGAGTGGACAAATTCCCGCGCTTTTTACAGCATGTCATTCCTGCAGATAACACGCGGATTTTAGACGCGAGCAAAGTTCGCATGGGCGCGCAACTGGCCGCAGGCACCACGGTGATGCCAGGAGCAAGTTATATTAACTTCAATGCAGGTACCACGGGCCCTGTGATGGTTGAGGGGCGCATTAGCTCTTCAGCGATTGTTGGTGCGGGAAGTGACGTGGGCGGAGGTGCTAGTATCTTGGGTGTTTTGAGCGGCACCAACGGCAATCCCGTTAGTATTGGCAAAAACACCTTGCTTGGCGCCAACTCTGTTACGGGCATTCCGCTGGGAGATGGGTGTATTGTGGATGCAGGTATCGCGATTTTAGAGGGTACAAAAGTTAGTATTTCATCAGCCCAAATGGAAAAAATCAAAGACGTAAACCCCGAATTTGAGTATGTTTTGGGTGAAGAAATATATGTGTTTAAGGGATTAGATTTGGCAGGTTTTCACGGCCTTCACTTTCGTCAAGACAGCATCACAGGCGCTTTGAAGGTGTTTCGTTCTCAGCGCGAAGTTGTGCTAAACAGCGAACTTCACTAGCTTTACATGTAAGCGGTTTGACGCCGCTTACATTCGTTTTTTCATGAGGTTTTGATTGTACTTTACGGCCCAAAGGTTAGAGACTTTGTGGTAAGTTTGGTTAGCAACTTCCGTCTCTTTTAAAAGCCAGTTGCCGCAGGCTTCACATTTTGCGTTCATGGCCCTAAGTTCGTCAAAGTTCATTTTTTCTACTTCACTTGCACGTTGCTTGCATTGAGCGATGCTACATTCAAGAGTTTCAGCCACAAGAAACCTTTGTATTTAAGATTTTCCATTATAGCGCATTATTTATCAAAAAAGTGACGTTTTAATGTTCAAGAAGCCTTTGTGGAAGCTAGTTTGACGCAGTTTCTCCCTGCTTTTTTTGCTTGGTACAAAAGGGTGTCCGCCTTTTTGACAATAGCGGGGATGTCTTTTCCCCAAGAATGGTCACAAGCACCAATGCTAATGGTTAGCGAAACAGTGGTGCCGGATTTGGCGGGAGATTTTTTGGGCGCGCGGTCATTACCACGAATCTGAAACCCCTGATTGGCAATAGCTTCACGCACTTCTTCCAGATAAAGCTTGCACTCTTTGACCTGTTTGCCCGCAAAAACAAGGGCAAATTCCTCTCCACCATACCGAAAGGCTTTGCCACCACCTTTGACGCCTTTGAGCGTTGTGGCCACTTTGCGCAACACATCATCACCCACGTCGTGGCCGTAAGTGTCGTTAAAGTTTTTGAAATGGTCGATGTCGGTCATGGCGATGGTAAAAGGAGGCGAAAGCCGTTCAAAATACTCTTCCATAGCCCGACGCGAAGGAATGCCTGTGAGAGTGTCAATAAAAGCCATGCGGTACGCATCATTGCTGAGTGCTACCAAAAAAATAAGGCTCGCTCCACCCAAATACAGCGCAGGAAGCGACGAGGCACCAAGGGCGGGAAGCCCACCTACCACCAAGGCCCACGCAAGGGATTTTTCAGCTTGTTTGGATTCGAGCAAGCCATACAGTAGTAAAAAAACAACCCCAACCCCATAAAGCACCAAAGCAATCTGAGACAAAGGCTCAAAGGGTAAAGGGGTCTTGAAAATGGGTGTAGCAATGGTGGCACCAAGGGTGTTGCTACGTGCTAGAAAGTATCCAACAAGGCATAGGGCTAAAGTGACGCCATAGCGCGGGAGGGAAGGTTTGCCAAAGACACCCTTTTCGCTCATGAGCCCAAGAAGCAAAAACGCCACAGGCAATAAAAGAAAAAAAGTTTGAATGGCTGCTTCTTTAGTAAGCCCCAAGGGTTCATAGAACAAGATTGCCCCTTGTCCACAAAACAGCAAAAACGACAAAAGCATAGGTTTTGCCCGTCCAAAGTGAAGGCTAAAAAAGAGGCTAAGTAGAGGCAATAGCATGGCCAGTACACTAAGTTGCCCCTCTAAAAGTCCATCAAACCAAAGAAAAAAAGGCTGGCCAAAAAAGAGCAAGAGGCATAATGAGAGTGCAAAAAGTGGCAAGGTCAACAAGGAAGGCATGGGGTCCTTTTGATTTTTGGCAAATTATAGCAAGAGAAGACGAAAGATTATGTTAAAATGCGCAAAAATTTAAACTGCTTGGTGCCTTCTTTTTTTCATAAAGATTTTTCATCTGTGGTATTTTCAAGACAAATAACACAAGACGTATACGGAGCAGTTGAGCAAAGGAAACAAATATGGTTAATGTACGCAATATCACCATGCGCTTTGGCGCACAGCTTTTGTTTGAGGACATTTCGCTCACCCTTGATGGGGGTAAACGTTACGGGCTCATTGGTGCCAATGGCGCAGGCAAAAGTACGTTTATGAAAATCTTGGCCCATCAGCTGGAACCTAGCAGTGGACATGTGAGCGTGGACAGTGGCTTGCGCGTGGGCGTGCTAAGCCAAAACCAATACGCGTACGAAGAGTTTTCCCTCAAAGATGCCGTGCTTTATGGCAACAAACGTCTCTTTGACGCGCAAAAAGAGAAAGAAAAACTTTACGAAACGGGTGATTTTGAAGATGAAAAGGTCAACGACCGCTTAGCAGAGCTTGAGATTGTCTGCGCCGAAGAGGACCCGACCTATGAGAGCGATGTGCAAATTGAAAAAATCTTGGAATCCTTGGGCTTTCCTGCTTCTATTCACGAAGAGAAAATGAGCACCCTCACTGGCGCAGATAAATTCAAAATCCTCCTCGCCCAAGTGCTTTTCCCTCGCCCTGATGTATTGTTTTTGGACGAGCCTACCAATAACCTTGACCTAGAAGCCATCTCGTGGCTTGAAGAACAACTTAAGCGCCACGAGGGAACTTTGGTGGTCATCTCGCACGACCGCCACTTTTTAAATGCCGTGTGTACGCATATCTTAGACGTAGATTTTCGTAAAATCCGTGAGTTTTCAGGCACCTATGATGATTGGTACATCGCTTCGACATTGATTCAAAAACAGCAAGAAGCAGACCGCAGTAAAAAACTCAAAGAAAAAGAAGAGCTTGAAAACTTTATCCGCCGCTTCTCTGCTAACGCCTCCAAGGCAAAACAGGCCACAAGCCGCCAGAAACAACTAGAAAAGCTTGATGTTTCTGACCTCAAAGTTTCCACCAGACGCGATCCGAGCATCTTGTTCAAGCGCAACCGCGACATCGGCAACGAAATCCTAGAAGTGCGCAAGGTTAGCAAGGTTTACGGAGACCATAAAGTGTTTGAAAACCTAGAATTCAAAGTAGAAAAAGGCGATAAAATCGCCCTTATTGGGCCAAATGGCGCGGGAAAAACTACGTTGTGTCAGATTATTATGGACCAGATTAAACCCGATGGCGGAGAGATTTTTTGGGGTGCGACGATGGAGCCGACCTATTTTCCACAAAATACCACCGAGCTTATCACGGGGGATTTGCCTCTGTTTGAGTGGTTGCAGCAGTTTGACAAAAAACAAGACCTCGATGAAATCCGCAAATGCCTTGGGCGGATGCTGTTTTCTGGCGAAGAGCAAAAAAAAGGCGTTTCAAACCTCAGTGGTGGAGAAAAACACCGCATCATGCTTTCTAAAATCATGCTTCAAAAAGGGAATTTTGTGCTGTTGGATGAGCCCAACAACCACCTTGACCTTGAGGCCATCATCGCTCTGGGTGAAGCCCTTTACCGCTTCGATGGAAACGTGCTGTGCGTGACCCATGACCGCGAACTCATCGACGCCTTTGCTAACCGCATTTTACGCATCGACGAGCACGGTGTGTTGGAAGATTTTAGAGGGGATTATGAGAGCTATCGGGAGTTTCACGGTCAGTAGACTCTTCGTTGCCAAGGGAGTTCCAAGACTCCTCGGCGATGTGCTCTTTTTGCTCTTGGACCCACTCTTCGTCTTGTCTGGGGTCAAACTCAGGCAAGATGTCCCCTGAAGCAGAAGGCACAGGAACGTAGATACTGCGCTCTTCAAAGGGAACTTTGTCTCGCAAGAGAGTGTAGCCACATAAGGCAAGAGAGACACCACTAAAGAGTAAAAACATACCCCCATTTCCCAAAAAATTCATACTCGCACCAATGAGCACAGGTGCCAAAAAAGAACCAATGCCATAGGTCATTAGTAGGGTGCGGCTGATTTCTACGGCACTCACTTCCACGTCGGTGGTGTCATTGGCGCGGGCAAGGCTTAGGGGGTAAATGGCAAAAATGGAAATACCCAATAAAAACGCCCCCAAGAAAAGCAACTGCCCATCAAACATCCACAACAAAAGCGAAGCCACTAGGCTCATGAATCCTACGCCCAAAATAGCTATTTTTCGTCCAAGGCGGTCAGAAATCCAGCCAATGGGCCACTGAGACAGCAAAGCACCCAACAGCGCAATACTCATAAACATCGAAATAGAGGCATTGGAAAGGCCCATGTTTTTGGCATAAACTGGCGCCATAGTGAAAAAACCGCCCACTAAAATTCCTCCAGCAAAACTTGCCACGAGTGCGAGTTTTGCTATGCCATAAAGTTGCGGCACGCTCATGCGATCGACTTTGTGAAGATGTGGCTCTTGAATTTTTGTCATGGCAATAGGGATGAGCGAAAGAACAATAAACATAGAAGCCAACACAAAAAGCAATAAACCTGTCGCATCCTCCACTTGAAGCATAAGTTGCCCGCTTGAGGTGGCGAGGTAAAAAACAACCGTGTAGATAGAAAGCACTTTGCTGCGATCCCCGCTACCTGTTTTTTCGTTGATCCAGCTTTCAATGATGAGCAACATGCTGTAGAAAGAGTAGCCCGCAAGTGCACGAAAAAGTGCCCAAATCAGTGGGTTTTGGGTGAGAATGTGGCCCAAAGAAGCAAAGGTAAGAAGTGCGGCAAATACCCCGAAGCTACGAATATGCCCTACACTTGAAATGACTTTGAGCGCACTTAGCGAAGAGAGAATGGCACCAAAGAAAAAGCTCGCATTCACAAGCCCTGTGACAAAATCAGAGTTACCAAACTCTTGGAGTCGAATCCCCACAAGACTCATGAGTAACCCGTACCCAACGCACATCAGCGCAATGGCAAAAAACAGTGAAGAGATAGGAAAAACGATAGAGCGCATGAAGTGCCTTTTGGATGAATTGTGGGGATTGTAATAGGAATTTTAGAAAAAATCAACCTTTACATGTAAAGGGTGTTTAGCGCTTTTTTTAAAGCCACCACAAACCCCTCAATGGGAGGCAATTCCAAAACGCCTTCGCGCTGTTTGACGCCCCACATGGGTTCGGGAAAGTAGGAGTCTTCCTTAAAGCGCGCCATGACGTGAATGTGCAGATGGGGAAGGTAGTTGCCAAAAATGGCGATGTTGATTTTCTCAGGAGCATAATACGCTCGCAACACCTGCTCGCAGGTTTCCATACATGTAAACAAGGCGGCCTTGGTTTGGGGGTCGCAATCGGTGAGTTCTTTGTAGGGATGCGCGCTAAAGATTTTAACCCACGGAATCTCGCTTTCGTGGAGTTCAACATAGTAGTGCTCGGCAGAAAAAAGTAGCGACATGGATGTCCTTTTCATAAACTTCCCGCAACCATCGTTTGCGGACAAAAGCACCAAAGGTGCGCGAGCCCTCTGCTGAAGAGAACTTAGCGTTAGCGTAGTCTTTGGAGCTTTGCTTCAAAGACGTATCAAGAACTCCGCAGAGTTCTTGCCAGTGCACAATACTAACCAAATTCGCCTTTCAGGCGCTAATGTGTAGAATACTTTTTCATAAAGGAGCACAGTGATGAGACGGTTTTGGGTGGTAGTGGTAGCAGTGGTCTTGGCAGGATGTTCGCGTGGGGATTATGTCAACATCGCCCAAGTGGCTCTTTCTAAAGACCCAAGCACCGCAGTGAAATCCTTGGCACGCACCAAAAGCGTGCATTATGCCGCCAATCCCGAGCAACTTGTTCGAGATGTTAAAAATCTTGACTTAAATGTGCGCGATTTGTTCGTGGCCCTTTTTGGGCAAGTGGCCAAAGAGTGGGGCGAGGGCAATGTGGAAGAAAGTTCGCAAACCAAAACCGTCAAGTACCTCCAAGAGTTCCAAAGCCGGGTGCTAGTAGACTTTGACAAGGGCGAGGTGACGGTAGAAACAGTCACAAAAGAGGACCCCAAAGCCCACTTGCGCGAAGCCATTGTAATGGCGCTATTGATGCCCGAAGACCCCCGTCAAGTAGATTTGTTTGACACAAGAGCCATCGAAGTGGGGGCAACACCCTACTTGTATAACGAAGTGCTGGATGACCAAAGCAAACCCATCCGTTGGGAGTGGCGCGCCAAACGCTATGCCGATATTTTGCTCTCTCGTGAGCTTAAAACCCGCACCATTACCCGCAAGAATGAACGCTTGCATGTAAACTATGTCACTCTTCCTATGGTGAAAAACCACACTTCGGTGCGGGTAAGTAAATTTGCTCCTTTGGTTAAAACTTACGCGAGTCGCTACAACTTAAGTCCTGCCTTGGTGTATGCCATCATCCGCACAGAGAGCAACTTTAACCAGTATGCCATTAGCCGAAGCGGGGCGGTGGGGCTCATGCAAATCATGTCTCAAACCGCAGGTCGCGATGCCTACAAACACCTCACGGGTAAAGAGTGGGCGCCCACGCGAGAGTACTTGTACGATGCGAAAAACAACATTGAAATGGGCACGACTTATCTGCACATTTTGCGCACCCGCTACCTCACAGGCATTGACCATCCTTTGTCCCATGAATACACTGTGATTAGTGCGTACAATGGCGGAGCAGGAACGGTACTTAGGGCTTTTCACGCTGATAGAGACCGCGCTAAGGCGCGCATCAATGCCACCGCGCCCTCAGGCGTATATAAAGTGTTGCGCGAAGAAGTGGCGTTTGAGGAAACCCGCGAATATTTGCGCAAGGTTTTAGAATATAAAAAAGAATTTGTAGGATTGTAAGATGCGTATTGCGTTTGTAGCCTTTGATCGGATGAATATGTTGGATTTTTTTGGTGCTTATGACGCGCTCATGCGCCTGAAAACCTTGGGGCTTGTAGAAGGCCTTACATGTAACACGTGCGCACTCAAAGAAGAGGTGCGTGACATCCATGGCCTCACGCTGAAGGCCGATACGGTGCAAAGTTCGCTGGATGGGTACGATGTGGTTGTTGTACCTGGGGGCATCGGGACGCGTACGCTCATGCACGATGAGATTTTCTTGGCGTGGATAAAAAGTGCGCGGTTTGCGCCGTTAAAAGCGGGCGTGTGTACAGGAGCGTTGCTTTTGGGTGCGGCGGGGTTTCTAAAAGACAAACGCGCTACCACGCACAGCAACGCTTTTGATGTGTTGACGCCCTATTGCAAAGAAGTGGTTGAAAACGAACGCGTAGTGGATGCGGGCGAGGTAATTACCTCTAGGGGGGTGAGTGCGTCTATCGACCTAGGACTTCACCTGTGTGAACGGCTAGCAGGAGCTGGCGAAGCCGTAGCAAAGGGGATGGAGTACCCCTTTACTCGACTGTAACGCTTTTGGCAAGGTTGCGCGGCATGTCCACGTCGTTGCCAAGGCGCACGGCAACTTCAAGGGCCAAAAGCTGTGTGATAAGCATCATCTCAAAAAATTCGCTCATAGGATGGGCATGGTCGCCCGTTTGGATAAAATCATCCGCCAAATCAAAAGGCTTGGGGCTGATGGCTAAAATAGTCGCATCTCTTGCACTTAATTCCTCTACATTACTTTTGGTTTTTTCGTACAACAAGGTTTGAGGCATTAAGGCGATGGTAAACAAGCCGCTATCAGCCAGTGCAATGGGGCCGTGCTTCATCTCTCC
>Ga0075011_10002292_pt1 | contig 10374 bp, 8 predicted proteins | sample TARM_MetaG_T_14_FD_72354 | JGI IMG/M metagenome (GOLD analysis project Ga0075011, IMG submission 72354) | Freshwater microbial communities from Pennsylvania, USA, analyzing microbe dynamics in response to fracking - TARM_MetaG_T_14 | ecosystem: Environmental > Aquatic > Freshwater > River...
TTCTGTTATCGCGGCAGGCAAGGCGCACTACCGTTTCGCGACGGCACTCTATTTTCTCAAGCAAGGCGATGTGGCGCGTTTCGAGCGCTTCATCAATGAATCCGTGGTGGATGGCTGCTTCTTCGATGAGCGACATCAATTGGCCTGGGAGAATCGTGCTCAACCCACCATTGTGGCGCAACAGCTTTTCGGGGTTTCTCAATGAGTTATCAGGCGATTGTCATCGGTGCCGGCCTATCCGGCGCCGTGATGGCCGAGCGGATGGCCAGCCAGCTCGGCTGGAAGGTGTTGGTGCTGGAGCAGCGTAACCACATTGGTGGTAACTGCTTCGATGAGTATGACGAGCATGGCGTGCTGGTACACCGCTACGGGCCCCATCTCTTTCATACCGATAACCATGAGGTGTGGGGGTATCTGTCGGCCTTCACCGAGTGGTTGCCTTACGAGCATCGTGTGCTGTCACGCATCGATGGGCAATGGGTGCCGATCCCGTTCAACCTGACCAGCATCGAACACTGTTTCCCCGCCGACAAGGCCGGCGCCATGATTGAGGCACTGCGCACTCGGTTCGGGGACGGCGCCAGAGTGCCGATTCTCGAACTGCGCAAGGAACAGGATCCCCTGCTGGGTGAACTGGCGGATTTCATCTATCAGAAGGCTTTTGTCAACTACACCAGCAAACAGTGGGGGGTACCGCCCGAGCAGATCTCCCCCGAGGTGACGGCGCGGGTACCCGTGGTGGTGAGCCGGGACGATCGCTACTTCACCGACGCCTACCAGGCGGTACCGAAGGACGGCTATGCCGCCATGGTCAGCCGCATGTTGGCGCAACCGGGTATCGAGTTACAGCTTGGTGTTGCGATGGATGAGCGAGTGGTGCTGGATTGGGAGGAAAAGCGAATTCTGCTTGATGGCGAACCCTTCTCCGGCCCGCTGATCTACACCGGTATGCTTGATCAGCTCTGTCTTCAGGTTGGATCGTTGCCTTATCGTTCGCTGCGCTTTGAGCACCGTCATCTATCTCAGTCACAGTTTCAGCCAGCAACCACGGTCAACTACCCCAATGAAGAGGCCTATACCCGCATCACCGAATTCAAGCACCTGACCGGACAAGACCATCCCGGTTCGAGCATTGTCTATGAATATCCTTGCGCCTATGAGTCAGCAGCGGGACTGGAGCCCTATTATCCATTTTTTACTGATACGGCGCAGGCGCAGTATGCTGCATGTTGTACCCAGCTAGCGTGTTTTGAGCAGTTGATCCCGCTGGGTCGTCTTGCCGAGTACCGTTATTTTGACATGGATGATGCGGTTGCCAATACGCTGCACTGTTTTGCTGAGCTGCTGCGTTCACAGCAGGACGGATTGAATGAATGAAGCTGCGTTTACTGCGCTACCAACAGGAAAGACTATGAAACCGATCTGTGTGGTGATCTGTAACTTCAACAAACAAGATTTTGTACTGGGAGCCATCGCCTCTGTTCAGGAAACAGCGACCGATATCGCCGATATTCTGGTAGTTGACAACGCCTCGACAGACCAGTCTGTCGCGCTGATCCGCGACCAATTCCCCGACATCCGTCTGGACGTGCTACCGGTCAATATCGGCGGCTCAGGCGGATTTGCCCATGGTATGCGCGAGGCGCAACAAGCGGGCTATCGCTATGTCGCGCTGCTGGACAACGATGCGGTCATATTGCCAGGTACCTTGGCTGGTATGATGACGTGTTTGGAGAGTCAGTCTGATATCGGCGTGGTTGGACCTGCAATGTGCAAGATGGATACTCCGGAGATGGTGCAGGAGGTCGGAGCGAACGTATTGTCGGAGAATGGTACCTTTCAGCTGAACTATTCCAGTGAGCGCTATAGCGCGATTAGTACCGAACTGCTGGAGTGTGATTATGTTCCCGCCTGCTGTCTGATGACAACAGGCGCCGTCATTGCTGAGGTCGGGGTATTTGATGAGCAATTCTTCCTCTACTGGGATGACATTGACTGGTGTGTCCGGGTTAAGGATGCCGGGTGGCGAGTGGTCGCCGATCCCCAGGTTTGCGCCTTGCACAAAGGCGGTGGCGTCAATGCGACCAACACGATTCCGCGCTACTACCTCTGGCGCAACAAGCTGCGCTTCTTCCGCAAGCATCCCCAACGTTATCCTGCGAGCGAGATCTGTGCGGCTATTACCCGGGATCTGGCCCGCAGTGTGACCTTCCAGCGTCTGAATGGTATGGATGAGCTATTGATTGCACTGCGCCAAGGGCTGGACGATGCAGAAGCTGGCGTCTGGGGGCGCTATCAGGGCGCAGCCTTTCCTGAGCGCGGCAATGGCAAGCGACAATTACTAAACACCATGATACCGCCAGGTCACTACCTCATGGATTTCAGTGCTGTTCTGGCAAGCGGTATGTCCGCGAGCAGAAAGTTGAATAGTTTGTGCCGATTTATCACCAGTTGCAGTCAGTTTTCGGTGATGACTCATACCTTTAGCGTCGCCTCCAGCTCGTTACCCCCGGAATTGATGACACGGGTTCTCAACTGGCCTGCACAAGTCATCTTGGCGGATGTTCGTGCCGGAGGCATGGCCAAACGCCTTACAGTAGTTCCCCATTTATTCGATGCTGGCCCACTCCATCCTGAGGCCGATGAAGTGATGACCGATCTGTTCTGGAATCTTATCCCGCCGACCGTGAGCGGTTTGACCAGTTTGACGGTGGCCACCGAGATCGATCTGCTGCGGCACCAAGTTCAGCAATTTTTTGCGCAGGAGAACGCATGAGTAGCATGCCCATAGCGACCTCAAAACTGCTGGCAGTCTACAACGTTAATTTGCAAACCCGAGGCCATTTAGGGGTGATGCGCAAGGTGCTGGCCCAAGCCCAGGGCTTTAGTCTCAACCACACACAGGTCCATATGATCTGCGGCGATGGCCCAAACATTGTCCGGCTGATGTTCGAGGCGGGGAGTGAGGTCCAGCGCGAGATCATTACCACTTCGGTGGCTCCCGGGGATTTCTTCGTGCATGTGGCGGCGTGGATTGCCGGGCAACAAGAGCTGGTGCGCGCATTCGAATGGGCCTATGTCCGCTACAACCCGATGCATAACGACGAGTTACTGCAATTGGCACGCCAACTGCACGAAGTGGTGGTTCCCTTGTTTATCGAGATGTACACGCTGGAATATCGAAATGAATTGCCAGCACAAGCCGCCAAGACCGATTTGGGTTATTTCCTGCAGTTGGCGCCCTTGGTCGCCGGATTTTTTACGCCCAGCCGCGTGGCTCCGGGAGCTAGATTGCAAAGCAAGCATCTTTACAAGATGGGGAACGGGGCTACCTGGATTGAGCCCCAAGCGCCAGAGCATAAGCCGGAAATTCGAAAGGCATTCCATCTGCTAGGAGCTGGCTATCTGGCGCGTTGGCACGGCTATGATCGGTTGTTTCCGACGATACACAAGTTTATTAAAGCCTACCCGGAGGTCGATCTGCGGCTGTTTCTGGTCGGCCAGGGGCCTGCGTCTGCACAATTAGCGCAACAGGCCAAGGAATTAGGGGTCGCCGAGTATGTGACATTTACCGGAGCCTTGGATCCGCACGCATTGGCGAATCGTTATGCCGGCGTACATCTTGGTCTTGGATCGTTGGGCTTCCACCGCACTGGAGTCAGCTACGCAGAACCATTAAAACACCGAGAATTTATGTTTTACGGTTTGCCATTTGTTTATAGCGTGGAAGATGCTTTTTCTAAAGCAACACTGCCTGGAACTTGGATGTTGGCAGCAGATGATTCTCCGGTGGATTTGATTTCGCTCTATCAGGAGTATAAAAAAATCAACGTGGATGAAGTAGCTCAATCATTGCAAAAATACGCGGAAAATAATTATAGCTGGGAGCGGCAAACAGCTCATATTTTGCAAACTATGCGCGATACTAATTTGTGATTTTGCAGAGTGATTTGGTATGCAGATCAGTATCGATAAGGAGAACACTTGGAAAAAATTTATCACTGCCCTCTCTGTGACTATCATGGTGAGTTGATTTCATTCCGTGGACGACCTTATGCACAGTGTCCCCGCTGCTTAAGTCTCGAGCGGCATCGTCTGCAATTTTCTGTTTTGCAAAAATTGCTAAATAAAGAAATTATGCAGAGAATGAGTGCATTACATTTCGCACCTGAACCAGGTATGCGGGTATTTTTTGATGAGCATTTTGGTTCCTATAAAACCGCTGATTTGACAATGGGCGATGTCGACTATCAAGTGGATATTCAATCGCTGCCATTCCCCGATGGACAATTTGACTTTGTTTTTGCCTCGCATGTGCTGGAACATATTCCTGATGATCGAAAAGCTTTATCTGAAATTCATCGCATTTTAAGACCAAATGGTATTGCTATTTTGCCTGTTCCAGTTATTTGTGAGCATACAATCGAATATGATGAACCAGACCCATTACAAGATTATCATGTCCGCGCACCTGGGTTAGATTACTATGAACGCTATAAAAACGTCTTTTCATCTGTAGAGATGATAAGCTCATTTGATGTTGATGAAAATATCCAGCCTTTTGTCTATTTAAATGATGAGTATATTATCCAGGATGGCGAGTGGGTGCATCCGTATTGGGTAGATGGGCATAAATTTATAGATATAGTTCCAATATGCTATCGTTGATTATAACGATGAGCGGTTGTGGTGTGACTTCAACTTTAAAGGAAGTTGTGCAATGAAAAAAATCCTTATTTTTCGCACTCACCTTCTGCCCTATTCTGAAACATTCATTTTAGCGCAAGCTAGCAATCTTGAACACTGGTCAGCTACGTTACTTGGTGAAATACAATTATGTAAAGGGTTGCCACTTGATGGACTGACTGTTGAAACTTTATTAGAAAGTGAAGCAGCACATGCGGCTTTATCTATGCAACGAGCATTGAATGACTATGTGCAAACTTCGTTGTTGTCTCGAGCAGATGGGTATAAGGATGTTGGCTTCAGCTTAATTCACGCACATTTTGCGATTGATGGCTTGAGGGTATATCCGTTAGCCAAAAAAATGAATGTGCCATTGATAATTACATTGCATGGATATGATATAAACATCTATAAAGAGTGGTGGCATAACGGAAGTGGCGGAAGATCAATGGCCTCATATCCTGAAAGACTTATAGCTCTCGCCAAAGAAGAGAATATTCATTTCCTGGCTGTTTCAGAAGCGATAAAAAACCGTGCTATAGAATATGGTTTACCCGAAGAGAAACTAAAAGTTAGTTATATTGGCGTTGATTGTGAGCAATTCAAGCCATCGGATATAGCCATGTCGGAGCGACGGCAGGTCCTCTTCATTGGAAGATTAGTCGAAAAAAAGGGATGTCAGTATCTCCTTGCCGCATTTTGTAAAATTCAGGAGAAGTTTAGAAATATAAAATTAGTTGTTGCCGGTTCGGGACCGCAAGAAGCAATGCTCAAAAACTTTGCGATTGAGCATAAGATCCGCGTTGAATTTTTAGGGGCTCTCGGTCGAGAAGAGATACAGCAGGAGCTATCAAAGTCTCGTGTTCTGTGCCTGCCAAGTATTACTGCAGAAAATGGTGATGCTGAGGGCCTACCTATCGTTGTATTAGAGGCGCAGTCTTGTGGTGTGCCAGTTATTACATCTGCTCGCGGTGGGGCGACTGAAGGCATTGTGAATGGAGTTACTGGCTATTCGCATAAGGAAAAAGATATTGACGAGATATCCATGCTTTTGGATAGGGTCCTGGCAGATCATGAGCTTTCAGAAAAATTGGGTACCAATGCTCGAGAGCATATATTGAAAAACATGAATAGTAAAAACTGCATGCAACGGTTAGAGAGTATTTATGACCAAACTTACTATGCGAGCTGCATTGATTGACCTAAGGAAGGTGCGAATAAGTCATATGGCACGAGAGCATTTACTGGTAACCCATTGATATTAAATGACTAAAATTTTCATTTTTTGTTCGTGGGATACTTGTTCGCACTTTCCCTAGAGCTGAGCTTGGCATTTCAAAGGACGCCGATTTTGGCTAATGTGAAGTGTCGATTTGCAAGCAGTATCAATTACATTTGAAACAGTGCCTTTCTTTTTGTACAGCCTTCTCATGGGTGATGTGGAGTGAGAGTACACATGAAAAATACATACCTCTTCTTTATTCGCAATCCTGAGCTTGGTGGTGCTCAAACATATTTTATTCGCGTCATTGAATACTTGTTGTCTATTGGTGAAGAGGTTGCTGTGTTGGCAAGTCGAGGTGATTATGTTGCTAATTACTTTGACCAAACCACTCATTGTGTTGATGTTATTTATATTCCAGATGATATGGATTACTCATTATGGAAAACTCCGTCAGCTAGAGAAATTATTGCCCAGTATGGTGCTCAGTTGCGAGCAAGTAGGCATGGTTTTCTGCGAATAGTGACCTATAATGTGCCCAACGTCCTGTTTTCAATATTTTTATTCAATCAGGAAAAAAATTGGTCCTTGACTACAATCACCATGCACCATGAAGAGTGGACACATTGGGAGCCATCTGTTGGCTTTGTGCAACAAGAGTGTATGAATCCTCATTATCGTAATACCTTGTGGGATGAATATAGGCATTTATTAATTCAGCTGGATAAAACGCGCAGCCTGTTTTGGGGCGGCTATCTGGTTAAACAGTATATGAGTTATGTTTTCAAATATGCTTTTCATGTCGACAATATATGTCAAACACCAACAGAAAAAATAAAAGCATTGTGTTTATCCAAACCGGATAGTCATCAATTAAACATTCTATGGTGTGGTCGGTTTGATTCATTTAAAAGTCCGGGCTTGGTTCAGTTTTCCTCTGAATTGGAACAGTATTCTTCGGTACACCCTGAAGTTTCTATCTCGCTTCATTTGGTTGGGAGGGGTAATAGTGGAGCGCAGACTTATATCGAAAACGCGATGGGTCAATTTAATGGTATCAATATCATTTTTGACGGAGAAGTGTCTTTCTCTGATATGCCTCGCTATATATCAGCAGGGCAGTTCGACTTTGGTATTGCGATGGGGACGACACCATTGCTTTTTGGGTCGCTAGGATTGCCGACTATTTTGATTGATGTTGGCTCAATTGGTTTAATGCCGAAGATGAAAGGTACTTGGCTACATGAGACGGACCTGAATATCACAGCTGGCTATGGATTGGCATTAGATGTATTGGGTGAAGATACGGTCAAGCTTTATGGTCGACGTTCATACTATGATTTAATCAGCGACTATATGACATGGGATTCAACTAAATGGCGCGATGTTTCTCAAAAAACAGTTGACTATGTTAAACGTAATCATGCTGCTGAATCGGTATTTTCTGTAGTAAAACAATCCATAGAACGTGCAAAGTGGGCTGTTTTTGATATTCGTTTTCCAACACCGCTAGCCACTCCATTGCTGCAGCGATTATTGCAGTATAATGGGAAAGTTTACATATTTGGTGCCGGTGGTTTGGGCTGCAAGTTCTACGAAATCTTTAGTGAGTATTGCCGGTTAAATCCAAAGTACTCAGCAATAAAAATTGTTGGGTATATAGATAATTCACCACATAAGCATGGTATGCAGGTTGGATCATTGCGATGCCAGAATATAAGTACTGTTAGCATTGTTGATTCATTTTTTATTGTGGCATCAGATTACCATACGGCGATTATTGAACAATTAGGATCACTTGGTGTTGCCGATGAAAATATATGCAGTGTCGGTCAATCGTTACGGCAAACTGGTTATATATGAGCCAAGTAGTGTGCTCGCTCCGAAAAAAGATCACATATAGAGCTTAAATAACTGGCTATCTGTTTTTGTTAATTGATAATTACCACCAATACGGCACAATAATCAGCTAAACCATGCAATGGTCAGCATCACTGCCATCTGTGATGAGGAGGTACTATTGAAAGTTGTAAATTGGACACGAAACGATTTTTATAAAATTTTGGCCGCAGCATTTTCTTCTCTTGGTAACCAGCCGCGTTTGGCCGAACTTGGCGTCCTGCGTGGTGAGAACGCGATGGTCATGTACCAAACCATGCAGCCAAGTCACATGACATTGGTCGATAGTTGGCTTGCTTTACCGCCACTTCCGCAGTTAGGTGCTTACAGCCCATTTGAAAAGCTGCCAAATTGGGTTAGTGATCCAGATGTGTTTGCCGATTATTTTGGTGGCTCAATGCGTGAGCAAGATACTTTCGATGCGCTTTACGAGATTTGCTGTGAACGCTTCAAAGCGATATCTAATGTTCGTCTGTTGCGCGAGTCAACAGAAATTGCGTTTGAGACCCTAAAGGCGGAAGGTGCACGTTTTGAGTGTGTGTATGTGGATGCCAACCATCAGTATGAATGGGTGTTGCGTGATCTGATGTTATATCAGGAGCTTGTTTCGCCCGATGGCTGCATCATGCTCAATGATTGTGCCTTCTCGAATGATGGCATGCGGCAGAATCTGGGGGTACTTGAAGCGGTAGCTCATTTCATCAAACGTTCGCCCTTTCGGCCGATTGCGATGACAGTTGGAGCGTTTGCAGATCTGATCCTCGTGAGAGAGGGTTCACGTCTTGAGGACCTGTGTGATCAACTGTTTGTAGCTTCCGATGTGAATTGGGTTGAGGTGCCAGACCAACTGCTTGGTGCGGCGAAGGTCGTGACTGGTGCCAGAAAACTTAACGTCAGTTTTATCTGAATAAATAGTGTTTAATATCAACCTATACCGCATCGAGAGTGGGCTGCATGGTGATTAACTCTTTTTTGTTAAACTGACGCAAGGTGGATTGATATGGCTAGCAATGATATGAATGATAAATTATCGCTTCAATCACGTGATGGTGAATTGGTTTATACATCCAATGAAAAATCAAATAATACTCAGCAACTGAAAACCTTGGTTCAGCAATTATCCCCTTTATTTGGGGAGGCGTGGCATCGACATAATCTAGTATCATTGCGGGTCGATTCTGTTGCGCGAGTTCTTTATTATGCCGAGTTGTATAAAAAAATAGTCGATGTGCCTGGTGTTATTTGCGAATTTGGTGTGCACTGGGGCGCCGGTATGTCATTGCTTATTAATATGCGCAGCATCTTTGAGCCGTTTAACCAGAGTCGCGTCGTTCATGGCTTCGACACGTTTGATGGGTTTCCATCGGTAGATGTGAAAGATGGGGCTTATGCGAATGCTGGCGATTATAAATCAACAGAGAAGTATGAAGATAAACTTGCGCAGCTGTTAAAACTGCATGAAAGCTTTGCACCAATGAATGACCTGGTAAAACATCGGCTTATTAAGGGAGATGCCTCGGTTACCATCGATAAATGGCTGGACGATAACCCACATGCCATTATTTCCATGGCCATTTTTGATATGGATCTTTATAAGCCAACCAAAGACGTATTGGAAAAAATTGTCCCTCGGCTCACACGTGGTTCATTGCTGGTTTTTGATGAGTTGAATTGCGAGTTTTTCCCTGGCGAAACACGTGCACTGGACGAAGTATTAGGACTTAATAATTTGCGTCTGTATAGAACACCGTTGCAATCCCATTGTGCCTGGGCTGTTTATGGGGAGTAAGTCGCCAGCGATGGGGGCACATTGCTTTATTGTGCCAGGTCAGCCATCTCACTTTATTGAAGTAAGACCGACACCTTGGAATGATGTCGTGCTGGCCAAAAAGACATGTGAAATAATAGATTGTTGTCCAGAGATTTCTGACTTTAACACTTTGCTACAGCAAGCTATCGAATTCATAAAGCAAGCGGATTTTGAATATGTGCAGGCTAGAGTGGAACATATACGAGAAAAACGACGCCTGCTTGAAAATACAGGTTTTTATTATGCGGAGCTAAGCTACGAATTATCATTCCGCAACCCCAAGCGTTATGTATTTGAGCGCGATCTTAGTCGCCGCCTGCTACTATTTCCGGTGAAATCACAGAAAGACATTGGGCTTATCAAAACAATGGCTGTTGATAATTTCAAGCACGGAAGAATGCTTGAGGATTTGTACATCGATTATACAGCTGCCAAGCAGCGAACCGCGAACTGGATCGATGCGTTAGCCCGTTCACCACACGAACTTTACTTGGCTAAACATGGTGATAAAGCCGTAGGTTTTCATGCTCAGAGACCTTCGATGAATGGTTGTGAGCTCGATTGGATCTTGACTGGCGCCTGTTCTGAATATTCTATGTTATCGGTTCCTCTTTGGCACGCGGCCTTTAGATTGGCACAGGACAGAGATATTCAGAAAATTACCACCATGATCTCGGCTGCGAATGTTGGTGTTCTTAATTTATACAATTCATTCCCATTTCATATTGATAGGGCGCTGTGTGGTTATCACTTAATG
>Ga0075011_10002293_pt1 | contig 10373 bp, 6 predicted proteins | sample TARM_MetaG_T_14_FD_72354 | JGI IMG/M metagenome (GOLD analysis project Ga0075011, IMG submission 72354) | Freshwater microbial communities from Pennsylvania, USA, analyzing microbe dynamics in response to fracking - TARM_MetaG_T_14 | ecosystem: Environmental > Aquatic > Freshwater > River...
GGTCTTAACCCCTGAACGCAAGGCTGAAGTTGTAAAGGAATATGGCAAAACCGAAACCGATACCGGGTCTCCTGAAGTACAGGTAGCCCTGTTGACCGAACGGATTACGTACCTCACTGACCACTTCAAAGGTCACAAGAAGGACTTCCATTCCCGCACAGGTCTGCTGAAGCTCGTCGGCAAACGCAGACAGCTTCTGAATTACCTGAAGAACAAAGACATTCAGCGTTACCGCGATCTGATCGCGAAACTCGGTCTGCGCAAGTAGACAGCTTTAAGGCGGGACCAATGGTCCCGCCTGCCCTTTTTTTTGAACCGCGCTCCCGGCAGCATCACATGCCTGCGGTTTTGTGTTTAGTGCATGGCCCAACCCCGGTTGAACCATGCACTAAACACCAAACCCGCCGCCCGCTGCCCTCGACAGGGAGTGCCCAAACCATCACGAGGCAAATCATGGCAGCTTTTCAGACCACAAGACGCACCATTCCCATGGGCGACAGTGAAATCATCATCGAACACGGCAAGCTCGCGCTCCAGGCCAGCGGCGCCGTGACCGTGCAGTGGGGCGACACCGTCGTTCTGGTCACGGCCACCCATCAGGCCCTGGACCGGGTCGTGGATTTTCTTCCCCTGACCTGCAACTATCAGGAAATGCTCTATTCCGCCGGCCGCGTCCCGGGCAACTATTTTCGCCGCGAAGTGGGCCGCCCCAGCGAGCACGAAACCCTGACCTCCAGGCTCATGGACCGCCCCATCCGTCCGCTCTTTCCCAAGGGCTGCACCAACGAGATCCAGGTCATCGCCACGGTCATCTCCTCAGACAAGGAGCGTTCCGCCGACATCCTGGCCATGCTGGGCGCATCCACGGCCCTGCACATCTCCGAAATCCCCTTTGCCGGTCCCATCGCGGCCATCCGCGTGGGCTATCGGGACGGAAAATTTCTCCTCAATCCCACGGCCACGGAACTTGCCACAAGCCAGCTCAACATGATCCTGGCCGGTTCGCGTGACGCGGTGGTCATGGTCGAAGGCGGAGCCCAGTTCCTGTCCGAAGACATCATGACCGAAGCCGTAGCCTGGGGACACGCCCAGCTCAGGCCCCTGCTCGATGCCCAGGAAGAGTTGCGCAAGGAGCTTGGCAGAGAGAAGTTCACGGTCACTCCCCCGGCCGAAGACACGGAGCTGATTGAAGCCGTAGCCGAATTTGCCACCGCGCCTCTGACCGAAGCCCTGGCAGTGCCCGGCAAGATGGATCGCCGCGATGCCAAGAAAAAGGTCAAGCAGAATCTGATGGAAGCCCTGATGGCCAAATTCGCCGAAACTCCAGAACGGGTCAGGGGCGTTGGCGAGATCATGGAAAAGCTGGAGAAGAAAATCGTCCGCCAGCGCATCATGACCGACAAGATCCGCATCGACGGCCGCGACCTGACCACGGTCCGTCCCCTGATCATGGAAGTGGGTTTTCTGCCCCGCACCCATGGCTCGGCCATCTTCACGCGCGGCGAGACCAAGGCGCTGTGCACATGCACCCTCGGTAGCACCCGCGACGAGCAGCGCATCGAGACCCTGGCCGGCGATACCTCCAGGCGCTTTCTGATGCACTACAATTTCCCGCCGTACAGCGTGGGTGAAGCCCGCATGCTGCGCGCCCCCGGTCGCCGCGAAATCGGCCATGGCGCCCTGTCAGAGCGGGCCCTGAATCCTGTTCTGCCCGAGCCGGATGCGTTCCCGTTCACCATCCGTGTCGTGTCCGACATCATGGAATCCAACGGTTCCTCCTCCATGGCCTCCGTCTGCGGCGGCACCCTCGCGCTCATGGACGCGGGCGTGCCCATCAAGACTCCCATCGCGGGCATCGCCATGGGCCTGATCAAGGAAGGCGACGAATACCTGGTCCTGACCGACATCCTCGGTGATGAAGACCACCTGGGCGACATGGATTTCAAGGTCGCGGGCAGCCGCGACGGCGTGACCTCCATCCAGATGGACATCAAGATCGCGGGCATCCCGGCCGAAGTCATGCAGAAAGCCCTGCATCAGGCCAAAGACGCCCGCGTGCACATCCTCGACCAGATGGAAGCGCTCATCGCCACGCCCAGAGGCGAGCTGTCCAAGTTTGCTCCGCAGATGGACATCGTGCACATCTCCCAGGACAAGATCCGCGAAGTCATCGGACCCGGCGGCAAGAACATCAAGGCCATCTGCGAAGCCACCAGCGCCGACATCGATATCGACGATTCGGGCAAGATCTCCATCTTCGCCCCGGATTCCGTCTCCCTGGCCAAGGCCCGGGAAATGGTGCTCTACTACGACCAGAAGGCCGAACTGAACAAGGACTATGACGGCATCGTCAAAAAGATCATGGACTTCGGCGCTTTTATCGAGATCCTGCCCGGGCTTGAAGGCCTGTGTCACATCTCGCAGCTGGCCCGTGACCGCGTCAACGTGGTGACGGATGTGGTCCAGGAAGGCGACGCCATTCGCGTCCGCGTCATCGACATCGAACCTTCCGGCCGCATCAAGCTCAGCCGCAAGGCCATCATCCTCGAAGAACTGGGCGAAGAGCCCGAGCCGGTTCAGCCCCGCTCCGACCGCCCGCGTAACGACAGACCGCGCGGCGGGGACAGAGGCGGCGATCGCGGCGGACCACGCCGTCGTTAATTCAAATCAAAAAACCCGGAAATTCCGGGTTTTTTTTGGTCCTCTGTCCCGATCACCCGGAAAAACCGGCCGCTGCATAGTTGACGCGCAGGCGATCTGACGAGATGGATCCCCGCCTTCGCGGGGATGACAACGGGTGGGCGGACTTGTTTCTCAATGCCGACAAACTGAAAAAATCCCGCATGATCTCAAGGTCCGCTGGCGGCATGGGCTTGAGACTCGTCGGCTGTCTGACCGATCCAGGCATCGTTTGGTGAATCGTTGCCGGACGGGCTGCCCAAAATTCCCGCCCTGCACGCAACGATTCAACTCTACGAGGCCGGAGAGGGAGTTCCGGCGGGTCTCAAGGTCATGTCGACTGCGGGCCGTGGAGCGTCAAAAAAAACGGTTTTAAGGTTTTACGTTTTACGCAATGCGGCAAACCCATCAACTCACCCAGTAATACACGGCTCCACAGAAAATCAGGCTGGCTACGCGGAAGCCCTGGCTGCAGATGATGAGCTCCAGGGCCAGCTTCGGCTTGAAGATGCCTGCGTAATAGGGGAACTGATGCCGAAAGGCGCGCATGGGCGAGGACAGGACATTGCCGACAAGAAGGGCAATGACCACGTCGCGTACGGACATGGAGCCCGCGTCAAGAAGCGCCCCGGCGGCGGCCATGCCTGCGGAGAACTCGGCGGCCAGCTGAAAGACGATGATGCCCACGGCTTTCGGGTGCAGCCAGGACATGGCGCTCATGTGCTCGGCCAAAAAATGTTCGACGGCTGTAAACATCCCGAACTTGTTCATGAAGTGCACGCCGACATAAATGGGGGCGGTGATCATGACGATCTTTTTGATGCGCCGCCTGAAACGCTTCCACGTCTTCTCAAGGACCTGACGCGCCACAAGCTTTTCCTCGGCGGGCATATCCATGGCATGGCAGCGGTCAATCCCGGTGAGCAGAATCCGCCCCACAAAAAGAATCAGGATCGTGCGCAGCAGGGCCGCGCCCACGGTGATGCCGAGGTAGACCACGGCCGCGGACTTGAGAATGGGCACGGTGATGAAGATCATGCTCGGCAGATGCAGGAAGTAGGTCGGCAGGCTGTTGAAGAGATTGGTCAGGATGAGTTCGCGGCGGGACAGCTTGCCCTGGTCGTAGGCCTCGGCCAGCATGGTGTTGGCCGTGACGCCGGAAACAAAGGCCATGGAAAAACTGGCCGCCGAAATTTCGCACATGCGCCCGATGCGGGTCAGCGGGTTGGCCAGCCGCGCCATGAATCGGGTCCAATGCATGGCCTCGATCAGGTTGCCGACAAAAAGGCCCACGGACACAAGGCCGATGAGTTTGCACAGCGGCCAGAGAATCTGCGCCCACAGCTCCGCCATGCTCATGCCGACCTTCCCGCATGCTTAACGCGCAGCAGCGCGACCGCCGCGCCGACTCCAGCCCCGAGTGTGTTGGCCGCCACGTCCCAGATATCCATGAATCGCCCCGTGGGCAAAGCGCCCTGGGCGATTTCAAGCAGCAATCCAAGTCCCGCCGCCAGCCAGAAAGGAGACAGCCGAAAACCTTTCCTGCCAGCAGGCCAGAAAAAAACCATCAGGCCATAGGCCAGAAAATGAAAGAGCTTGTCGCTCTGATCCGGGGCTCCGGACATGTCTACCGGAACCAAAGATCCCACGATGAGGGCGAGCACGTAAGCCGCCCAGATAAGCTTGTGCAGAAAGATGACCGTATTTTCACGCATGGCCTCACCTATGCCAAAGGTCTGGGCAGGGCAAGGGTTCGGGCTTCTTGTTATTTTGACGCCAAAGAATTACTGCCACGCCATGACAAACGCGCCCACCATCTGGATAAACGCAGGCGAGACCTCCGGCGACCTGCATGGCCAGCTTCTGGTCCAGGCTCTGCGAGAGCAGTGTCCCGGAGCCTCGTTCATGGGCATGGCCGGACCGGCCATGCGCGAGGAGGGGGTCAAAGCCCAGCTGCGAACCGAGGATCTGTCGGTCATGGGTTTCACGGAAGTTTTGGCCCAGCTACCCAAAATCATGCATCTTTTACGCGCCATGAAAGACCAGCTGGCAACGATTCGTCCAGATGTGGTGGTGGTCATCGACGCCCCGGATTTTCACTTCCGCGTGGCCCGCATTGCGCAGAGCCTGGGCATCCCCGTCGTGTACTACATCAGCCCCAAGCTCTGGGCCTGGCGCGAGGGCCGGGTGGATTTTTTGCGCCGCCACGTGGATCGCCTCGTCTCCATCCTTCCTTTTGAAGTCGAATTCTATGCCCGCCACGGCATGGCCATCGACTATGTCGGCCATCCCCTGCTTGACTCCATCAGAACACAGAAAATCCTGGCAACGAAGCCGCGCGCGAACCGCATCGGCATCCTGCCCGGCAGCCGCAAGCGGGAAATCACGTCCCTGTTGCCCGTGTTCTCCCGCGCCGCCGCCCTGCTGGCCGCCCGCCATCCGGACCTGGAATTTGTCCTGCCCGTGGCTCCGGGCATGGACCGCGATCTGATCACGAGTTGCTGGACCTCCGAGACTCCCGTCACCCTGGTCGACAGTTCGTCCCGCTACGAACTCATGCGCTCCTGCCGGGCCATCATGGCCGCCTCGGGCACGGCGACACTGGAAACGGCCCTGCTTGAGGTGCCCACCGCCGTGGCCTACAAATTTTCGCCTCTCACCTATCTTTTGGGGCGCATGCTGGTAAAGGTGCCCTTCATCTCCTTGCCCAACCTGATTCTTGGGCAATCCGTGTTTCCCGAATTTTTGCAGCACGCTGCCAACCCCTCGGCCCTGGCTGCGACCATGTCGCAATGGATCGAGGATACTCCGGCACGCGCCCGCGTCCTGGAGCAGCTGAACACCCTGCCAGGCCTGCTCGGAGGCGGAGGAGCCACGGCGCGCGCGGCGAAAATCGTGCTGGGGACCATGCACGCATCCTGAAATCGGCCAGATATCAAGACCCGGAGCCAAATCCCAAAGATCATGCTTGACAATCGATTCTCCATTGTTCATCAATTGCAGGAGAAACACTTATGAAAAACATCATCGCCCCCATTTCCATTATTATCATTTCCGTGATTGAAAAATCACGGCCGGGGGAGTGAGGCGTCCGCGCAAGCGGGTATCCACGTAAGCAATAAGCCCCCGGCCGCAAGGTTCGGGGGCTTTTTCATTACAAAACAAGCCAGGCCCGCCGGGCATGGAACCATGAACGGCGGACACCGCCAGGAGCACAATGAACACCATCCAGATCTACGACACCACCCTGCGCGACGGGACCCAGTCCGAAGAGCTGAATCTCTCCACCGAGGACAAGCTGCGCATCGCCACCAGGCTTGACCAGCTCGGGGTGGCCTACATCGAAGGCGGATGGCCCGGCTCCAACCCCAAGGACAAGCGCTTTTTCGCGGAAATGAAGCAGTATCAGCTGAGCACCGCAAAGCTCGCGGCCTTTGGGTCCACCCACGCCGCCAAGTGTTCGGCGGAGAATGACGCCAACCTGCTCGCGCTGGTTGAATCCGGGGCCCCGGTCATGACCATCTTCGGCAAGACCTGGGATATCCATGTCACCGACGCCTTGAAAATCACCCTGGAGCGCAACCTCGAACTCATCCGCGACTCCCTGGCCTTCCTGCGTCCCCACGCCGGAGAGCTTTTCTACGATGCCGAGCATTTCTTCGACGGCTACAAGAAAAACGCCGACTACGCCATCGCCTGCCTGAAAACGGCCATGGACGCCGGGGCCGACCTGCTGGTGCTCTGCGACACCAACGGCGGCAGCCTGCCGGAAGAGATAGCCGCCATCATGGACACCGTGCGCGAACGCCTGCCCCAGGCGCGCCTGGGCATCCACGTGCACAACGACTGCGAGCTGGCCGTGGCCAACTCCCTGGCGGCCGTGCGCCACGGCGCAATCCAGGTCCAGGGCACCATGAACGGTTATGGCGAACGCTGCGGCAACGCCAACCTCTGTTCCATCATCGGCAACCTTGAACTCAAGATGGGCTATTCCTGCCTGCCCCAGGGGCATCTGGAACGCCTGACCAACACCTCGGCCTTTGTGGCCGAGGTGGCCAATCTGCGCTGCTTCAAACGCCAGCCCTACACGGGCCAATCCGCCTTCACGCACAAGGGCGGGGTGCATGTCGCAGCCGTGCGCCGCAACCCGCGCACCTATGAACACATCGAACCCGAACTGGTCGGCAACAAACAGCGCATCGTGCTCTCGGATCTGGCCGGGCAGTCCAACATTCTTTTCAAGGCCAAACAGTACGGCTTTGAATTGGACAAAGGCGACCCTTTTGTCCTTGAACTTCTGACCGAACTCAAGAACCGCGAGGATCAAGGTTACGAGTACTCCGCCGCCGAGGCATCCTACGAACTGCTGGTCAACCGCGTGCTGGGCCGGGCGCGCAACTACTTCAGGCTCATGAGCTTCCGCATCCTGGACTCGGTCTTCACCGAAGGCGTCGAGCCGTTCACCGAGGCCACGGTCATGCTGCGCGTGGGCGGCATGGTCGAGCACACGGCGGCCACGGGCAAGGGGCCGGTCAACGCCATGGACTGCGCCCTGCGCAAAGGGCTGGAGCGGTTCTACCCGAACCTGAACGAAATGCGTCTGATGGACTTCAAGGTCCGGGTCCTGGCCGTCGCGAACAAGGACGAGGGGCACAGCGGAACAGCCTCGGTGGTCCGGGTCCTGATCGAGTCCGGGGACCAGAAGAGCCGCTGGACCACGGTCGGCGTGTCCTACAACATCATCGAGGCCAGCCGGCAGGCGCTGGAAGATTCCATCAACTACAAGCTCTTCAAGGACGACCAGAAGAAACTGACCCAGGCCATCCGGGAGATCTGACGGCAGGTCGTGAGCTTTCGCGGATCCTGGCTGCGGTCTGGCGTTGCCCTGCCGGCGCAAGAGAAGATGGATCCCCGCCTTCGCGGGGATGACGTCCGGGCAGAGCGATTCGGTTCGTTGTCATTCCCGCGAAGGCGGGAATCCATCTTCACGCCATGTTTCGAACGAGAACGCCGCTTCCGTCAGCCGGTGCTCACGCAAAGAAAAAGCCCCGCGATGAACGGGGCTTATTCTTTGCGGCCTGAGGTCCGGGGCTTCAGATTCCCAGACTTTCCTTCATGTATTGAAAGTCGATGATGGAGCTGACCAGCTGGGAGCCGTGCTGGATCTTGATCACGTCGCGCAGCTTGTGGCGCGACAGGATGGCTTCCATCTTCTTGGCAACGGTGAAGGTGTCGTCGCGGACTACCACGATGGGCACTTCCAGCACCTCGGCCCGGGTCATGATGATGTCGTTGGGGTAGAGGTTGCCGGTCAGGACCAGGCACTGGCACTGCCCCTCCAGAGCCACGAGCTGTACGTCGGAGCGGTCGCCTCCGACGATGATCGCGGACTTCTTGCTCTTGCGGAAATGGGTCATGAAGTTCTCGACCTGCATGGTGCCGATCAGAAAATTCTCCACCACCCGCTCGGACTTGTCCTGGGCCGTGATGATCTTGCCGCCCAGACGGTCGGCCAGATCCGCGACCTTGATGGCGCCCATGAGCGGATCAGAGGGGATCTTGCCCAGCACCTTGATGCCCTTGCTCTCCATGAAGGGGTGCAGAAGCGAATCAAGCTCTTCCTTAAAGACCGGGGGAATGTCGTTTAAAAGCACTCCAAGAAGCTGCTCCCCGAGCAATTCCTTCATGGCGATGAGATAATCGTAGTTGAGTTCCTTGACGTAGCGGTCGATGATCATTGCCTTTATTCCCAGGGCCTTGACCACGCTGACCCCGTCCACCCCGCAATACTTGCCCGAATACATGCTGCCCGACCCGGCCACGATCATGATGTCCTTATCCTTGCCGAGCTCCTCGTAAGCGCTCTTGATGCGGGGCATCAGGTCTTCGCATTTGCCGGTAAAGGCCTTCATCTTGAAGTCCTGGTCCACCACCACGGGGGTGACCAGAGTGGGATCATCGCTGAGACCCAGAATGTCCTGAACGAAAAAAGCGTCGGCATCGCCGAGCACCCCGTTCTTTTCCTGCGGCAAGGCTCCCACGGGTTTCATGTATCCGACCCGGTAGCCCTCTTTTTGCAGTTTGAGCCCGATCCCCATGGCAATCATGTTTTTCCCGGAATAACCGGATGTCGCCCCTACATAAATTCCAACCATATTCCCTCCCGATCAGGACTGCGAAATTATTGTATCGATCAAGGCTTGAACTATTCTAAAAACGGTAAAAGAGACATCCGCACTCCGGCCACCCAGGCCCCACGTGATGTGACCAGAACTGGGTCGAATTCCAGGGTGTAAATTTCCGGGAAATCCAGGGTCATCTGTGACACCGTCAAGAGTACATCCTCAAGGGCCCTCAAGTCCAGAGCATCACGTCCGCGTTCCCGCTTGAGCAGGGAGAAAACCTTGAGCTCGCGCAACATCGCGGCCGCATCCTCCAGAGACAACGGCGCAAGACGCATGGAACACTCTTGAAAAATATCGGCCTGACTTCCGGACAGGGAGAACCGGATCAGCGGACCGAACTTCGGATCGCGCTGAGCACGGATGCAAACCTCCGCAGGTTTACCGAGAATCATCTCCTGCACCAGGCACCCGGAGATAAAGGCTTCACTGCGTTGGCGCTGCACTCGCGAAGTCAAGTGTACGAAACCCTGGCGCACCTCTTCCGAGGTATGTAGGCCGACCTCCACCCCGTCCACATCGCTTTTGTATTCGATGTGCGGAGAGGCAATCTTCAGGGCCACAGGACAGGCCAGGCGCTTGGCTATCTTGACGGCGCTCCTGCTGGTGCGGGCCAACTCCGTGCGGGGAAAATTCAACTCATAGGCCATGAGCAGGGGCTGCGCCTCGAAACCGAAAAGTTCGGTCTTGCAGGCGGCGAGACAATCCTCCAGAAAACGCTCGGCCTTGGCCTTGTCGCGGCGGTAGCACACCTCCACCGGGTAGGACTTGGTCTTCCACTGCGCGTAACGCAGCATGGCCTCGAAGCCGGACAGCGCCGCCTTGGGGTTGGCATAGCAAGGCAGGCCGCTGCGTTGCAGAAAGCGCTTCTCTTGCATGACCCCTTCCTGACCGATCAGGCATACGGCCACGGCCTTGCCCGTGGCCCGAGGCATGGCCACCAGCTCACGCACGATGGCCGGCAGATCCACGCCCAGGCCCGGGGCTATGACCATCAGAGCCATCTGCACCTGCCGATCCCGCAGGACCTCTTCCAGAGCCTTTGCGTACTGCGCGGGAGTGGCGTCCATGCCGATGTCCACGAGACTCGAACTCTGCGTATGACGCGGAAGCAACTCGGCCAGCCGGGCCGCCGTATCACGGTCAAGGCGCGGAAGGATGAGGCTGGTCCCGGCCATGCCGTCGGCGGCCAGAATGCCCGCGCCGCCGGAATTGGTGACGATGGCCAGGTTCGACCCCTTGGGCAGCGGCTGGGTGCCGAACATGCGCGCCAGGTCAAAAAGGTCGGAAAGATTGTCCACCTGGATGATGCCCGCCTGCTTCAGGGCCGTCTGATAGGCCCGCTCCGATCCGGTCAGGGCCCCCACATGGGAAGAAATTGCCTTCTGCCCATGTTCGGTCATGCCGGCCTGCAGCATGATGACCGGCTTCTCATGGGTGATGGTCTGGCTGATGCGCGCAAAACGACGGCCGTTGTTCATGCCCTCAAGGTACCCGATGATGACGCTGGTC
>Ga0075011_10002295_pt1 | contig 10368 bp, 13 predicted proteins | sample TARM_MetaG_T_14_FD_72354 | JGI IMG/M metagenome (GOLD analysis project Ga0075011, IMG submission 72354) | Freshwater microbial communities from Pennsylvania, USA, analyzing microbe dynamics in response to fracking - TARM_MetaG_T_14 | ecosystem: Environmental > Aquatic > Freshwater > River...
GCAGGAGGCAGGCATGACCAACGCCTACGAGATCATCAGCCGTTTTGACCCGGATTTCCCGCGCAAGCGGGCCGGGCAGCTGCTCACCGACACGACCGAATTCATGAACATCACGTACGGCGACGTGATCGAGCTGGACGGAAACCATTTTCTGGTGCTGCGTGACGAAAAGGAGCGTAGTTTCGGCGTGGAAGACCCCAAATACTGGGTCAAACGCTGCCGGGAGCTGTCCACGGGAGAACGCAAGATCCTCAAACTGGTGTTTTACGAGAAATTCCCCGTGTCCATGGGCAGCATGGAGATCGAATGCTACCGCAGCCCGCGCAAGGAGGCGCGCATCCTCGATCTGGTCAAGGGCGACATGCGCTTCATGCAGGGCTATTCTCGCGACGACGCGGCCGGGAACAATGTGCGAGTTCTCGACGTGGTCAGGGGCGACCTTCTCTCCCTGCACATCGACCGCCTGGAGGCCGACCACAGGACTTATTTCTTTGAAATGCTGCCGGGAATACTGGAAAATTTCGCGGAGGCCTGCCGCGCCATTGAATTCCTGCACAAACACGGGGAAAACCACGGCGACATCCGCCGTGACCACCTCTGGCTGGAACAGGGCACGGGCAACTACGTCTGGATCGACTTCGACTACACCTACGAATTCCAGGAAAACCCCTTTGGCCTGGACATCTTCGGACTGGGCAACCTGCTCCTCTATCTGGTGGGCAAGAAGTTCTGCACCACCTTCAACATCCCCCGCCCGGATTTCGACGGCAAGCCCGACGCCTCCCTGGAAGCCTCTGACTTCTCCCTGCTTTTCAGGCATCGTCTGGCCAATCTGCGCAAGGTCTACCCCTATGTGCCCCACTCCTTGAACAATGTGCTCATGCACTTTTCCTGCACTTCCGAGGTGTTCTATTTCACTGTCGGAGAACTGCTCGAAGAACTCTTACCCTGCATCGACGAAATTCGCCGTGGGCGAATCAACTCGTAAGGAGAGAACATGGACCCCAAGAAAATCCTCATCGCCGTGGACGCTTCGGACAACGCCGCCCGCGCCGTGACCTACGTCGCCGAACTTCTGGGCGGCAGCGCGGGCTTCCAGATAACGGTCCTGTACATCGAACGCCCGCCCAACCGCGACCTGTATCCCGACGAGGCGTCCTGGATCGAAGCCGGACAGGCCCAGGAGCTGCGTATCCGCACCTTCCTGCAGCAGGCCAAATCCAATCTGACCGGTCATGGCATCCCAGCGGACACGGTGACCATCTCCTACGTTCCTCATTGTCAGTCGCCCGTAAATCCTGCGGCACAGCAATGCAGCATCGGAACCTCCATTGCCCGCGACATCCTGCAGGTGCAGCAGCAGGGGGATTTCGGGACCCTGGTCATCGGTCGCCGGGGAGTGTCCAGGGCAGAGGAATTTCTGTTCGGCAGCGTGACCACCAAGGTCACCCATCTGGCCAAAGACTGCACCGTCTGGGTCGTGCAATAACTATCAGGAGGAAACATGCCCTGCCTTGAACTTACGACAAACGTGCGTGTGCAGGACAAAAGCAAGCTCATGCGCACCCTTTCAGGCTGCGTCTGCACAGGGCTTTGCAAGGCCGAGACGTACATGATGGTCATGATCAGGGACGAAACGTCCATGTTTTTCGGGGGCAACGAAGAACCCGTGGCGCACCTGACGCTGCATGCACTGGGCCTCAAGGACGACCTGATCCGGAAGCTGGCCGAAGAATTGACTGAAATGATGCAGGCGGAACTGGGCATCGAAAGCCAGCGCGTCTACATCGTGTTCATGGATGCGGATCTCGGAAAATGGGCCTGGGACGGCCGGACCTTCACCTGATCCGGCGTCTTGCCTGACACCGCAGCCTCGTGTAGAGGAGCCGGGCACCGGGACGATTGGTGTCCCGGCCCCACCAACACGAGGTATTCATGACAGAAAAAAACTACGCCCAGAGCATCGCCGGAGACCTGTTCCACATGATCAAGTCCGCCCAGGAGCAAGGCGTGGGAGTGGACGACGGCTTTCGCAACCAGGCCATGTCCAGCCCGAGCATGACCCTGACCTACATTTTTTTATCGAAAAACGACCTGCTCAAGGTCCCGGCCCTTCCCGCCCAGGTCAAGAAGCAGGTCCGTCGCTCCAACGCCATGGCCGTCATCGAGCTGGCCAACGCGAAAGGCGTGAAGCAGACTGCGGGCATCCATCTCATCTGGTCCAGCGCCAAGGCATGCTCCCAGATCGAATCGGAATCTGAAATGCTGGGCGGCATCCAGATCCAGGGTCTGGCGGCCTTCACCGCGCAGATCAAGGCCACGCTCAGAAACGACATCCCACGCACCATGGACCAGCAGATTCCACCTAGCGAGGAATAGGGACACCTTGCGCACGAAGGGAAAAAAATTCCCGAGTCGGAGATTTTCATGCTGCTGAAACTGTTTTTTTCGACCCTGATCTGCGCCTTTATCGGCTGGATCACCAATTTCATCGCCATCAAGATGCTCTTTCATCCCCGTCGCCCGGTGCAGATCGGCAGTCTGACGGTGCAGGGCATCTTCCCCAAACGCCAGAAGGCCCTGGCCATGAACCTGGCCGCCGTCATCGAAGGTGAACTGCTGTCCCACGACGACATCCAGGGCGTCATGCGTCGCCCGGAATTCGCGGCCAAACTCAAGGACAAAATCCAGGAAGGATTCGCCGAATTCCTCTCCAAACGCCTCGGCACCCTAAGCCCCATGATCGCCATGTTTCTGGACGGCCCCATGATGGACAAGATCAAGGGGCTGCTGGACAAGGAACTGGACCGCATCGTGCCGGGTCTGCTGGAAACAGCCGCCGGCGAGCTGAAAAATTCCCTGGATTTCAGAAAGCTCATCCAGGAGAAAATCGAAAACCTGTCCATGGAGCGCCTTGAAGTTCTGCTCATGTCCATCATGGCCAGGGAATTCAGGTTCATCGAAGTGGTGGGCGCCGTGCTGGGCGCGACCATAGGCCTGGTTCAGGGCCTGATTTTCTTTTGAGTTCAGGAGGAAAAGCCATGCCCATTTACGAATTCATCTGTGATCGATGCGATCTGTGTTTCGAAGAGATCCTCCCGGCCACGTACACGGACACCCCGCTCTGCCCGCTGTGCGAGACAGACGAAAAAGTCCGCAAGCTCCTTTCTGCCTGCGTCAACCAGCCCACGACGACGGACTCCCGAACGCCGGAATGCCGCTCCCGAGGCGGCTTCTCCTGAGGATGAGGATGGGGCCCGTGCGGCCTCACTCCCCGATGATCTTGACCAGCACCCGCTTTTTCCTGCGCCCGTCGAACTCCCCGTAGAATATCCGCTCCCAGGTCCCGAAATCGAGCCGCCCCTCGGTCACAGCCACGACCACTTCGCGGCCCATGATCTGTCGTTTCATGTGCGCGTCGGCGTTGTCCTCGCCCACATTGTGTCGATACTGAGAGACGGGCTCATGGGGCGCCAGCTTTTCCAGCCATTTTTCATAATCGTGATGCAAGCCGGACTCGTCGTCGTTGATGAAAACCGAGGCGGTGATGTGCATGGCGTTGACAAGGACAAGCCCTTCCCTGATCCCGCTCTCTCCCAGGCACTGTTCGACATCGCCGGTGATGTTGATGAAGGCCCGGCGCGTAGGCACCTGGAACCAGAGCTCCTTGCGATAGCTTTTCATGATTTTACTCCCAGTTGTCTGAGAAATTCCCTGCCACGCTGGGCGTTACGTCCAAGCACGGCAGGGACGATTCCTGCGTTGAATATGAAACAACCTTGCCAACTCCTTGAAAACACGAGCCTCGGGAGCCTGTTTTGCGGACCCGCTATCTTGCGGATCAGCGTTGACCCAAAGCCTGCTCCCTGATATTGGTAGGACCAATTTCCATGTCAACAAAGGAGCAGCCCATGACTTACGTTCCTGTCGGTGGATTGCACGTCGCAAGGCCACTTTATGATCTGATACACGAAAAAGCCACGCCCGGAACCGGGGTGACGGACACGGCATTCTGGGCCGCCCTGGAAAAAATTCTGCATGATCTGTCGCCTCGCAACCGCGAGCTGCTGGCCAAGCGTCAGTACATGCAGGACACCATCGACTCGTGGCACAAACGGCACAAGGACAGCTCCCATGACGCCGTCGCCTACGAGCAGTTCCTGCGGGAGATAGGCTACATCGTGCCAGTGGGTCTGCCCTTTTCCATCGGCACTTCGGGGGTTGACCCCGAGATATCCTCCATCGCCGGGCCGCAGTTGGTGGTCCCGGCCACCAACGCCCGCTATGCCCTGAATGCGGCCAACGCGCGCTGGGGCAGTCTTTACGACGCCCTATACGGAACGGACGTACTGCCCGAGGACGACGGCGCGACGCGGGTGGGAACGTATAACCCCTTGCGCGGGGCCAAGGTCATGGAATTCGCATCCCGATTCCTGGACAAGGCCCTGCCCCTGGCCAGGGGTAGCCACAGCGAGGTCCGGGAGTATCGTCTGGTGCGCAAGGAGGCGGGCGGGGAGGTGGAAATCCATCTGCCGGACGGCATGACCGCGCTGCAGAATCCCGGGGCCTTCGCGGGCTTTTCCCCCGATGTCCTGTTGTTCAGGAATAACGGCTTGCATATCGAGCTGCATTTCGACCGTAACCATCCCGTGGGCAAGGCCCATCCCGCAGGCGTCAAGGACGTGGTGCTGGAATCGGCCATGACCACCATCGTCGATTTCGAAGATTCCATCGCCGCCGTGGACGGGGAAGACAAAGCCCAGACCTACGCCAACTGGCTCGGACTCCTGCGCGGCGACCTGCGCGCCTCCTTTCCCAAAGGCGGCAAAACCGTCAGCCGCAGCTTGAACCAGGATCGCACTTACACCGCTCCCGACGGCTCCGCTCTCACCCTGCCGGGCCGCAGCCTGCTGCTGGTGCGCAACGTGGGCCATCTCATGACCACTGACGCGGTGCTGCTGGGCCATGACGAAGCTTTTGAAGGCATCCTCGACGCCATGGTCACCGGGCTTGTGGCCCTGCATGACCTGAAAGGGCTCGGGTTCCTGCGAAACAGCCGCGCGGGCAGCATCTATATCGTCAAGCCCAAGATGCACGGTCCCGAGGAAGTCGCCTTTGCCTGCGATCTCTTTGATCGCGTGGAGGACGCCCTGAACCTTCCGCGCCACACCATGAAGATCGGAATCATGGACGAGGAGCGCCGCACTTCGGTCAATCTGGCTGAATGCATCCGCGTGGCCAAGGACCGAGTCATATTCATCAACACCGGTTTCCTGGACCGCACCGGTGACGAAATCCACACCAGCATGGAAGCCGGTCCCATGGTGCCCAAGGCGGCCATGAAGAACGCGAGCTGGATTCTGTCCTATGAAGATTGGAACGTGGACACGGGTCTGGCCTGCGGATTTTCGGGCAAGGCCCAGATCGGCAAGGGCATGTGGGCCATGCCCGACCGCATGAAACAGATGGTCGAAACCAAACAGGGACACCCCCTGGCCGGAGCCAACTGCGCCTGGGTGCCGTCGCCCACGGCCGCGACCCTGCACGCCATGCATTACCACGAAGTGGATGTCTTTGCCCGCCAGGCCGAGTTGCTGGGCAGGAAGCGGGCCAGCCTTGACGACCTCGTGACCCTGCCCGTGCTTGACCATTCCCTTTCAGCCGAGGAGATCCAGCACGAACTGGACAACAACTGCCAGGGCATCCTCGGCTATGTGGTGCGCTGGATCGACCAGGGCATCGGCTGCTCCAAGGTGCCGGACATAACGGATGTGGGGCTCATGGAAGACCGGGCCACGCTGCGCATCTCCAGCCAGTACATCGCCAACTGGCTGCACCACGGGCTGTGCACCATGGAACAGGTTCGGGACACGCTGGAACGCATGGCCGCCGTGGTCGATCGTCAGAACGATGGCGATCCGGCCTACCGTCCCATGGCTCCCGATTTCGACACCAGCATCGCCTTCCAGGCCGCCTGCGACCTGATTTTCAAGGGCCGTGAACAACCCAATGGCTACACCGAACCCATCCTGCACGCCAGAAGAAGGGAGCGAAAAGCCACGTAAACGAAACGGTCGGCATGGCGAATCACCGCCATGCCGACCGCTCTCCAGAATTTCGGACAGTTTTGACCCGACGCTTAGAACACCCGCCGCGCCTCCTGCACCAGAATCGAGCACCCGACCCCGCCGAAGATCACGCCCACGCCCCCGTCGATCCAGCGCGCCACGCCTCTGTACATGCCGCGCATGCGGCCCGTGGACAAAAAGATGGCCAAAAGCACGAACCAGACCGTGACGATCACTATAACCTCGACCCCATAGACCCAGCGCAGGTAGCTCGGCGTATCGGGGGTCATGAACTGGGAAAAGATGCTCAGGAAAAAGAGGGCGGCCTTGGGGTTGAGCAGGTTGCACCAGAACCCTTCCCGCCAGCCGCGCAGGGGCGAGTCCTTTGCATCCGTGTGCTCGGCCTGGATGCATGTGTCCGGCATGTCCGCCTTTTTACCGAACAGGCAGCGCGCCGCGATGGAGATCAGGTACAGCGCTCCGCAAATGCGGATCAATCCGAACACGGCCGGACTCGAAGCGATGACCAGTGCAAGCCCGAGCACGGAATAGAGCACATGCACGACCAGGGCGGACCCGATGCCAAGAGCGGTCATGACCCCGGCCAGGCGCCCGCGGGAGAGGCTGTTGCGCAGGACCATGAAAAAATCCGGCCCCGGCGCCACGGCCACGGCCACCCCCACCGCAAAAACCTGCAAAAAACCACTGTCCACGCCCATCCTCCGCTGCCTCTCTGAATCACACCATAAAATTTGCCTTCAAACCAACACGCCAGCCGCCAGACAGCCACTCTTCTCCACCACCGCCGCACCACCGCCGCACCACCGCACCAATCGCACAAACCGCTTCATTTTCCACCTCCCACCACCGCCGCAAGGCGTGCCGGGTTGGGCTGGGAGGCGGGCCGACTGTCTGACTGAATCAGGCATCGTTTGTTGAATCGTTGCCTGACGTGTTCCCCCGATTTTCCGCCCTGCATGCAACGATTCAACTCTACGAGGCCGACGAAGGAGTTTCGGCACGGCTCCCGGCCCAACCCGGCACGCCGCACTCACACTCAATCCTCAAACTGCCTCACCTCCACAATCTTCAAACAGACCGCACCAGCCGGACATGAAAGCGGCAACTTTGATCCTGAGCCAGCACCGCGCGTCCTCCAACATCGACGAACCAGGCCGATGTATAGCTGCGTCGATCCCCTGTCCAGATCCACAAGTACCTGTCTCCAAAGGGCCTGTGACAGAATTCCCCCAGCCCCAGTCCGGGCCGCAGCAAGGAGACAACCTCTTCCACCGTGGGCATCCGCCAATCGTCGACCACGGAGGCCATGCCCTCGTCCCAGGTCATGGGCCAGGGCGAGACAGGTCCCCAGACCAGCCCGGTGCAGCGGTCCAGCCAGCCGTCTTCAACCTCTTCCAGTTCGGCCTCATGAAACTTCAGCGGCTGATACAGCTCGTCCAGAAAATCAAAGGGATGGGGCTTCATCCCAGTACGCACCGGCGTGGAGCGCAGCTCGCCAAGGGTGACGCATACAGGTTCAACGAGCACGCAGGCGTCGTCCAAACCTTGACGCACATCCGCTTCCAGGGCGTCCAGAGCCTTTCGCATGCTACCGGCGTCCTGAAACCTAGTCACCGGATTGACCGCCAAAGCCAGCTTGAAAAATTGCCGCCACGGTGCTGAAAAAAGAGGACTATCCTCCACCCCGTCCGCAGGCAGAAGTCCTGTGACCAGCCGATGCAGAACCACACCCGCGGCATACAGGTCGGCCCGCTCATCGGCCTTTTCGGGGCTGGCCTCCTGTTCCGGCGCGGCATAGTATGGAGAGCCGATTTTCAGCCCCCGTGGCTTGACCCAGACCTCGCCGCGCAACCGCGACAGTCCGAGGTCGATGAGCTTGATGGTCCCGTCGCTGGCGAGCATGAGATTACCGGGCTTGACGTCGAGGTGGACGATACCCCGGCCGTGCAGGTACTCCAGCCCGTCGAGGGTCTGACGCACAAAATCAAGCGCAGTCAAAGGAGGCACGACGCGTGTGGCATTCTCCACCACGCGCCCCTCGCCGATGAGGGCGCCCACGTTCATGCACAGGTATTCAAGGACCATGAACGGCCGCCCCTGGTCCTCGTCCAGGTCCCAGACAGCGGCGATGTTGCGGTGCTCACAAGCGGCCATAAGCCGCGCCTCACGCAGAAACGCGGCCCGCACCTTATCCTCGCCCATGAGCTCGCTCAAGAGTTCGTGAGGCTCAAGCAGCTTCAGGGCCATGACCCGGCCCAAGGCCCGGTGCCCGACTTTGTAGACTCCACCCATGCCGCCCCGGCCAAGGGGGCCCAGGATCTCGTAGCGTCCAATCTTCATGTTTACCAAAGCCTCGTGGCATAATACTCGGGAAAGCCCCTCGCGCGGATCTTGGCGACGGTACGTTCGATGTCGTAGGGAACGAAGCGGACCTCGATCTGGCCCGACTGGGTATTCCAGATCAGATACTTGGCGTTGTTGTTTCCGTCCCGGGGCTGCCCCACGCTGCCCGCATTGACGATACAAGGCGCCCCGTCCAGCACGAAGCGTTCGCGGACGAGATCCCGACGCGCCACCTCGGTCCCGTTCCAGCTGACCAGGCCCAGCTCATGGGTATGACCGACGAAGGTCAGCACCTCACCCCGGCCGAACCAGGCCGCAAGCTCTTCCTCTTCGACATGGAACAGGTACGTATTCACGCTGTCGGGGGGAAACCCATGCACAAACCTGGCCCCGGCCAAACACACGAAGCGCGGCAGGGAGGACATGTAGCGCAGACTTTCGGAGGAGAGCAGGTTCGCGGTCAGGCCCAGGCCCTTTTGAGCAGTAGCGTTGAACCAGGCTCGCTCCGTCGCGTTGACGATGCCCAACTCATGATTGCCCATGCAACACAGCACGCCCCGCTCTCTTACGGAGATGACGGCTTCCTCCGGATTGGGCCCGTACCCGACGACATCCCCCAAGCAAACTACCTGTTCGACCTGCATGGGGGCCATGTCACGCCAGACGGCGTCCAGGGCTTCGATGTTGCCGTGAATATCCGAAAGAATCGCGACCAGCATGCAATCTCCGTAGAGGCTACCCTCTTTTCATTTTGCGCGACCAATGCTAAGCACACACTCAACCGTGACCAAGAAAGACAAATATAACTTCAATATTTCAAATAAATACACATAAAGGAATCACTCATGCTCCGCCAATACATCTTCATTTGCTTCTTCACCCTGTGCCTGGCATCCCCGGCTTCGGGCGGCCGCATCGGGGACGTCACTCTGCCTGACCAGATCGCCATGGGTGAGTCCACCCTGAGCCTCAACGGCCTGGGCATGCGCACCTTCACCTTTTTCGACGTCTACGCCGCCGGACTCTATCTGGCATCACCTTCCACGGACGCAGGAGAGATCCTGGCCACGGACGCCCCCCGGGCCATGACCATGCATTTTCTGCGCAAAGTAGAGGCCGAAAAGATTTCCGCCGCCTGGATCGAAGGGCTCGCCGCCAATACCCCGGACGCCGACGCGTCCCTCGAAAAACGCTTCGCCACTCTCGCAGGCATGATGGAAACCATGGACAAAGGCGAAACCCTGGACTGTCTGTACGACCCGGCGCAAGGAACCGCCGTCGTTGTACGCGGCCAGGTCAAGGGCGTGATCCCGGGCAAGGACTTCAATGACGCCCTGCTGGCCTGCTGGATTGGCCCCAAGCCCGGGCCGGGCGAAAAATTCAAGTCCGGCGTACTTGGGCTGCGCTGAGATCCCGGGCACCTGCGGGTGCCCTTATTTTTTGCGCCAGGGGAAATGGCAGCTCAAAGCCTCCCAAGCATAGCGGATTCCCCGCACCACGAACAACCCCAGCACAGTGAGCAGCGCCGCATTGACCTTGACCGCCTGGACCGAGGATTCCTTGAAATAGGTCTTGGCATGCTCATACTCCTGCTCCACCGGAGTGGGGGAAGGCTCGTCCGTCTTTTCCACCGGCACCAAAGCGCCTTTCTTTTCTTCCATCAGAACGTTCTCCCCATGAATTCGTCGATCAGTCGTTTGAATGCCGCCGGATCTCCCAGGCCTCTGTAACGCAGGGCCACGTAGGCATCGATGACGTCCCGCGCGGCCTGCGCCAGGTCTGGGCGCTGCCTGCTGATGCGCCCGGCATAGTCATGCGGTCCCTCGGCCGGTTTCCTGGCCAGGCCGATGGCGGCCAATTTTCGGCAGAAGCGGCTGTAAAGGAGCGCAACCTGATCGCGCTCAGCCTGCCGCGAGCGCAGCATGACCGCAAACGC
>Ga0075011_10002296_pt1 | contig 10364 bp, 10 predicted proteins | sample TARM_MetaG_T_14_FD_72354 | JGI IMG/M metagenome (GOLD analysis project Ga0075011, IMG submission 72354) | Freshwater microbial communities from Pennsylvania, USA, analyzing microbe dynamics in response to fracking - TARM_MetaG_T_14 | ecosystem: Environmental > Aquatic > Freshwater > River...
GTAAGCGCCCCTAGATCAGCACCTGTTTTTCGGACAATACGCTCGTCACACTTAACCTCATCGTTTCTTCATCGAGGTTTCAGCTATGACTACGCAACAACGTGACGTATTTTGGCAGCAGCAGATCGCATCTTGGCTCTCATCCCGACTTTCCGCCCCCGCTTTCTGTAAACTCCATGACCTCAGCTACCACCAGTTCTCCTACTGGCGCAGAAAGCTGGCAACACCCCAACTCGATAAGGCTGACTCGTCTGCCGGATTTGCTCGTGTCACCCTGCCGCCCTCTCAGACGACCCACCCAGGCTTGACCCTCACCTTGCCCAACGGCATCGCCATCTCCGGCCTGCAGGCCAGCAATATTGAATTGCTCGGCGCTATCATGAGGCTCTTGTAATGCGCCCGCGTTACCTGCGACCGGCCCTGACTCTGCCGCAGATCTACCTCTACCGGGCGCCCATCGATTTTCGCAAACAGGCCAATGGCCTGGCGGCGCTGGTCGAGCAGCAACTCGGGCACAATCCATTCTCCGGTGCCCTCTATGCCTTCACCAATCGCCGCCGCAACAAGATCAAGTGCCTGATGTGGGAGGACAACGGCTTTGTGCTCTATTACAAGGCGCTCGCCGAGGAGAAATTCAAATGGCCATCCCCTGCCGATGAGCTGCTCTCCCTCTCGGCTGAGCAGATCAATTGGCTGCTCGATGGCTATGATATTTCCCTGATGAAAGGCCACAAAAAATTGCACTATGAAACGCTCTGAATCGGGCTAAATAAGTGCTTTACTACGTTGTTTTTGTTATAATTTAGCCATGAAAATAACGCCTGAATACCTCACCCCATTGCCCGAACTCGGCAGCCTTTCCGCTGCTGAGTTGTTGGTGGTGATTGCTGATTTTCAGCAACAACTGGCGTTGCAACAAGAAGCCCTCCTTTCCAAAGACGCGGCTATCGCGCGGCGTGATTCTCATATCTTGCTGCTTGAAGAGCTGCTGCGCTTACGCAGGGCGCAGCGCTTTGCCGCCAGCAGTGAAAAGCTCGCCAGCCAGCTCCAGCTCTTTGATGAAGCCGAGATGGAAGTCGAGATCGACACTCTGCAAGCACAGTTGCCTGAAGCCGCCACCGCCAAGATCGCTCCCAAGCGTCGTCAGCGCGGCTTTTCTCCGTCATTGGTGCGCGAACGTCTCGAACTGACCCTCAGCGATGAAGAGAAAGTCGGGGCCAGCAAGGTCTTCTTCACCAAAGTCAAAGAAGAGCTGAAGTTCATCCCGGCCCAACTCAAGGTGCTGGAGATCTGGCAAGAGAAGGCAGTATTCGAGCGCGATGGCGAACAGGTGATCCTCGCGGCCAAACGTCCGGTGCATCCACTGGGCAAATGCGTTGCCACCCCGTCACTGCTGGGCTACATCATCACCTCGAAGTATGCTGATGGCCTGCCGCTCTACCGCCTGGAGCAGATGTTCAAGCGCCATGGGCAGGAAGTGAGTCGCACCAGCATGGCACACTGGCTCATCCGTCTGGATGACGTGTTCCAGCCCCTGATGAACCTGCTGCGCGAAGAACAAAACAGCGCCGCTTACCTTCAAGCTGATGAGACCCGGATCCAGGTCCTCAAGGAAGCGGGCAAAACGGCCCAATCGGATAAGTGGATGTGGGTCACCCGCGGCGGTCCCCCGGGCCGACAATCAGTATTATTTGAATATGATCCGTCGCGTGCCGGCAGCGTACCCGTGCGCCTGCTGGCCGGTTTTGACGGTATCCTGCAAGCTGATGGTTATTCTGGCTACGCCGAGGTGTGCCGCACAAACGGGCTCACCCGTATCGGCTGCTGGGATCACGCCCGGCGTAAATTTATCGAAGCAACGAAGGCTGTCCCCGCGAAAGACCAACGTAAAGCCAGCAAGGCCGATGTGGCGTTGGGCTATATCAGCAAACTCTATGCTATCGAACGGGAGCTGCGGGACGGCAGTGATGCCGAGCGCTATCAGGGGCGGCAGTCACGCAGCGTGCCGCTGCTGGCAGAGTTCAAAATCTGGTTGGAAGAGCAGATCGGCAAGGTGATGAAAGGGTCGCTGACGAGAAAAGCGATGGAGTACACGCTGGGACAGTGGTCTTGCCTGGTAGGTTACTGCATGCGCGGCGATCTGCATATCAGCAACGTGCTGGCGGAAAACGCGATCCGCCCGTTTGCGGTGGGTCGCAAGGCGTGGTTGTTCGCCGATAGCGCGCAAGGAGCGAAGGCGAGCGCGACCTGCTACTCGCTGCTGGAAACAGCCAAGGCCAATCAGCTGGAGCCGTCAGCGTATATCAATTATGTGCTGGAGCGGATCGGCGACGCGGACAGCCTGGAAAAGCTGGAAGCGCTGCTACCGTGGAATGTGGCGTTGGAGCCGATTTCAAAAAAAGTGGCGCAATACCGTTAGGGCAAGTACGTCGATTTAACGGCGCTTACTGTTAATGCAGGCAGACAAAATGGCAAACTTGGAAGAGTCGGACTACGAAGACGGAAGACCGCTCTGTACAGAGCTTCTGGCGGGAGTTCTGCATATCCTTATGGCCAAGAATGGGTTCGAAATGGTCTCGATGGCAGAATCCGAGCGGATGTATACGATGGAACTGTACGCTCTAGAGCTGGGCATGGAAAAAGTGAGCAGGAAGACGGAATTTCGGTGTGAGCCGGCAACACTTGAAACCATATTCACCGACCGAAAGGTTACTATGATTACACGGTAATCCTGCATTTGCCGCAAAGCCATAAGATTACCCCAAGCAACATTGGGGCTTCATTGAAGCTTCGGTTTGAAGCCTGAGCCAGGCCTGATAACAATACAGCAGGAGCCTGTAAAAGTCTGAAAAGACTCGCAAATCTAGGCCGCCCAATTCTTGTTTGTTTGAATAAGAAAGATCTGCCGCGCCCTGGAGATAAGGAAGAATTGGTTGCTGCTGCAAGGGCACGATTGCAGGGGGGAAATGTTGACATGATTGAAACAGGCAATGGTCTTTTCTGAGCATCCCTGTTTCGCAAGTTTCCTCCCCTTGCCTCTTTTTGCTGGCGTGATCAGCGCCCGATGTTTACTGTTGGGGGCGAAAATACCGTGGAACCGCGTCAGGTTCACACGCGGTTTCGGCACCAGCGTCGCTAGCCGCGCCATGAAATCCAGGAGATCGAAAAACACATGCGTGGTGCCATCACGGTACGGCGTCTTCAGTTCATAGCGAACTTTGCCATTGCTGGTGAGCGCCAGCCGCTTTTCCGACACCGCGGGCCGAGAAATGTAGCGGCACAGCCGTTCCAGCACGTCACGTTGGTGGGCTTCGGCCATGACTCCGGCGTGCAAGGAAAATCCCGCTTGTTTGGCCACACGGTCTGATACTCTGGGGGTATCCAGACGGGGTGGCAGGCTTTGCAAGGTGAACACCTTGCGTCCTTTCTGCGGCCCCATTGCGATGCGGTAAGTGATCGAATGCCCTTGCAACTGGCCGAGGGCATCATCCTCCTGATCGATGGCATCCAGAAGTAAATAGGTGTTTTCATCGTCACGTTGCAGCCAGCCTTTTTTCTCCAGAACCCGAGTGACGCGATGAGAGAGCTGATGCACCAGAGAGCTGAGTTCCTCTATCGTGGGGGCTTTGACGCGGTGAAAGCGCATGACGCCGTATTTGTCCTCCGCGTAAACGCCGTCGAGAAACAGCAGCAGCGCTGGTGCGCAAGGCGGCGGTGCGCCTGCTCTGGCGCAAGCTGGAAGCGGGCCTGGGGGCGCCGGCGCTTTAGTCTACGCTGGTTGAGAGTGCTCATTGCCTGACGCCTTGGTTAGTGATATTATTATGACGTCACTTTTCTGTCGTCACGGTCCAGGGTCCAGAAGTCATCGTGCCCAAGCAATCCCTTATCAGCCTTCGCCAGTGGATTTGGCGAGTCTTCGCGCAGAGCGCCCTGATCCCCCTGCTGCTGGTGGAGACGGTGCTGATCGCGGTCTACCTGCTGACCAACAGCTCGATCCGCGATGCCCAGATCGAACACCTGCGTGAAACCGCTCTGTCTGATCTGCAGGCGTCGGCGGCGCTGGAGTCGCGCATTGTCGACGAGCAACTGGCCAAGGTCGACGCACTGACCAACCTGTACCGCAACCTGACCGCGCAGGCGCTGGCCAAGCCAGCCACGGCGGTGCCCGGCAATCTCGCCCTGAGCGCCGATGGCGTGCGCTACACCCCGCGCGACGAGGGCGGCGCGGCGGTGTTCTACGCCAATGTCACGCCGCCGGAGAAGCAGGACCTGGGCAAGATTGCCCGCCTGGCCCCGCTGGAACCGCTGATGAAAGAGATCAAGGATCAGCATTCCCTGGTGGCGGCGCTGTACTTCAACAGCTGGGACAGCCTCAACCATATCTACCCCTGGTTCCTCACCCCGGACCGGTACCCGCACGATATGGACATCCCCGACTACAACTTCTATTACCTGGCCGATGCCGAGCACAACCCTTCGCGCGATGTGGTGTGGACCGATGTCTACCTCGATCCCGCCGGGCAGGGCTGGATGATGTCGGCCATTGCGCCGGTCTACCGCGACACCTTCCTCGAAGGTGTGGTGGGCATCGACATCACCGTCGGCGGCATCCTCAAGGAGATCGGCCAGCTTTCCGTGCCGTGGAATGGCTACGCCATGCTGGTGAGCAAGGACCTCAACATCATGGCCCTGCCCAAGGCCGGTGAAGACGACTTCAGTCTGAACGAGCTGACCGAACACTCGTACGACGAAGCCATCCGCCGCGAGCTGTTCAAGCCCGAGGACTTCAACCTGGCTAAGCGTGCCGAGACCGTCAGCCTGGCTAAGGCGGTGGCGAGCAAGGCCAGCGGCATCGAGCGCGTGGTACTCGGCGGCCAACCGCATCTGGTGGCCTGGTCGACCATTGCCCAGACCGACTGGCACCTGCTGGCCGTGGTGGCCGAGGCCGACGTGTTCGCCCAGACCAACCTGCTGGCCGGGCGCTACAAGCAGATCGGCTACCTGCTGATTGCCGGTCTGGTGCTGTTCTATGTGCTGTTCTTCAGCTTCATGTGGGTGCGCGCGGTGCAGCTCAGTCGCCAGCTGCGCGGCCCGATCACCGGGATCTCCACCATGATGGCCGAGATCGGCCGGGGCAACTGGCGTCCGCAGCGGGTGCAGGGGCAGATTCGCGAGCTGGACGACATGGCCGGCCATGCCCTTGAGGTGGGCGGGCAGCTGGAGCACAGCGAGGTGCAGCGCAACGCGATCCAGAGTCGCCTGGAGATGATCCTCGAAAGCGTCACCGAGAGCCTGTGGGAAGGTGACTTCCGTTCCGGCCAGTTGAGCCTGCGTGGCCGCTTTGCCAAGCGCTTCGGCCTGTCGGATGAGCAGATCAGCTTCGACGAGTTCTACCGGCGCGTGCACCCCGATGACCGTGAGCCCATGCAGGCGGCCCAGCGTCGGGCTCTGGACGGCAGCGATCAGCAGTATTCCAGCGAGTTCCGCTTTGCCGATGCCGAGGGCCATTACCACTGGCTGCTCAGCCGGGGTCGCGTCATGGAGCGTGATCCGCAGTCCGGCCTGGCGGTGATGCTGGCCGGTACTCATGTGGATATCGACAAGCTGAAGAAGGCCGGGGAAGACCTGCGTCAGGCCATCGTCAAGGCGCAGGCCGCCAGCCGTGCCAAGTCGCGCTTCATCTCCAGCATCAGCCATGAGCTGCGCACCCCGCTCAATGCCATTCAGGGTTTTGCCCAGCTGATGCGCATGGAGCGACCGGCCAGTGGCGAGGAGGGCCCGGATTACCTGGACGAGATTCTCACCGCCAGCGAATACCTCAACCAGCTGGTCGGCGACATCCTCGAGTGGTCCAGCGTGCAGGCCGACAAGGCCTGGGTGGAGCTGGGGCCGGTAACGGTACACAACCTGCTCAACAAGTGCGCCGAGATGGTCCGGGGCGAGGTGGACAAGCAGGGTCTGACCCTGAACCTGGACCTGCCCGATGCCGCCCTGCAGGTCATCGCCGATCCGCGCCGCCTGCGCCAGGTGATGCTCAACCTGCTGTCCAATGCCATCAAGTACAACCAGCCGGCGGGGCAGATCACCCTGAGCTACCAGGTGGCGGCCGGGCATGTGCGGCTGTTGGTCGAGGACACCGGCCTGGGTATCAGCCCGGAGCTACAGGATCAGGTGTTCGAGCCGTTCGAGCGGGCGGGCCGGGAGAACACGGCCATTCAGGGCGCCGGTCTGGGGCTGGCGCTGTGTCAGCAGTTCGCCACGCTGATGAATGGGCGCATGGGCCTGCACAGCGAACCCGGCATTGGCAGCAGCTTCTGGATCGAATTGCCCCTGGCCGGCGCTGTGGCGGCTCCGACCCCTGCGGCGGCGGGCGCGCGGCCGCGGGTGTTCTATGTCGAGGACAACCCGGCCAGCGAGTTCGTGGTGCGCAAGGCCCTGGAAGACCTGGCCGACATCGAAGTGGTCAGCGATGGGCGGGTGGCCGTCGAGCGCCTGCTGGCCTCACCGCCGGCCCTGCTGCTGCTCGATTACCACCTGCCGGGCCTGAACGGCGAGCAGGTGCTCCGCCAGTTGCGGGCGGCGCCACAAACCCATAATCTGCCGGTGGTGGTGCTCAGTGCGGCTGCCGATACGGCCAAATTGCTCAGTCTGGATTGCCAGGGCTTCCTGGCCAAACCACTGGACCTGGATGAGCTGCGCGGGCTGGTCAGCGCCCTGCTGCAGGAGGTGAATAAAGATGCTGTCTGATGCACTGCGGTTTGCCACGGTGGTGGTGATAGACGATATGGCGCCCAACCTGCGCCTGCTGGAGTCCAGCCTCAAGGCCTTCGGTCTGCGGCAGGTGCATGCCTTCAGCAACTCGGGCGAAGGCCTGGAGTGGCTGCAGCGCAATCACTGGGACCTGCTCTTGCTCGATCTGGACATGCCGGCACCCAATGGTTTCGATGTACTGCAGCAACTGGCCGGGCGTGACCGCAACGCCGCGCCGGTAATCATCGTCACCGCCCTGAGTGGCGTCGAGGATAGGCTCCGAGGCCTGGAGCTGGGCGCCAACGACTACATCTGCAAGCCTCTGGACCTGCCCGAACTGCTCCTGCGGGTGCGCAACAACCTGCAGCTGAGCCTGGCCAGTCAGGCCCTGCAGCATGAGCGCGACCAGCTGGAGGCGCGGGTGGAGCAGCGCAATGCGCAGCTGCGCGAAAGCTACCAGGCGGTCATTCGCAGCCTGGGCCGGGCGGCCTGCTACAAGGACAACGAAACCGGCAGTCACATCCTGCGCATTGGCGAGTCGGCGGCGCTGATAGCCAGTGCGCTGGGCCTCGAACCGGATTTCGTCAAGCGCATACGCATGGCTGCGCCCATGCACGATGTCGGCAAGATCGGCATCCCCGATGCCATCCTCGGCAAGCCCGGCGCTTTCACTCCCGCCGAGCGCGAAATCATGAACCACCATGCGCGCATCGGTTACGAGATTCTCTTCGACGAGCAGCGCTCGCCATTGACTGATCTGGCCGCCGAGATTGCCCTTTATCACCATGAACGCTGGGATGGCGGCGGCTACCCGCAGGGTCTCAAAGGCGAGGACATTCCGCTGGCGGCGCGTATTGTCGCGCTCAGCGATGTGTATGACGCGCTGCGATCGCCGCGCCCCTACAAGAGTGCGTGGAGTGCCGAGGCAGCTCAGGCCTATATCCTCGAACAGTCCGGCAAGCAGTTCGACCCGCAGCTGGTGACGGTGATGGCCAGCCTGTTCACCCAACTGGAAGACCTGATTGCGCGCCTGGCCGACGATGAGCATGACGACCTTGGCGAGCTGCGTCACAACCTCCAGGTGGCGGCGCCCGGCAGCGAATCCTGACGCGGCCGGGCGACTGGACGAACGGTCATCGCGGGGGGGGCGACATTGGTGCCTTTCCGGTATACTGCGCCGCCTCCAGGCCAGCCCGCCCGCTGTGCCGGAACCGAACATGCCAAGCCACGCCCTTTGCGTGGCTTGTTGGTTTTTGTCGCGCCACTCCGGCGCCCGAGCAAGATGCAAGACGATGAGCGCACTGGTAGGCGTGATCATGGGCTCCAAATCCGACTGGAGCACCCTCTGCCACACCGTCGAAATGCTCGACAAGCTGGGCATCCCCAATGAGGTCAAGGTGGTTTCCGCCCACCGTACCCCGGATCTGCTCTTCCAGTACGCCGAACAGGCCGAAGGCCGTGGCATCCAGGTGATCATTGCCGGTGCCGGTGGCGCCGCCCACCTGCCGGGCATGTGCGCGGCCAAGACCCACCTGCCGGTACTCGGCGTGCCGGTCCAGTCGGCCGTGCTCTCGGGTGTCGATTCGCTGCTGTCCATCGTGCAGATGCCGGCCGGCATTCCGGTCGCCACCCTGGCCATCGGCAAGGCCGGCGCGGTCAACGCCGCCCTGCTGGCGGCGAGCATCCTGGGCCACCAGCACCCGCAGTTCCACGCCGCGCTCAAGCAGTTCCGCACCGAGCAGACCGAAACGGTGCTGGAAAACCTGGATCCGCGTTCCTGACAGGGGCCTGAACTATGAAGATCGGTGTCATCGGTGGCGGCCAGCTGGGCCGCATGCTGGCTCTGGCGGGTACCCCGCTGGGCATGAGTTTCGCCTTCCTCGATCCGGCGCCGGACGCCTGCTCCCAGGCAGGGTATAGGACAAATAAAGCGCCTTTTCGCTGAAATCCTATCATATGAAATCCGTGCATGAACGGCCCAAAGGTCCTTTCGGAGCCAGAATTCAGCCTTTTCCGTTCGGTAGCGTAGGTATTGGCGGTCGGTTTTTCATCGGTTTTCTTGAAAGATGCACCCAGCAGGCGCGTCTCATCCTGCCGTGTTGGGGCAAGTCGTTGGTGAAGGAGAAAGAGTGGTGGTTTAGAGCTGGAACAGCGCCGCCTGATCCGGCGGCGCCCTCGCTTCATGGACGCGGGGTAACGGCAGCGATTCCTTCATCGCCAGATGTTGCAGAATCTTCTCGATCACGGCAGGGTCTTCGATACAGGAGACCACCTTGACGTGCCCGCCGCAAAGCTCGCACTTTTCTATGTCGATGTTGAAAACGCGCTTCAATCGTTGCATCCAGGTCATGGCTTTGCGGCGTTCGGCAAGAGTTATGGTGATTTCTGGTGTACGGGGAGATAGGAAGATGGCGTATCCTGTTGATTGATCACGCCCAAGATCTCAATCAACAGAAGGTGATACGCCATGACCCAGTCTACCCTGAGAGCGCTTTCACAACCAGAAGAACAGGTAACAGATCCGCTGACCGAGTTGTTACGCAGCGGTGCCCGCGAGTTGATCGCACAAGCCGTTGAGGCCGAGCTGCAAGTGCTACTGGAGCAGCATGCTGAGCATCGGCTGCCGGATGGTCGCAAGGCCGTGGTGCGCAATGGCTATTTGCCCGAGCGTACCGTCCAGACCGGCATCGGCAATGTCGAGATCAAGGTACCCAAGGTCAGGGATCGCAGCGGCTCCGGCGTCCGCTTCAACAGTGCTTTGTTGCCGCCATACCTGAAGCGGGCTCGAAGTGTCGAGGAGCTGCTGCCCTGGCTATATCTGAAGGGTGTGAGTACAGGCGATTACCAGGATGCACTGGCTGCATTGCTGGGCGATCAGGCCAAGGGGCTGTCCACCAACACCATCAGCCGGTTGAAGCAGCATTGGATTGACGATCACCGGCGCTGGTGTCAGCGTGATCTGAGCCAGAAGCGGTATGTGTACTGGTGGGCGGATGGCGTATATAGCAACGTCCGCATGGAGGATCGCCTCTGCCTGCTGGTGATCATCGGTGTCACCGAGCATGGCCGCAAGGAGTTGGTCGCTGTTGAAGACGGCTATCGCGAGTCGGAAGCGAGCTGGTTAGAGCTGCTGTTGGGCTTGCGTGAACGAGGTCTGACCATCAGTCCGAAGCTTGCGATCGGTGACGGCGCGCTGGGCTTCTGGAAAGCTCTGGCCAGGTGCTATCCGGATACCCGGCACCAGCGCTGCTGGGTGCACAAGACAGCCAATATCCTGACCGCCGTGCCCAAGTCAGTGCAGCCCAAGGTGAAGGCGGCGCTTCACGAGATTTGGATGGCGGAAACTCAGGACGAGGCACACAAGGCCTTTGACCGGGCTCTGGTTCGCTTCGAATCGAAGTATCCCGGCGCCATGGAGCGCCTGCGAAAGGACCGGGAAGAACTGCTGGCGTTCTACGACTTCCCAGCAGAGCATTGGACTCACATCCGGACAACCAATCCGATCGAATCCACGTTCGCGACTGTCCGGCTGAGAACCCAACGAGCCCGGAACTGCGGCTCGCGAGAGACCACACTGGCGATGGTCTACAAGTTGCTGGAGTCAGCGCAGAGAA
>Ga0075011_10002298_pt1 | contig 10361 bp, 10 predicted proteins | sample TARM_MetaG_T_14_FD_72354 | JGI IMG/M metagenome (GOLD analysis project Ga0075011, IMG submission 72354) | Freshwater microbial communities from Pennsylvania, USA, analyzing microbe dynamics in response to fracking - TARM_MetaG_T_14 | ecosystem: Environmental > Aquatic > Freshwater > River...
TAACTGGGCATTAATTATCGTCGTTGGCCTGTTTGCCGGGTTTATCGATGCTGTTGTTGGCGGCGGCGGCATGCTCACAGTGCCAACATTATTAAGCCTGGGGTTACCCCCGCACTTGACACTGGGAACAAACAAACTCTCAGCCTGTTTTGCATCGGGTACAGCAGCTTATACCTATTTTAAAAAGCAGCTTTTTAACCCCAGATTCTGGCTGCAAAGTTTTTACAGCACATTAATTGGCGCATTCCTGGGCACTGTTTTTATAAATTTAATCGCCAATCAGTGGTTAGAAAAAGCTTTACCTGTAATTATTTTAAGCGTCGCACTGTACAGCTTATTTAATCAAATGCATGATATCGACAACTATAAACTGCCCGAAAATAATGGCCTATTACGCATAAAACAGTGCCTGCAGGGCTTTATCTTAGGATTTTACGATGGTTCATCCGGCCCGGGAACAGGTGCATTCTGGGTAATTTCCACTATGCGTTTATATCGGTTAAATATTTTACTGGCAAGTGGCGTCGCTAAATCCATGAACTTTACCAGTAATATCGCCTCGTTAGCTGTTTTCCTCTATTTTGGGCAGGTTAATTGGTTGATTGGATTAACCATGGGCAGCTGTTTAATGCTCGGTGCCTATATTGGCGCGCATTCTGCTATCCATTTTGGCGGAAAATTTATACGTCCTATCTTCATCTCTATTGTCCTTATCATGGCCATTAACTTAGGCTACCACGCATGGTTAAGTTAAATAAAAACAGATTACATTCATACACCTTACTTTTAAATCAGTTAGAAGATCAGCTCTGTGATTTAAGTAAACGCTGTATCAAACTCGACGCTGAAATTAAGCAGTCGGAAAATCACTGTTTTGTATTTGAAATTCATCTTTTTTCAAAACGCTGCTTTAGCCTTAAAGGCTATATTGAGCAGATCCAGAAAACCTTTAATTCTCTGCAGGAGGCGATTAATAAAGCGCTTCCAGAGTCTCTTATTAAACATGAATGTGAGCTTTTTGTCGGTCAGTTCCATGTGTTACTGCAACTTGTACAGGGGTTAGAAAAGGGCGAAGCTGAGCTTCTCTATAAGTCCTATTCATCCCCTAAAGAGCAGATATACCAGCAACTACAGAAGCAATATCAATATGAGCACCGTCTTCTGGAGATGATTTCTGAGCAGGAAGAGAAATTAACAAGCAGCCAATATGAACAAAAATCTTATATTAAAGAAAAAATAGCAGCGCTCAAGGTACGTTACCAAAAGTGCAATACTTACACCCAAAAATTAGAGTTTAAACTAGAAGATATACAAGATGAATGAACAAAAAAATAACACTATTAGTTTATCAGAGGCCCCAAAAGCGGTGCAAATTGCGGTGGATCTGATCCAGCTATTGGAGGAAAACCAAATCGAAACCTCTGTCGCTATTGCAGCACTTGATCTTGTATTAAACGATTTTAAAAAAAAGCAGGATACGCATTCAGAGACATAAAAAATCATTCTGATGGCTGTATGGGATATCACTCACAGCCAGCTTATCCACTCTTGCTGTTTTGGGACCATGCTCCAGCCATTGCACCATCTTCAGCACGTTTTCACGTTCGCCATAAAGAATGACCTCAACGTCACCGTTATACAAATTTTTTGCATGCCCCATGAGATGATATTTATGCGCTTCATTACGCGTGTAATAACGGAAACCGACGGCCTGAACATGACCAGTGACAATTATTTTACAGCCGATATTGTCCATATTTCCCCCTTTCTTAGTTGTAGAAATTTAGGATGTTTCTCCAATAAACATAACAGCAGATCCCATATTGTCTAATTAAAAAAACTTTGCTTAGCAAAAAAAAGTAACTGCAATCATGCGCTGTAGAGATACGACGTATGATTGCAGCAACAGAAAACTACTGCTTACGCCAGGTAGTGCCGGCCGCGCCATCTTCCAGAACTATTTGCAATGCAGCTAACTTGTCACGCGCATCATCCGCACTGGCCCAATCTTTATTGCTACGCGCATCATTGCGTTGTTTAATCAAGGCTTCAATCATCGCCACTTCATCCTGACTTTCATCGCCCTGTAAAAAATGGTCTGCGCTTTGAGTTAATATCCCCAGCACATTGCCAAGCGTGACTAACAGGTAAGCCAGCGTGGTTGCCTGCTGGCGATCAGTGCCCTTGAGACGATTTATCTCTTTAGCGAGATCAAACAGAACAGCCAGCGCTTCAGGCGTATTGAAATCATCATCCATCGCGGAGCAGAATTGTAAATAATAGGGATTGGAGCTATCTAACGGGCAATCTGTAATGGGCAAATCACGCAGGGATCGATACAAGCGTTCAAGACTGGCACGCGCCTGTTTGAGATTATCTTCTGAGTAATTTAACTGGCTGCGATAATGACCTGAAATAAGGAAATAACGAACCGACTCACTGTCATAGGCATCCAGTACATCTTTGATAGTGAAAAAGTTATTTAATGACTTGGACATTTTCACTTTATCTATCTGCACCATGCCTGAATGCATCCAAGTATTAACATATTTACCATGATGCGCACAGCAAGACTGCGCAATTTCGTTTTCATGGTGGGGGAAAGAAAGGTCTGAACCGCCACCGTGAATATCAAACACTTCGCCAAGATGTTTGTGATTCATTGCCGAACATTCGATATGCCATCCCGGGCGACCATTCCCCCATGGCGACGGCCAAAAAGGTTCATTTTCTTTGGACATTTTCCATAACACAAAATCAAGCGGGTTATGTTTACTCTGCTCCACTTCAACTCGCGAGCCAGCCTGTAACATCTCTAAATTCTGCCCGCTAAGTTGCCCGTACTCAGGAAAACTTTCAACAGAAAATAGTACGTCACCGTTATCGGCAATATAGGCATGTTGTTTGCCGATTAACTTTTCAATCATAGTGATAACTTCAGCCATATGATCCGTCACCCGAGGCTCTAAATCAGGACGTAATATATTTAAGGCATCAAAATCCGCATGCATCGCCTGCGTAAAACGAGCCGTTAACTGCTCACAGGTTTCATTGTTTTCATGAGCACGGTTAATTATTTTATCATCCACATCGGTAATATTACGGATGTAGTTAAGCGCATAGCCGCTAAACCGCAAATAACGGGCCACAGTATCAAAAGCCACAAATGTTCTTGCATGGCCAATATGACAATAATCATAGATAGTCACGCCACACACATACATACCTATTTTGCCCGGAATAAGAGGTTTGAATTGTTCTTTTTGTCGTGTCAGTGTGTTGTAGATTTTTAGCATGCGGCTTCCAGTTCGTAACTATAAAAGCGCTATTCTAACCTGCTAATAAGACAAATTCATCCTTTGTATTTAACCAATTAAGATGTTGATGTATGATAGCTTTTTTTTACCTATACAGGACCTTATAATGGTTACTTTACATACAAACTTCGGTGATATTAAACTTGATTTAAATGCAGAAAAGGCACCTAACACAGTGGCTAACTTCATCAAATATGCGCAATCAGGTCATTATGACAATACAATTTTCCATCGTGTTATCGACGGTTTTATGGTTCAAGGTGGCGGTTTTGCATCTGGCATGGAAGAAAAAGAAACCGATCAGCCAATTAAAAATGAAGCCAACAATGGCCTGTCAAATAAAAAATACTCTGTTGCAATGGCGCGCACCATGGAGCCACATTCTGCATCTGCACAATTTTTTATTAACATTAGTGACAATAAATTCTTAGACTTTAAATCAGAAACCACAGATGGCTGGGGTTATTGTGTTTTTGGTGAAGTGGTTGAAGGGACTGACGTTGTTGATAAAATCAAAAATGTAGCGACCGGCAACTTCGGTTTTGTACATCAGGATGTACCGCTTGAAGATGTTATTATCACCAGCGTAACGGTAGAATAATCCCTGATGCGTACTCTCTTCATCGCCGATTTACACCTCAGTGAACAGCACCCTGAAATAAGCAATGCATTTTTTTCCTTTTTAAAAAATGAAACCGCTGATGTCGATGCCTTATATATTCTGGGAGATCTCTTTGAGGTCTGGATTGGTGATGATGAGCATACGCCATTAATGGATAAAGTCGCTGAACGTCTTAGCGACTATGCCCGAATGAGTCAGGCTAAGATTTATTATCTTCACGGTAACCGTGATTTTATGATTGGTAAAAGGTATGCAATGCAAGCCTCCATGGTGTTGCTGCAAGAGCATTGTGGGATTGATCTGTACGGTGAAAACGTATTGATCATGCACGGTCATACGCTCTGTTTAGCCGATAAAAATTACCAAAAAATGCGTACTGTGATTCATAATCCCTGTTTACAATTTATCTTTAATTTAATGCCGTTATCTGTTCGTAAAAAAATTGGCTGGAAAATCCGCTCAGCCAGTAAGTCAAAAAAAGTATACAAAGATAAAAATACAATGGCAGTGACACAAAGTGAAGTGTTACGTTTGCTGGAAAAGCATCAGGCAGACACTTTAATTCACGGTCATACCCACCAGGCAGCAAAGCATTTGTTTACCCTATCAGGTAAGCCGGCAACGCGTTTTGATGTCGGAGACTGGTCGGCGAATTTTAGTTTTATCGAAGCGCAAAAAAATAAGACTGAGCTGATAATTCGCCCTATTGATTATTATTCTGTGTAATTGAATCGCCTTGGCATAGCATGACCATTGAATATTTCCCTTAGGTTTTCCACCTTCAACTTCTTACCTTAAACTCTTTACCTTAAATTAAGAGCAAAAAAAACCGACTAATAAGCAGTCGGTTTTAATAGATAGAGTATGGAATTTACAATTGAGCGTAATCTAACGTAATGGCTGCGGCTTCAATTAAGAACGCGTCTATCGGTTCAAAATCATCTGGCAAATCATTAATTGATTTTATTTTCTCCATGCCTGCCCGTTGTAAACGTTCATTACTACGCTGCAGAGCGTGCTGCTCATTTTTTTCACGTAATTTCAGACGCTCCTCTTCATTAAGAGAAATAACAGTCACATTTTTTTCCTTACGATATTCTTCAATATCATCACGCAGATAAGTAAACTCTATTTCATCTTTGATACGTTGTTCATGCTTCACAATCAGTTTATCAATATCTTTTTGCAGATCATTCATAAACTGATAATCGGCAGATTTAATATTATCCCATGGCAGTGCGTTTTTCTCTAGACTCTCGCCGGTATCTTGATGGTCGATAGCACTGGGAAATATAATATCAGGTACAACACCTTTATGCTGCGTGCTGCCACCATTGATACGATAGAATTTTGCTATGGTATATTGAACAGAGCCGATATTTTCTGCATCTTCATCATAAAAGCGGGAAATACGGCGATGTTGCTGCACCGTCCCTTTGCCATAGGTTTGTTCTCCGATAGCGATTGCACGGCCATAATCTTGTAAAGCCGCGGCAAAAATCTCCGAGGCAGAAGCGCTGTTGCGATTGATTAAAACAGTTAATGGTCCGCTATAGCTCAATGATTTATTTTCATCTTCCTGGACGCGAATCTGATTGCGGCTGTCGCGCACCTGCACAACAGGTCCTGATGGAATAAACAACCCAGTTAATAATGTAGCTTCACTGAGCGCACCACCACCATTGTTGCGTAAATCAATAATTATCCCTTCAACATTTTCTTTGCTTAAAAGTGCCAGCTCTCTATCAACATCTTCACTCAATTTCATGTAAAAACTCGGTATGGTGATCACACCAATTTTTTTACCCTTTATTGTCTCAATGGATGATTTTGCTTCACGGTCTTCAAGACGGATCTGCTCTCTGACAATCTCGATAACGTGATTTTTAGCATCTGATTTACCGGAAATAATTTGCAGCTGAACTTTCGTGCCCTTAGGCCCTTTGATTAAGTCGACAATATCATCCAGGCGCCAGCCGACAACATCTATGACTTGATCGCCCTCCTGACCAACACCAACAATTTTATCATTTTTGAAGATTTGCTTAGAGCGCTCTGCAGGCCCTCCCGGCACTAAACTTCGAACAACGGTATAGTCATCTTCGAGTTGTAAAACAGCGCCTATTCCCTCTAACGATAAATTCATTTCCATATTAAAACGTTCTGCATTTCTTGCTGAAAGGTAACTGGTGTGAGGCTCAATGGTACGTGAATAGGCATTCATAAAGCTTTGGAAAACATCCTCACTTTCTGTCTGCACCAGCTGTTTAATGGCAATGTTATATCTTTTTGTAAGCTGCTCTTTGATTTCCGGCCATTTTTTACCATCTAATTTGAGTGTTAAGGCATCTGATTTAACTTTTTTCTGCCAAATTTTATCCAGCTCATCAGAATCTACAGCCCAAGCTGCTTCTGTCCTGTCAAACTGATACTCATCTTTTCCGTCAAATTTAATTTCAGCGTTTAAAAGCGATAAAGCATAACTGTAACGCTGAAAGCGGCGGGTCAAATTCAGTTGGTAAATAAAATAGGCAGGATCAAGCTGACCTGATTTCAAATTATCATCAAAAACAAATTGATAAGCTTTCAGCGAACCAATATCACTCTGCATAAAAATTTGCTTATTGTAATCAAGCTGGTCGATGTAACGCTCAAACACTTTTTGTGAGAGAGCATCATTAAGAGAAACATATTTATAATGAGAACGACTAAATAGATCGCTTACTCTTTTCGCCACCTTGCCATGCTGAGCTTGCTGCTCTAGTTGAGGAATATCTTTTAGATCAAAACCAGCAGCAAAAGTAATACCAATATAGAAAGTACCGGCAACAACTAAAACATGGCGAAAGAATTTATTCATTAATGTACCTTTTTATACTATGAGGTGTTTAGCTTTGACTTTTACTGTCATCCCTGAGTCAAGCTGGACCTGAATATCTTCCTTCATAATTCCAACGACAACACCTGAAACAGGTGATTGCCCTAGAACAACTTTGACAGGTTGCTTAAGCATAAGTTCCGAGTGAACTGCTTCTTTGTAATGACTCAGGTCTTCACTTTGCTCTTTTTTGGCGGCAGGTTTACTGCTACGAGTCGGTACATTTACCTTTTTTGCCACGCGTTTTGGCGCAATTTCTGCTGCAGGCACGGCTGGTTTTTTCTTATTTGCAAAGGCTTTATCTTTGCTCTCTTTTAAAGTTTTGAGGGCGTGGTCAGCATGCTCTGCTGAAACTTCATCCCCTTCGTTACCATCAAGATCAACACGCTTTACCGATGCTTTGATACAGTGAAGGTAGCGCCAGCTTAAAGTATATTGGCGCAGCGCACTGCGCAGTTGCGTTTTACTGACCCGTTGTTCATTTTCTAAACGCGCGGCAAGATCTTGGAATATTCCAATTTTCAGCGGCTTAGCTTCATTGCTCGCAGCAGTGAAACATAAAGGGAACTGCTCAGTCAAAAAGCTGATAATTTGTTTGTTACTTGTAAATTTTTCAGTGATATCCATGTAAAACCTAATTATTAATGCCAGTCGTGAGACGGTAAAATGATCTGTTAAATCATTTGAAATTCAAAATATTGAAACATTATAAAGCTGCGTCAATCAAATGTGAAACTTAATTTCTCTTTTAGCAAGTTGAGCCCGCCAATTAGCTTATTACGTATTAAAAATATACCCTAACAATTTCTGTGGATACTATCCCTTTTATGCAAAAACAAGTAAACTTTGCGCCCCTGCAATGCAGCGATACTTAACCTATTGAAAATCAATTTAATAAAACGTCGCTACTGTATTGCCCTGACTTGATATCAGAAGAGAAACATTATGACTCCAGAGCTACTTTCGCCAGCCGGCACACTTAAAAATATGCGTTATGCATTTGCCTATGGCGCAGATGCTGTTTATGCAGGCCAACCACGTTATTCACTGCGCGTGCGAAATAATGAATTTAACCTTGAAAAATTGAAGATTGGCATTGATGAGGCGCATGCGCAAGATAAAAAACTCTATGTAGTGTGCAATATCCAGCCTCATAACTCAAAATTAAAAACATTCCTGCGCGATATGCAGCCTGTGGTTGATTTAAAACCGGATGCCTTGATCATGTCCGATCCGGGTTTAATTATGATGGTGCGGGATACCTTTCCTGATATGCCGATACACCTGAGTGTACAGGCCAACGCCGTTAACTGGGCGAGTGTTAAGTTCTGGGAAAAACAGGGTATTGAACGCGTTATTTTATCGCGTGAACTGTCCCTTGATGAGATTGAAGATATCCGCCAGCACTGCCCTGATATTGAAATTGAAGTGTTCGTACACGGTGCGCTTTGTATGGCTTACTCAGGTCGCTGTCTATTATCCGGTTATATTAATAAACGCGATCCGAACCAGGGAACCTGCACTAATTCCTGTCGCTGGAAATATGATGCGCATCAAGCGACAGAGAATGAAACGGGTGATATCGTCGCTATTGAGCGCCCTGATCCAACACTCGGACAAGGTAAACCAAGCGATCAGATGTTCCTATTACAAGAGCAGGGTCGCCCTAATGAATATATGCCGGCATTTGAAGATGAGCACGGCACTTATATAATGAACTCAAAAGATTTACGTGCCGTTCAGCATGTACAGCGCTTATTAAAAATTGGTGTGCAGTCACTTAAAATTGAAGGCCGTACTAAAAGTTTTTATTACTGCGCACGCACCGCACAGGTTTATCGTAAAGCCATGGACGATGCTATTGCCGGACGCCCTTTTGATCCAGCATTGATGGGCACCTTAGAGAATCTTGCTCACAGAGGCTATACAGAAGGCTTTTTAAGCCGTCATACACATGATGAGTATCAAAACTATGATTACGGTTATTCGATCAGTGACACACAGCAATTTGTGGGTGAAATAACTGGCCGAAATGAGCATGGATTAGCCGAAGTTACGGTGAAAAACAAGTTTTTAGTGGGTGATAAACTTGAACTTATGACCCCCCTCGGCAATATCAATTTCACCTTAGAGCAGCTACAAACACGCAAAGGCGAGCTTGTGGATGTGGCACCCGGATCAGGACATATACTTTATATGCCAGTCCCTAAAGAGATCGATCTGAGCCATGGTTTGCTGATGCGCAATCTCAACTCGGGTGCAAATACACGTAACCCGCACAGTAAATAACGATGGCGCTATTAATAAAAGATAACTGCATCAATTGTGATATGTGTGATCCAGAATGTCCCAATGAAGCGATCACTTTCGGTGCAGAGATTTATGAAATCGATGCGGCTTTGTGTACAGAATGCGTTGGCTTTTATGAACAACCGACCTGTATCAAGGTCTGTCCGATCAATTGCATTATTATTGATCCCGACCATATTGAAAGTGCAGAGCAGTTGCTCGATAAGTTTGCTGAAATACACTGCAGCTCCAGGTAGCGGATGACACAAGCCAAATTTTTGCGCGGTTCAATCATCAAGCATGTTATTACTATGTCAGCGACTAATGCCTTAGGTATTAGTGCGCTGTTTATGGTTGATTTAGCAGATATCTATTTTATAAGTTTGTTGGGCAATGCTGCGTTAACCGCTGCTGTTGGTTATGCCAGCGCGATTCTGTTTTTCACCACCTCTATCAGCATAGGTTTGGTCACAGTCAATAGCGCCAGCGTAGCTAAATCAATTGGTCAGCATAACAGGCAACAAGCACGAGAGCAGGTCTCTTATCTCTCTTTTTATGCTTTTTTATTCAGTGCGTCAGTGGCGCTGCCATTGTATTATTTTACCCCGGAAATATTGACTCTACTGGGCGCTCAGGGTGAAGCGCTGCGTGAAGCAACTCTCTATCTAAGAATAATTTTACCCTCTTCACCGATTCTCGCATTAGCGATGCAGATGGGCGCTACATTACGTAGTTTAGGGGATGCAAAACATGCGATGTATGCAACCGTCGGTGGAAGTCTGCTTAATGCCCTGCTCGATCCGCTCCTTATTTTTGTATTTGCAATGGATCTTAAAGGTGCAGCTATTGCTTCTGTTATTGCCCGTTGCAGCGTGCTGGCGATAGGATTTTATTTTGTATTCTTTAAATATAAAATGATTACACGATTACAGCAGTGCAACTTCTGGCAAGAGATGAAAACAATCTCTGCTATTGCTTTTCCCGCCATAGCAACACAAATAGCCACCCCTTTAGGCAACTTGTACGTGACTTATGAGGTGGCAAAATTTGGCATGGAGTACATTGCCGGATGGGCAATTATTGGACGGTTAATTCCAGTTGCATTTGCTGTGATGTTTGCGCTTCCAGGTGCACTAGGCCCGATTATTGGGCAGAATTACGGCGCATTACAGTTTTATCGCGTTAAAGAAGCGTTAAATCAATCAATTAAATTCGTTATTAGCTACACATTAGTGGTATCCCTTCTATTATCTAT
>Ga0075011_10002300_pt1 | contig 10358 bp, 13 predicted proteins | sample TARM_MetaG_T_14_FD_72354 | JGI IMG/M metagenome (GOLD analysis project Ga0075011, IMG submission 72354) | Freshwater microbial communities from Pennsylvania, USA, analyzing microbe dynamics in response to fracking - TARM_MetaG_T_14 | ecosystem: Environmental > Aquatic > Freshwater > River...
AAACGAGTGTTTGAGCCAAAGAATGATCGGAACCATCGAAACGGCGGTAATGCTAAAACGCAACCAGATCATCTCGTAAGCCCCGACGTAATGTCCTATGATTTTGACGTTGACCCACGAACCGCCCCACGCGACCATCGCAAGAAAGAGTAAAAAGAAAAAAAGATTTTTATGTGCCATAGCAAGCTCCTTGCGTGAAGTGTACCGTTTTTACATGGAAAAGTTATAGAATAAAATTGCTTTTTTGCAACGTCTTGGGCGAATAGCCGTAGATCTTGCGAAACGCTCGGATAAAATGCGACTGGTCGCTAAAGCCCGCTTCCAACGCGACATGCGAAAGTGCTTCACCTTGCATCACCAGCGTTTTGGCTTTGCAAACGCGCTTGGCGATGATGTACTGATGCGGGGTCAGTCCCGTATGGTTTTTAAACAGCCTGAGAAAATGGTATTTGCTCACATTTGCGGTTTTGGCGAGTGTGTTTAACGTGATGTCCGTTTCAATGTTATCGTGGATGTACTCGATGACCGTCGACATCGCTTTAGGCTCGTGACATGTCAGCGGGTAGGGTGCCGCTTTTTGTGCATAATGCGCGATCAAATAACCAAGCGCGTCGATGAGTCGAGACTCCACGACCATCGCGGCTTCATCGGTGTAAACGGCTTGAAAAAAGGCGATAAGACGCCTAAAAAGTGCTTCGTCTTCGATGATGTGCCGCTCGAAAATCGGCATCTTTTTTTCACCGTACATCTGCTCGTACAGCGTGCTTAAAAGCTCGGCATCGGGATAGAAATTGGTGTATTGCCACGCATGCGACTCTCCTCCGTGAATTTCGCCCGGATTGATAATGCGCGCGGTGTGTTCGTACACCGGAATAATTCGATGCTCGTAATGCGACGTAAATAACCCTCGGTGCGTGAGTCCGATCGTGTAGGTGTCGTGAAAATGGAATGCGAAGTTATCGGTCGAATCGACGATATTTTCAAACGCCGTATCGCTAAGAAGTGGAAGTTTCATAGCACAAGTATAACGCAATTTTGCACGTTAAAATAGTACAAAATTGCGCATCGTTTAGTAATGCGTAAATTTAACGGCTTGGGCTTTGCCTTCGATGCCGTTCAGTCGATTCCACGAGGCACCGAGCTTTTCGTAGCGTACGAAGATGAGCGCGTCTGCACCTTTTTTGAGGGCTTCTTCTTTGAGCTTGGCTTCAACGTCGGCTTGTTTGGGCTCGTCTCCCCACGGGTTGAGTTTGGTGACGCTAGCACTCACTTCGCCCATGTTTTTATACGGGCGATCGGCAATATCAAGCTCGTACATCAAAACCGTCGGTTGTAATTTGAAACGAACATCTGCCGCTTTTGCCTCTTGTTTAGCGGGTTCGGGTGCTTTTTGACTCCAAAAATTCCAATTCATACTGCACCCTGAAAAAAGAGCGACACCCATCACGATAGCCATCCATTGTTTCATTCACTGCTCCTCAAATTTCATACGATAGTCTAGCAAAACAGTGTTAATGTTTGACATATCAACACGTTTTGGTATCTGCATCAGCCATTTTATCCTATAATTGTACCGATAAGACTTCTTTCATCATTTTTGAAAAGAGAGACCATGCAAAACGTGATTCTGGCTATTGCCAAACAGGCTATCCAAGACGGCTTAGAGCATACTTCGACGATCGATACCAGCGCACTGCTCAAACAAAACCCCAAATTTGCCGAAGCGAAAGCGACGTTTGTGACCCTCACTCTGTACGGACAACTTCGCGGTTGTATCGGCTCGCTCGTTGCGCATCGACCTTTTTTAGACGATCTAATCCATAACGCCAAAGCCGCGGCATTTGATGACCCTCGTTTTTACCCGCTAAGCCCTGAAGAGTTTTTACATGTAAAGATCGAAGTCTCCCTTTTGAGCGCACCCGAAGCAGTTACATACCATGACATCGAAGAGTTGAAGTCGAAAATTTGTGTGGGAGAAGATGGCATCATCTTGCAAAAAGGGACGCGAAAAGCGACCTTTTTACCCCAAGTGTGGGAACAACTGCCCGATTTTGAACTCTTTTTTTCACACCTTTGTCAAAAAGCGGGACTGGAAGCAGGGTGTTTAAAAAATCATCCCGATATTTGGCGTTACAAGGTTGAAAAGGTAAAATAATGACCTACTTTAAAGCGGAAGGTTCTCGTCTGGTGTGCTTGCTCTGCGCGCATTATTGCCGTCTCAAAGAGGGACAAAGCGGCATCTGCGGCGTGAATAAAAACGTACAAGGCGTCATCCAAAATCTCGTCTACGCTCATCCCGCGGCGTTACATGTAGACCCTGTGGAGAAAAAACCGCTCTACCACTTTTTACCGGGCACGAGGGCACTCTCTTTGGGAACGATCGGCTGTAATTTTAAATGTCCGTTTTGCCAAAACTGGAGTATTTCCCAAGAAAAAACCTTACATGTTAAAGAAGCGATCACTCCCGAACACATCGTAGAAACGGCACTCAAATACGAATGTGCTTCCATCGCCTACACCTACAATGAACCGAGCATCTTTTACCCCTATGCCCATGACATCGCTCTTTTGGCGCACAAACGGGGCATTAAAAACATCTTTGTGACCAACGGTTTTGAATCCTCTGAAGTCATCGACGATATGAAAGGCGTCATCGACGCGGTCAACGTCGATCTCAAATCGTTCAACCGCGATTACTACCGAAAAGCCCTCGGCGGCTCGTTGGAGGTCGTTTTGGAAAACCTCAAACAGTTCAAACGAAACGGTCTTTGGGTCGAAATCACGACGCTGATCATTCCAACATGTAACGATTCGGACGCGGAGCTTTTTGCCGTCGCTTCGTTTATCGCTAAAGAGTTAGGCGAAGAGACCCCATGGCACATCAGCGCGTTTCATCCCGATTATCACGAGCTTTCATTGCCTGTGACACCGATGCAAACCTTAGAGCGTACGCAAACCCTTGGCAAAAATGCAGGGCTTAAACACGTCTACGTCGGCAATGTCGAACGCGAAAATCCGACACGATGCGCTACATGTCAAAACGTTGTAATCGAGCGTCACCGCTTTGAAGTCACGGCAAACTCTTTAATCGAGGGATGCTGTCCAAAATGCCACACCAAACTCGCAGGAGTTTTCGATGAATAAACGAAAATCGGCCGTCGCCGGCATGTTTTACCCCGAAAGTTGCGCTGAAATCCAACGCTATATCGAGCACTTTAATCAAGCAGCCCCCAAGCCGACTTTCGACGTTTCGCCAAAAGCGCTTATCGTGCCGCATGCGGGCTACATTTACAGCGGCTACACCGCCAATCTTGCCTACCGCTATGCCGCTTTAAAATGCCCCGACATCAAACGTGTCGTGGTCATCGGTCCTAGTCATCGCGTCTACATCGCAGGTGCTTCCGTCGCGTTGTACGAGGCGTATCACACGCCCTGCGGCGAACTGGAAATCGACCTTACGTACGCTCATACGCTCCAAAAAGAGTTTGCTTTTTTAGATTTTCACTCCAATGCACACGAAGAGCACTCCACCGAAGTGCAGATGCCCTTCATCCGTCACTACTTCAAACACGCTAAAGTCATCGAAATCGTCTACGGCGACCTTGCGCATACGGAGCTCTCACGCCTCATCGACACCGTGCTTTGCGAAGAGCAAACCTTGCTTGTCATTAGCACCGATTTAAGCCATTTTTACACGCAAGAACGCGCCAACGTACTCGATCAAACCTGCATCGATGCTATCTCACAGCTCAGCCTCCAAGGACTCTCACACGGTTGCGAAGCCTGTGGACTAACGGGTGTGAAAGCCCTAGTACAAAGTGCGCCAAACTTTGGACTTAAACCCTACTTTTTAGACTATCGCACCAGTTTTGATCGCACCCAAGACGCCTCGCGCGTGGTAGGCTATGCCTCGTTCGTAGTGGGGTAATTACACAATCGGCACGTAAATCTCAGTACGCAAGTTCTCAGGTTTCGTGCGTCTTGGGTCGCGGTTGAGGTACTTTTCAAACAAAGGTGCATCACGAAGCCCAATACCTTCACTCACCACCCAATCCATAATCTGCGCATACGTCGCTTTAAGATTTTCATACGCACCTTTATGCAAAAACACCGCACATTTTCCGCCCTCAAGCACCTTTTTAAAGACTTCACCTTTGACCTCAATGCTCTCATCTTCACACGTGATGCACGCATCGTAGCGCAGTAAATTTTGCTCAACTAAACTTGGGTTATCGTGCCCGATGCCAAAGTGCATCGTTGCTTTACCCATAATATTTTTGCGAAACTTCATTCTCTGCTCATACGCAAACGCCATCAAAACACTCCACGCCTCGCACGAAGAAGTTTCATACGCTCCTGTTTTTCGCACATAAAAAACACTCAAAGGCTTAAAATCGACCATCGTAGGTTTTAGCATCACAACTCCTTTGTTCGCTTTGAGCTGAGCCGCATACATGCGCGGACTCATACCAAAACGGTTTTTGAACGCTTTGCTAAACGAGGCATTGGTTTCAAACCCACACGAGAGTGCCACATCAGTGATCTTAGGCTCAGTTTTGAGCTTCCACGCCGAATAAACCAGCCTCACCCGAGCGATAAAATCGCCGATGTTTTCTCCCGTCACAGCTTTGAAAATACGGTGAAAATGGTACTTTGAAAACCCTGCAATGCGTGAAAGCTCCTCAAGACTCAGCTCTTTGTCCGCATTTTGCTCGATGTAAAAAACAACTTTATACACCAAACGAATATAGTCTTCGCGGGTACTCTCTTTCATCGAACCTCTTTTATTTTGCGCTTTGGGTATTATAGAAAAATCGGGGAGATCAAACTACTCCGATATTGCTAAGTTTTGAAATAATATTTAAGTGTTGTTATTATAGAATGAAATCTCCTATAATTAGTCAATAGAAGGTTCTGAATATGGCTATTTTTATGATTGTAATGTTTATAGGCTTTCATATCCTCCCCATTTTATTCGCATGGTTCTATTGTAAAGTATTTAGAGCTCCTGCTAGCTATGTATGGTTATTCATTTCCGCTATACCGATACTCATCGCTTCTTACCTTGCATATTATGGTTTGACATGTGGGTCGGGTTGTTTTAGTGGAATTTTTTTTATGATTTCAGTTATTCCTACTGCTATTTTAGTCTTGATTGATAGTTTTATTTTATTTCGAAATTTAGATGTCATTAAAGAAAAATTTCCAAAAATATCATCTACTGCTCTACCAATCATCGCAATCTTAGTCTCGATTTTTATTTTGGCTCCTGCTATTTCAAACGTGATTTCAATAATTGTATTAACTATTTTTAAAAAGGTTGGTATGATTAATGTAAGTCCTATGGGGTTTGCTATTGTTGCTCTTTTGATTAATCTTATTGCATTTTTCTTTGGCTTGCAGTATTGTTTAAAACTCATTAAGGAAAAAATACCTAATTTTGACGCACCTATGACTTTTAAAGTTATCGCACTCATTGTGTCGGGCTATTATTTGATAAGCCTCGGCTATAATGCTTACACTTATTTATATATACCGACAATAAGCAACAATCTATTTCAAACACTAAATATAGGTTCTCAATGTATCTTCTGGATATTGACATTGTTTTATGTTTATAGGTTTTTACATCTTCGCAGAGAGTTATAATTATTCAAAACAAGCAGAGTTTTTCCATTACCTTTTCCCCTCAATATGCTCTATCAGCTCCTCGATCACATCGACATAATCTTGCGCATTTCCACTCGCTTTAGCGGCTAAAATAGCTCCCTCAATAGTTGAAGTGATGAAAAGAGCGAGTTTGGTTGTATCGCAGGGTTTCATCTCGTGTACTTCGATAGATTTGTCCAAAATGGCTTTAATATTGGCGCGAAATGCACCGTAAATGGACTTCATCAGTGTATTAAAATCTTCATCGATGTTCGACATCTCTTGCACGACATTGGCGATGGGGCATCCGCGTTTGAAGTCGCGCACAGAGGTGTCACGCAAACGGGTGAAGAACTCTTCCAAAAAGCCGCTGGTGTAGGTTTCGACGTAGCGGTATTTATCGGCATTCTTTTTGAGGATCGTCTCTTCGATGGCGGCGAGTGCCATCTCTTTTTTATTGGCAAAGAAGTGGTACATGGAGCCTTTGTGCACGCCTGCTTTGGCTAAGATGTCGGCAAGCGACGCGCCTTGATAGCCGTGTGAAAAGACCTCGTCAAAGGTTGCGTTGATAAGCTTATCGCGTGTTGTTTCCATCGTATCGTCCTTATGTTTCTAACGTATTATAGCACAGTTCTTTGAGACTTGACTAATCAGTCAAATTTTGTTAGAATGCGTCTTGACTAAACGGTCAAGTTATCCAGTCGCGTTTAAACGCTCGTATCGACACCATCATTTTCAAAGGAAACATAATGCCATTGATTCAAACGATCAAACCCGAAGATGCCACGGGAGAATTGGCGGAACTTTACGGAAACATTACGGCGATGCGCGGGCGCGTGAGCAATTCGACGCAAATTTTTAGCGCAAGCCCCGAACTGATCAAACAGCAAATGAGCTTTATCGAATACTACATGTTAAAACAAAAAAGTCTTTCGATGCCTTTGCTAGCTAGCATTCGTATGCTCATTTCCGATAAAAACAGTTGCAGCTACTGTGTCGATATGAACGCTTCCATTCTGATTAACATGTTAGGCTGGACGCCCAAAGAAGTCGAAGCGATGCGCGCCGATCCGCAAAATGCCAAGCTGGATGAAAAAGAAAAAGCGATGCTCCTTTTCGTTTTAAAAGCCGTTCGAACCCCACACGATGTGGAAGCCAAAGACGTCCAAGCCTTGCGCGATCTTGGCTACAGCGACGGTGAAATTTTGGATGCAACCAATCACGGTGCGCGTATGTCAGCCATCGACATCATCTTTGACGCGTTTAAAATCGAAAAAGATTTCTAACGCTTTGGGGAAAATGAGTTTTTTCCCCTTCTCTCTAAAATGAAATAGGATGTTTCTATCCTTTTAAATTTAAAAACGGCTTGATATGATCGATCACTTCAACCAAATTTTCTTGTAATTTCATGACTTCAAAAATATCTTTGTAAGCCCTTGGGCTTTCGTCAAGAGTTTTAGAGGTGTGATTCGTGACGATCCCTTGCATATCGGTATAAAATTCTCCTAAATCAAGACCGGATAGGGCTTTACTTCGTGACAAAACACGACCGGCTCCGTGCGAGCTTGAAAACAATGCCTCATGATTTCCCTTGCCTCTAACGATAAAAGAGCCGTCGCGCATATTGCCGGGGATAACCCCTAGCATCTCTTTTTCAGCGTGTGTCGCTCCTTTACGGTGAATAACATATCCTTCTTTTAATTCAGCATGGTTATGATTACGGTTGATAAACAAAAGTTCTTTGGGATGCCCCATAAGCCTAACGATGGCTTGTACCATTGCTTTGCGATTAGCCAGTGCAAATGCTAAAGCGCACTCCATATCTAGCAGATAGGCTTTCCCCTGAGGGGTATGGATTTCAAATCCTACATGTGATTCTAACGCAGCTTTTGACGCGGCTTGTATTTTTTTGATGACATAGTTGTGTTTAGCAAGCTCAAATTTTTCAAGATTGCATGCTTTGAATAAAATATTCGCTTCTTCAAATTCTTTTTCAAACTCTTTATGATCAACGCTATTCATCGCCGCTTCATACATGTAATATTCGGCTATCTTTTTTCCAAATCCTCTGCTACCCGAATGAATGACAATCCACACCTTAGCGTCTTTACCTATGCCTAATTCAATAAAGTGATTACCCCCGCCTAACGTTCCAAGCTGGTATTGACCTACTTCTTCATAAAACGCTTGGGCGACAAGTGTGCAAGGAAGAGGCGTATAAGACTGTTTTGTACTATGTTTTTCTATACCTAAAGGAATGGCTTCTAAAATTTTTGCTTTTAATTCCTCTACATGTAAGTCATCTTTGGTCATGTCCAATTTCAGCGCACACATACCGCAACCGATATCATATCCCACATAAGAAGGGAAGACGATCCCTTCGGATTTAATGACGGCTCCAATAGGTAAAGTATAGCCCGTATGAGCATCCGGCATTAAGGCTCCTTGCACGTTACAAGGCAAACTCATTGCTTTTTCAAATTGCGAAAGGGCTTCATTTTCAAGTGCTTCGGCATAGATTTTAACGGATTTCATGGCTAAATTCCTACAATCGTAAAAGATTTGTTTTCGATAACGGCTTTTTCAAGATAGTCGATAAACGTATCGATGATCGTCATAATATCTTGACGTATCAGTGCTATCTCTTGTTCATGCGGATAGGATAGCTTAAAATCTTCATCGTGAATGAGCTCAAAAAGAAATTCAAACCGCTTCTGAAATGCTTCATCGGAGTAACTCATAACTCTATTTTTTTCTTCTAAAAAAAGCGCGGATAATCGTTGAGCACTTTCGCCCGTAAAATCGGTAATCCCATACTCATCGTAAAAATCAAAAGCATTAAAGAGTGCGCTGAATTCTTCAAATACACTCATTTCCAGACGAAGCACGGTATTTTTTTCAACCATATCTCGTTGGATCCAATGTACATTCTTTGTTCCCCAACTAAAACCATAAGCTTCTTGCAAATAGACACATTCATATGTGACTGCTGTTTCAAAATTATCTGCGGCTAAAAGGTATAACGGCATTGTAAGCTCCTCTTTTGAGTAAACATGCAAGGTAGCGGTGGATTTGAACCACCTCCTTCATATCTTGTTTCAATATGACGACCCACGTCTCCATCCTTGCCGTTAAAAAGACACGATCGGTTTTTAACACGAAAAGTATATAATTCTTTTGTGTCATATTCTGTCCACTTGAAAAAAGGCGTCATTATGGGAAAAGTATCATCTACGTATCGCGTGATTGAAATTTTGAAAGCCCTTAATGAGGGTCAAGTTTTAAGTATCGACACCTTGTCTTCTGCGTACGATACTAGTGCACGTTCTATTCGTAGAGATTTTGAGTTGATTAAAGAGATATTTGGAGAGATCCTCATTTCTCCTCAAAAAGGATGCTATCAAGCCGTTGGGAAAATCATTTTGCAAGATACTCTTAACTCCACGGAGTTATATATGCTTAAAAATATTCTCACACTCTCCGACAAATCGCATCTTAATCTTTCTAAAGCCATTGATACTAAAATCAAAAAAGCAATGGTCAAAGAATCAGGTGATTCACCGTATGTCTTTAAGAACAAACCCTATGAAGAAATTTATGAACATAAAGAAAAATTTCGTTTTTTAGAACACGCCATTACCTTTCGCAAAGAAATTAGCTTTACTTACCAAAATGGAGATAAGATCAATACGTTTATCCTAAAACCTTATAAAATTTTGTTTATCAATGAGAACTTTTATCTAGCCAGTGAAGTTCAAAGCAAAAAAATGATCCTTTCGCGTATTGCCATGATAGAAGCACTTTATTATACGGGGCAGATTTTCCATCATAATCCGGACATAATGGAATTTATATATCATATGCAATCTCCTTGGGCAACGTATAAAGAAAATTTTAAACAAGAACTAAAAGAAATTATCGTTCAGATTCCAAAAGAACAAGCCAAATACTTTAAGCTTAAAAAATTTCTTCCCTCTCAAAAGATTCTCCATGAAGATGAAGAGGGTGTACTAACGCTTTCTTACACGGTTACTTCTCAAAATGAAGTCATTACCCTTATCAAGCAATGGATTCCCTACATAAAAATTATCGCTCCTAGTGGTTTATCTTGGATGATGCGAGGGGTGGCGAAAAAGTACTTAGAAAGTTTTGAGAAGTGAGATTTGCAAGAGATCAATACCGTTTAGAATTCAAATAGTATTGAAGGTCTGTTAGGAATTTTAAGGTATAATTTCGCAACTTTTTGAAGGCTTACATGTAATGATCAATAACGAAATTTTCTATCTTTTTGCCATTATCTCCGTCGGTTATATCTTAGGCAACGTCAAAATCAAAGGTTTTTCGCTCGATGTGACCGCGATGCTTATCGTAGCGCTCATAGCGGGGCATTACGGCATGGTTATTTCCGATGCGTTTCAGTATTTCGGTCTGGCGATTTTTATCTATGCGGTCGGGCTACAATCCGGTCCCGGTTTTTTTGATACGATCAAACACGAAGGTCTCAAACTCAACCTTTTAGCGGCACTTTTGCTGGTTATTTTGTTCGTGATCATCTTTGCTACCGGACATTTTTTGCACATGCCCAAAACCATTATCGACGGTATTTTTACCGGTGCGTTGACTTCCGTTCCGGCATTGGCGGCGGCTTTGGAGATCAAGCATACGCCCGCAACGTCGGTTATGTTCGGTTTGGTGTACCCTTTCGGTAT
>Ga0075011_10002303_pt1 | contig 10349 bp, 9 predicted proteins | sample TARM_MetaG_T_14_FD_72354 | JGI IMG/M metagenome (GOLD analysis project Ga0075011, IMG submission 72354) | Freshwater microbial communities from Pennsylvania, USA, analyzing microbe dynamics in response to fracking - TARM_MetaG_T_14 | ecosystem: Environmental > Aquatic > Freshwater > River...
CATAGAGACCAGCGTGGAAAAAGCCATGCGCCGGTACAAGTGCGAAATAGAACTCAAAACGCCCAAGGTGCCCTACCGCGAAACCATCAAGGGCAAGGCGCAGGTACAGGGACGGCACAAGAAGCAGTCCGGCGGACGCGGCCAGTTCGGTGACTGCTGGGTGGAAATAGAAGGCATGCCCCACGGGTTCGGCTACGAATTCGAGGATGCCATCGTGGGCGGCGTCATTCCCCGCCAGTACATTCCCGCAGTGGACAAGGGCATTCAGGAATCGGCACAGCGCGGCTACCTTGCCGGATATCCGCTGGTGGACTTCCGCGCCAAGCTGTACGACGGCTCGTACCACAACGTGGACTCCTCTGAAATGGCCTTCAAGATCGCCGGTTCACTTGCGCTGAAGAGCGCCATGGAAAAGGTGAAGCCCGCCCTGCTGGAACCCATTGTCCTTCTTTCCGTTCAGATTCCGGATGAATACATGGGCGATGTCATCGGCGACCTTTCCTCGCGCCGTGGCAAGGTGCTCGGTTCCGATTCCCAGCAGGGCATCACGGAAATCAAGGCCCACGTGCCCATGAACGAAGTGCTGCGCTACGCACCGGACCTGCGCTCCATGACGGGCGGTCAGGGCGTGTTCACCATGGAACTCACCCACTACGAAGAAGCACCGCCGCCGGTTGTGGACCGCGTGGTGGCCGAATATCAGTCTGCAAGAGACTAGCATGACCCATTGCAGCCCCGCCGGTAACGACGGGGCTGCTTCTTTTACGACCGCTCTCAGGGGCAGGAATAGTCCTTCATTCCATTATTTGCTTGTTCAGCCCACTTGAGACAACGCGCATTTTCCGTTAGCGTGGCACACTTGACTACATTTGGAAGGTCCAATGATCCGTACCATATGGTTTTATCTCTCCTTTCTGACGGCAACGCTGGCCATCAGCATAGCCACCATGATCGTTGGCGTCTTTGCGCCGGCGGGCAGGGCCTGCGCCTATCTGGCCGCCCTGTGGAGCCGCTGCGCCGTCGCCTTGTCCGGTATCCGGCTTGAAGCCGACCTCAACGCCGTGCCCGCCCGCGGGCCCGTCGTCTTCATGGTGAACCATCAGAGCCAGTTTGATATTCCCATCAGCACCCTGCTGCTGCGCTCGCATTATCCGGCCTTCGTTGCCAAGAAGAGCCTGTTCCGCATTCCCTTCGTGGGCTGGGCCTTCAGTCTGGGCAAGCATATTCCCATTGACCGCAAGAACAGCCGCAGCGCCATGAAGTCCATGGACAAGGCAGCGGAAACAGCCAAAGCAGGACGCTCCATAGTCATTTTTCCCGAAGGCACCCGGCAACTGGACACGTCCAGACTGGGCAGCTTCAAACCCGGCGGCATCATTCTGGCGCTCAAGGCAGGTCTGCCCGTGGTACCCGTGGTCATGGACGGCACAGGCGAAATTCTTCCCAAGGGACACATCACCCTCAAACGCCGCCATGTGGTGCGGGTGAAAGCCCTGCCTCCCGCAGACCTTTCCGGCTACACGATCAAAGACCGCAACCGTTTTCTCACCGAACTGCACACACTGATGAACAACGCCTATCTGGAGATGCGCGCATGCCGGACCACCAAGACTTTCTAACGCTCACCCCGCTCGGCGGGTATGGCGAAATAGGCATGAACTGCACCATCTGGTCCACGGCCACCACGTCGGTGCTTGTGGATTGCGGACTCATGTTTCCGGACGACTACCTTCTCGGCATCGACGTGGTCATTCCCCAGTTTGACCACATTCTCCGCCAGAAAGAGAAGGTGCGCGGCATTGTGCTCACCCACGGGCACGAAGACCATATAGGAGCACTGCCGTGGCTCATGCCGTGGCTGCACGTTCCCATTTACGGTTCACGATTCACCATGGCACTGGTGGAACACAAGCTGCGGGAAGCCAATCTGCTCGACCGTTCCGAGCTGGTGGTGGTGGAACCGGGCCAACGCCTTGCCCTTGGCGACATGGTTTTCAACTTCTTCCCCGTGTGCCACTCCATCATTGAAGGCTTCGGCCTCGGCGTGGAAACTCCGGTGGGGCGCGTGGTGCACACGGGCGACTTCAAACTGGACCCCAACCCCATAGACGGCCACAGCACCGACCTTGACGCCTTCCGCCGTTTCTCGGATGAAGGCGTGCAGCTGCTGCTCTCGGACTCTACCAACATCGAACGCGACGGGCATTCGCTGGGCGAACGCGAGATCCGCGACACCTTCGACGGCATTTTCCGCGATGCGACCGGCCGCGTGGTGGTCACCCTGTTCTCCAGCCACATACAGCGCATACAGGAAGTGTTCGACATTGCCGCCAAGTACGGCCGCAAGGTGGCCGTTTCCGGCCGCAGCCTGCTGAACAACATAGATATTGCCCGCGACCTCGGCTTCATGCGCGTGCCTTCCGGCGTGTATATGGACCCGCAGGATATGCCCGCCCTGCCGGACAACGAGATTGTTCTGCTGGTCACAGGCTCGCAGGGCGAACCGCTTTCCGCCCTGTCGCGCATCACGCGCGGCGAGCACCGTTCCCTCGCCATCAAGGAAGGGGACACCGTCATCATGTCGTCCCGCTTCATTCCGGGCAACGCGCGGGCCATCACCCGCCTTATCAACGACATGTACCGCCTCGGGGCGGAGGTCTATTACGAGAATTTCCGTAACATCCATGCATCGGGACACGCCTACCGCGAAGAACTGCGTACCATGCTGGAAACCGTGCGGCCCCGCTTCTTCGTGCCGGTGCACGGCGAATACCGGCATCTGGTCAAGCATTGCCGCCTTGCCCATGAATGCGGCATTCCGCAGGAGCACACCATCATTCTGGAAGACGGAGATCCCCTCACCCTGCTGCCCGAAGGCATACGCAAGGAACCGCGCATCAACCTTGAAACCGTTCTGGTGGACGGCAAGGGCGTGGGCGATGTAGGCTCTTCCGTACTCAAGGAACGCCAGATTCTGGGCGGCGAAGGCATGGTGGTAGTCTTCCTCGTGCTCGACGAACAGATCTGGGAGATTCTGCACGGACCGGACATCGTATCCAAGGGCTTCATATTTGAGGCCCATTACAACCACGTGCTGGAAGATGCCAAATGCATCGTTCTGGATATACTGGAGAACATGAGCCCCGGCGATCTGGAAAAACTGCAGGACCGTATCCGGTCCACCCTGCGAAGATTCTTCCGCAAGGTGCTGGAGCGCGACCCTGTGGTTCTGCCCGTTATCACCATGGTATAACGGCTTACGAATTGCAGCATGCACGTGCCGCGGATACGCCGGAGGCTGTGTCCAGTGCTGTGCAGCTTCAGGAAACCGGAAGAATAATGGACGCTTCCGGCCCTGCACCGCATACTGCCCCGCAGTGCCGGCTGCCACAAAGCCGGAACACTGCCGCACGCTCACAACGTCCCGCAACGGAGGAGACATGCGCGTTCTCAGGGTCCGCTACAACAATACCGCCTTCTACGCCGCCTTGCGCGAGGATACCGTACTCTGCCTGAACCCCCAGCTCGGGCTGGTTGATCCCATTCCGTTGGAAGACGTTTCCATCCTCCCCGTTGTCACGCCGTCCAAAATCGTGTGCGTGGGGCTGAATTACAGGGCCCATGCGGCAGAACTTGGCATGCCCGTTTCGGATGAGCCGGTCTATTTTCTCAAGCCCCCGTCCGCCGTCATCGGTTCCGGCCAGCCCATTCTGCTGCCGGAAATCTCCAAACAGGTGGACTACGAAGCTGAGCTGGCCATCGTCATAGGCAAGGAATGCCGCAGACTGCGCCACGATCAGGTGCCGGACAGCATTTTCGGTTTCACCTGCGCCAATGATGTCACCGCGCGCGACCTGCAGAAAAATGACCCATGGTTCGGCCGCTGCAAGGGATTTGATACCTTCCTGCCCATAGGGCCGTGGATTGAGACGGACGTGAAGAACCCCGACGACCTGACCATACGGTGCATAAAGAACGGTCAGGTCATGCAGGAAGGACACACCTCGGACATGCTCTTCTCTCCCTATGATCTGGTGGTGCACATCTCGCAGGTCATGACGCTGCTGCCGGGTGACGTGATTCTCACCGGCACCCCGCCCGGGATAGGCCCCATGCAGCCGGGGGACGAGATTCGGGTGGAAGTGGAGAACATGGGCCTGCTCATCAATCCGGTGCGCGACAGCATGGGGCGAACCGGCGAAGACGAAGTGCCCCTGCAGTAGGGCTTCGCGGACGGATATCCGCCCCGCACCCCCTTCTTTATTATCTGATAAAATTCGCCGCCAACGCGCACAAACGCTTGCTTTTTCCCTGAAAGCGGCTTATCTACTCGTGCCTTTTATACATAAAGCACACTCCGAGTTTCGTCCTTGGGTGCCTGCAAGTCGGCGTAAACACGTACCTTCTTGCAGGTCGAGGGTCATGGCTCGGGGTGGAAGAAAACCCAATTACAGGAGTTACACATGTCTTACGTATCAATGAAGCAGATGCTGGAGACCGGCGTCCACTTCGGCCATCAGACCCGCCGCTGGAACCCCAAGATGCGCCCCTTCATTTTCGGCGCACGCAACGGCATCCACATCATGGACCTGCAGCAGACTGCAAAGCTGTTCCGCCGCGCTCATGACAAGGTTGCTGAAACCGTTGCCAAGGGCGGCAAGGTCATCTTCATCGGCACCAAGCGTCAGGCTCACGAAGCTGTTCGCACCGAAGCTTCCCGCGCAGATCAGTTCTTCGTAACCAACCGTTGGATGGGCGGCACGCTCACCAACTTCCAGACCATCCGCAAGTCCATCGACCGCCTGAAGAAGCTGGAAGCCATGTTTGAAGACGGCACCATCAACCGTTACCAGAAGAAGGAAATTCTGACTCTCCGTCGCGAGATGGATAAGCTGGAACTGACCCTCGGCGGTATCAAGAACATGGATCGTCTGCCCCAGCTGGCATTCATCGTGGACCCCAAGCGCGAAGAAATCGCCGTTAAGGAATGCCGCAAGCTCGGTATCCCGATTGTTGCCATCACCGACTCCAACTGCGATCCCGACGTGATCGACTACGTTATTCCCGGCAACGACGACGCCATCCGCGCCATCAAGCTGTTCGTAGCCCACATTGCCGAAGCCTGCATGGAAGGCGCCGCAATGGGCAAGGACGGCAAGGACGCTGATCCTGAAGTTGCCATGGCTGCCGCTGCTGAAGCTGAAGCCGGCAAGGACGAAGAATAAAATCACCACGGGAGAATACATATGTCTATTTCCGCCGCTATGGTGAAGAGCCTGCGCGATAAGACCGGCGCCGGCATGATGGACTGCAAGAAGGCTCTTGCAGAAAACAACGGAGACGAAGAGAAGGCAATCGACTGGCTGCGCCAGAAGGGCCTCTCCAAGGCTGCCAAGAAGGCCGGCCGTGCCACCACCGAAGGCCTCGTGGGCTGCGTGGTTGAAGGCAAGGTTGCCGCTCTGGCCGAATTCAAGTGCGAAACCGACTTCGTTGCACGCAACGAAGCCTTCATCGCCCTTTCCCAGAAGTTCGCACAGGACGTTGCAGCCAACGGCGCAGAAGGCTTTACTGACCGCGTAGCCAATGACGTGACCGACTGCATCGCCACCCTGGGTGAAAACATGTCCGCCGGCCGTGCAGCCCGTGTTGCACTGGCTAACGACGGCGTTATCGGTTCCTACGTGCACTCCAACGGCAAGATCGGCGTTCTGGTTGCCATCGAAGGCAGCTCCGACGCAGAACTGGCCAAGAACATTGCCATGCAGGTAGCCGCTACCAACCCCGTTTCTCTGGACTCTTCCAGCATTCCGGCCGACCTGATCGCCCGCGAACGCGAAATCCATCGTCAGAAGACCCTGGAAGAAGGCAAGCCCGAGAACATCGTCGACAAGATCGTGGACGGCCGCATGCAGAAGTTCTTCAAGGAAGTTACTCTGCTCGACCAGCCCTACATCCGCGACGACAAGATGGCCGTTAAGGACCTGCTCAAGGGCGGTGCCAAGGTTGTCGAATTCGTTCGCTTCGCTCTGGGTGAAGACGCCGTAGCCGAAGAGGAAGAGGCAGAATAGCCTTTTTCTTTCCATAGCTCGCTAAAGGGGGTCGCAAGACCCCCTTTTTTTGGGTACGGTATCGTCGGTCCGAAACAATGGCTCCAAGACCTCCCGGACACCTGCAAAATCACAGGCCCGCGCGTGTCTTGACTTTCGTGACCAAAGGGCGCACAGAAACGCAAATCTGAAACCGAATCCCCTTTTTCCATGCGCCTTCCGCCCCCTCAGGCGTGGCCGGAAAAACAGCTTACACACGCACAGCAAGCGGAGTTTACATACATGCGCGATTCCTTTCTGGTCTTCGGACAGCCGCTGATCGAGCAGGACGAAATTGATGAAGTGGTGGACAGCCTGAAAAAGGCATGGATCGGCACCGGTCCCAAAGTGCATCAGTTCGAAAAAGATTTTGCCGCGTACAAAGGCGTTTCCTGTGCGGCTGCGGTTAACTCCGCCACCGCCGCCCTGCACCTTTCCTGCCTTACCCTTGAGCTGGAACCCGGTGATGAAGTCATCACCACGGCCATGACGTTCTGTGCCTCGGTGAACTCCATCATCCACGCAGGTGGCACTCCCGTGCTCGCCGATGTTGACCCGCTGACGCTCAACATAGACCCCGCCGCCATTGAAGCCAAAATTTCTCCGCGCACACGCGCCATCATGGTGGTGCACTATGCCGGACGATGCTGCGACATGGACCCCATCATGGCCCTTGCCGCCAAGCACAATCTTGTGGTCATTGAAGACTGCGCCCATGCCATTGAGACCACCTACAAGGGGCGTCAGGCAGGCACCATCGGCCACATAGGCTGCTTCAGCTTCTATGCCACCAAGAACATCGTCACCGGCGAAGGCGGCATGCTCATTTCCAATGACAAGGCCGCCATCGACCGCTGCAAGATCATGGCCCTGCACGGCATGAGCGCCGATGCGTGGGCACGCTTCTCTGATTCGGGCTACAAGCACTATCAGGTTGTGGACCACGGCTTCAAATACAACATGATGGATCTGCAGGCTGCGCTCGGGCTGCACCAGCTGCCCCGCGTGGATACATACTGGAAGCGCCGCGAAGCCGTGTGGAACCGCTACATGGAGGCCTTTGCCGATCTCGGACTCGGCCTGCCCGCAGCGCCTGAAGCCGACACCGTGCACGCCTACCACCTGTTCACCATCCGCGTGAACAAGGACTGCTGCGGCGTTGAGCGCGACCAGATGCTGGAAGCCATGCGCAAGCACAATATCGGCGTGGGTGTGCACTATCTCGCCATTCCCGAACACCCTTACTATCAGAAGCGGTTCGGCTGGAAGCCTGAAGACACTCCCCATGCCACCAGCTACGGCCGCGAAACCGTCAGCCTGCCCCTTTCGGCCAAACTGTCCGACAAGGATGTGGACGACGTGATCGAAGCCGTGCGCTCCATCTGTAACGCCTGCTCCGGAGTGTCCTAGTGAAACCTGCGGTGACCGGACTGGTGCTCACCTACAACGGTGAGCGTCTGCTGGACAAATGCCTTGCCTCTCTGGCGTTTTGCGACAAGGTACTGGTTGTGGATTCCTTTTCCACCGACCGCACCGTCGCCATTGCCGAAGCGGCCGGAGCAACCGTTGTTCAGCGCAAATGGGAAGGCCCCGGCCCCCAGTTCCAGTTCGCCCTCGCCCAGATTGACACAGAATGGGTTGTGAGCCTTGATCAGGATGAGATTTGCACCGATGATCTGCGTGAACGCGTCCTTGCGGCGCTGCCCGCTGCTCCGGCTTCGCTTGCCGGATTCTACGTGCACCGTCGCAACTGGTATTATGACAGGTTCATGAAGCATTCCGGCTGGTATCCGGACCGGTTGCTGCGCGTGTTCCGCACAACCAGGATGCAGGTAGAGGTAAGCGGTGCGCACTACTCCTTCCGCCCCAAGGGTGACACGGACGTGATCAAGGCCGACATCATACACTACCCTTACGAGAGCTTTGCCCAGCATCTGGACAAGATCAATTCCTATGCCCAGCAGGGTGCGGATGATCTGCGGCGCAAGGGCAGGAAAGGCGGAGTGCTGCGCGGCATAGGTCATGGCATGATGCGTTTTGCGAAACTGTATTTCTTCCAGCTGGGAATGCTGGATGGCCGTGCCGGTTTCATCAATGCCGCGCACGGCTCGTTTTACGCCTTCCTCAAATACGTTCGAATTGACGAAGGCATGTGGGGCAAGCCCTACAGCGATCAATAATGTATTTATGGCGGCAAGTCCGCCATATTTTTTGAATAGGTTTAGTAACGACAACCCCAGAGGTCGGACATGAGCGATTTGCGTTTCAAGCGCGTGCTGCTGAAGCTCAGCGGCGAGGCTTTGGCTGGTGATGAAAAATTCGGTATTGACCCTGCAACTGTTTCAAAGATATGTCGAGAAATCGCTGAAGTGGCTGATATGGGTATAGAAGTTGCCCTGGTCATCGGCGGCGGCAACATCTTCCGCGGATTGTCCTCTTCCGCCAAGGGCATGGACCGCTCCTCAGCGGACTACATGGGGATGATGGCAACGGTGCTCAACGCCCTTGCCGTGCAGGACCAGCTGGAAAAGCTCGGGCATCCCACCCGCGTTCTTTCCGCCATCACCATGCAGGAAGTGTGCGAGCCCTACATTCGCCGCCGCGCCGAGCGCCATCTGGAAAAGGGGCGCATAGTCATATGTGCCGCCGGAACCGGCAACCCCTACTTCACCACTGATACCGCTGCTGCGCTGCGCGGCATGGAACTCAAGTGCGATGCCATTATCAAGGCAACCAAGGTGGACGGGGTATACGACAAGGACCCCGTAAAGCACTCTGATGCAGTGATGTTCAAGCAGCTCAGCTACATCGACGTATTGCAAAAGAAGCTCGGCGTCATGGACTCCACCGCCATTACGCTGTGCATGGAAAACAATGTTCCGATTCTCGTCTGCAACCTCCACAAGGGTGACATCAAGCGCATGATGCTTGGCGAGAATGTCGGCACCATCGTACAAGGAGAGTAACCCCATGGATGAGATCCTGCTCGACGCCGAAGAAAGAATGGAGAAGGCCATCACGTCGCTTGAACGTGATTTCGGAAAGCTGCGCACCGGCCGCGCATCCACCTCGCTCGTGGACAACATCATCGTGGACTACTACGGCACACCCACGCCCATAAAGCAGATGTCGTCCGTTTCCATTCCCGACAGCCGCAGCATTACCATACAGCCGTGGGATAAGGCCGCCTTCGGGCTGATTGAAAAGGCCATCATCAATTCCGATCTGGGTCTCAACCCCATGAACGACGGCCGCGTCATCCGCATCAACATCCCGATGCTGACCGAGGAACGCCGTAAGGAACTCGTGAAGGTCGCCAAGAAGTATGTTGAAGAAGCCAAGGTTGCTGTCCGCAACGTACGTCGCGATGCCAATGAACAGATCAAGAAGCTGGAAAAGAGCAAAGACGTAACCGAGGACGAATCCCGCCAGGGTCAGGACGAGGTGCAGAAGCTCACCGACGCTTACGTGGCCAAGGCCGATGAGCGCGGAGCTGCCAAAGAAGCCGAAATCATGGCTATCTAGCCATTTTCTGTTTTTGCTGAAGAATGAAGGCCGGTCCTTGTGGACCGGCCTTTTTCTATATAGAAGATTGGTATCACACCTTATCCGGTTACCTGTTGTATCGTTGATATTCTTGAAGGACCGCATCTCTGTACTACCAATGCCTATGCAACTATGCTATGAGCAAAGGTAATTTAGCCATTTACCGCTCCGCCAGCCGCCAGCGCGGCAACCAGCGAGCCTTGCGGAAAACCCATAAAAGGCAGGTATCAACATGGAATCGAAGGCGTTGTATAAAACAATCTACAAAATCGCCAAGGTCGTGAACTCCTCCCTTGAACCCAAGGTAGTGCTCGGGCAAATAGTCGAACAGGTCACCCGTACAATGGGGGCCAGAGGCTGCTTTATCCGCCTGCTGAACAGAACCGGAACAGTGCTCAAGCCCGATGCATATTATGGCCTCAGCGACCGCTACGCCCAGAAAGGTCCCGTAGAAGTGAGCAAGAGCAAGCTGGATCAGGAAGTGCTGGCCGGCAAGGCTATCTATATTGAAGATGTACGAAACGATACACGTTTCCAGTATCCGGAGCAGGCTTCTGAAGAAGGCCTTGTCTCCCTCGTGGTTGTGCCGCTTATCGCACACGGCAACAAGGTTATCGGCGTGCTGCGCGTCTATTCCGGCGAAACCCGCAAGTTCACCGAAGACGAACTGGAATTTCTGAGCTGCATCGCCAACCTGTGCGGCATAGCACTGGAAAA
>Ga0075011_10002304_pt1 | contig 10349 bp, 8 predicted proteins | sample TARM_MetaG_T_14_FD_72354 | JGI IMG/M metagenome (GOLD analysis project Ga0075011, IMG submission 72354) | Freshwater microbial communities from Pennsylvania, USA, analyzing microbe dynamics in response to fracking - TARM_MetaG_T_14 | ecosystem: Environmental > Aquatic > Freshwater > River...
GGTATATATATAACCTTATAATTTCCCAAGAAAGTTAACTCTGATGATAGTATTTTTAATAATGTTGTTTTTCCATATCCAGGACCACCACTTATTATCTTCAAACAATCATTTTTATCTTCTTTATTTAACCATTCCTTTAATTCTTCTTTAACATAAATAATAATTTTTTTATTTTCACCTCTATCATTTAGACCATCACAATAATACCCCCTCAAATCAACATATATGTCTTTTATACTAAACGTTTCTCCAAACATTGATTTCTCTATATCTAATCTAATACTTTCATAATAAAAAAACCATTCTTCTTCTTTTGATTTTGCAATCTCAAAAGGAGTTTCTTCTACTAATCTTAATATTTCTCTATATTTATCACGGCTATTAGACCATTCATTTGCTAATTCCGATACATAATATCTAGGAAATCTCGATTTCAAATTATTTACATCTGCTTCTTCAACATTTATTTTTCTTAAAAATTTTCCAAAAAATTCTAAAATATTTTTTATTAAATCATTCTCTTTAGGATTGTCAAAAAAAATATTATTAATTTCTAATATTTCATTATCAAAAATCATAATAATTTCTTTTTCTACTTCATCTAAATTTAAATTTTCAGTTTTAATATCTTCACCATCATTATTAATAATAACTTCATGTGTTAATTTATAGACACTTTTCATTACTGATTTAAAAACTAATTCCCAAGCTATTTCTTCTGGATTATTTATAACTTCAGTATCAAAAAAAGAGTTAACTATCGTTTCAATCCCTTCGCCTAAATCTCCTCTACCTAATTTTATTGTACCTGATAAAATTTCAAATAAAAATTTAGGTTTAATTTCTACTTTTTTTAAAAATAAAGACGTTGGTTTTTTTATAGTAATATTTTCTCTATTTGACACCAAATATTCCCCCTATATCGATTTATTCTCTCTATACTAATATACCTCTTTTATTCACATATTACAAGATAAAGCTATATTAAATATCTTTTTTACTTCCACTCCAAAAACCTCATTGACTCTTCTACCTCATCTTTTGTCAAATATTTTGAAGCAATATTTTCCAAAGTTCCATCATTTTTCATTTCCATAAAAATATCAGCTATTTTCTTATATTCCTCTTCACTAAAATATTTTTTAGATAAAACTAAGCCACCATATACGACTCCTACATTATCTTTGTCCCAATCTCTTATTTCTACAAGATGAGCTATATTTTGCTTTTTAAACTCATAAGAATAAAAACTTGATAAAGATACTACTAAATCAACTCTTTTATTTTTCAATAAAATAAATAGCCTTTCTACATCAGGTACTTCATTTATTCTATTATTTTCAATTTTTTTGAACATTTCCTCATAAAATTCTCCGTGATTAAAACCCCTTATAAGAGCTACCTTAGCATTTTTGTCATTAATAAAATCTTCCAATTCTTTATATTTCAAAGAATTTTCTTTTAACATTATAGCTTTATTTTTTTGAGCAACATAAGGAACAAACCATGCAAATTCTCTTCTCTCTGGAGTTTCTACTCCAGATACACTTATTGCTAATAAACCTTCCTTTAACTCGTGCCATATTCTTGCCCTTGGCTTAACACTATGCCTAAACTCTATTCCCAGTCTTTTTTCCAATTCTAAAACAACATCTTTGTCTAATCCTACTCCATCATTAAATAAAAATCCTGCTTCATAAAAGGCTACTTCTAACTTTTTTTCATTTTCATTTGCAAATATATGAAGTCCTAAAACAAAATATAGAATTAGCAACAAAAAAACATTTTTAAATCTATCCATAAATTCACCCCTTTTCAATTATCTCTACTAAAACCTTTTATATTTATTATACTCTATAATTCAAACTAAAATAAACTGTATTGTAAATTTTTAAATGGATTTTTTACTACATATATATACTGAATTCTTGCCTTTAGATAGAATTTTACAAAAGTAGCAAGCATATAAAAATAACCTAGTAGCTTAGCTACTAGGTTAAGTATCATCATACTATACTAATTCAAATTGGTCTTTTCCTACACCACATAATGGACATACCCAATCTTCAGCAATATCTTCAAAAGCTGTTCCTGGTTCTACTCCTGAATCTACATCTCCTATTTCTGGATCATAAACATAACCACATACTACACATACCCATTTTTCCATTTTATTTCCTCCTGTTGTTTTTTGATTTTTATCTTAATTTGTAGCCTTCCATAAACCATGAAGGTTGCAATATTCTCTAGCAAAAACTTTATCTGCTTTTTCTACTTTAAATTCTGCTTCTGGTGCTTCTCCAGGATTTAGATATTTTTTGTATACTCTATTTCCTACAGTTAATTCTATAAATTGTATCCAGTGTGCTTCTGTCATTGGATGTGCTGTTGCTTCTCCAACTTTTACTCTGTAACCATCTTCTAACTCTTCTATAAAAGGTACATGTTTTTCTACTGTAGAATCAGCAGATTGTTCCTCTAATACTTCATAAGCTTCTACCGCTCCATTACCTAATAAAACTTCTAATACTGTATCACCTTGTTTAAGTATTTTTCTTTGGTTCATAAACTCAACTCCCTTTTATTTTTTGACAGTTATTTGTTATCTTATGTTTAATATTAGCTTTTTTTTTTCAAAATTTCAACTTTTTTTTATTATTTATTTAAAATTAATAAAATAACTAACTATCTTTTTTTAAACACTTCTTGCAAATACCTTTAAAATATAGGTGTTGTTCATTAATTTGAAAATCATTTAAACTTTCAAAATTAATATTTTCAGGGTCTATATCAATATCATATAAGTCACCACAATAGGTACATTTAAAATGTCCATGTAAACCCATATCTGCGTCATACCTAGTTTCATTTTCTTCGATAATTACTACAAGTGCAATTTGCTTTTCAATAAAAAGATTTAATGTATTATATACAGTAGTTTTTGATAAAGTAGGTATTTCCTCCACCAAAGCTTTATATATCATATCAACTGTAGGATGGTTTTTATGTGTTATTAGATATTCAAATATTTTAATTCTTTGATAAGAAGGCTTAATCTCATGACTTTTAAGATATTCACCAACATTCTCAATTTTAGTTCTCATAAATACACCTCCCAGCAGTTTTTTAAATTTGTTATCATTTCAATTTTGATTATACTTTCTTTTTGATTTTTTGTCAACTGTTTATTGGGATTTTCACAAAAAATGTTGTCCCTTCTCCCTCTTTACTAATAAAATCAATTGTTCCTTCATGAGCACTTATAGTTTTTTTTGCACTTACCAAACCAAAACCAGTCCCATTATGCTTTCCAAAGGTTTTTCCTGCTTGAAATATATATTTCTGATTTTCTTTTTTTATTCCTTTTCCATTATCACTTATTTCCAAATACATAATTTTATTTTTCTTATAAATTTTAATTCCTATTTCGCTTTCTTCTTTATCAATAGCTTCCATTGCATTTTTAATTAGATTCCAAACAACATTATGAATCTTTACTTTATCAAGATAAATATTTGTTTTACCTCTAATATCTATATGTGCTTCCTCTTCTACCCCCAAAAGTCTTACAACATCCAAGACTATTTCCTTTAAGTCACACCAGTCCTTATTCAAAACAATATCTTCTTCTCCAGCGGTAAGACTTAAAATATCTTCTAACATTGTTCTAATCCTTCCAATAGCTCCTTCCATTTTTGTTAGCATTTCATCCTCATAACCCTTTAATTTAAATAATTCTACATAACCAATTAAACCTGTTAGTGGATTTTTCAAATCATGGACTATTGTAGATACTGCTTCTCCTATTACAGATAATTTTTTTAAATTTCTTATTCTTTTTCTTTCATATTTTCTAAGGTCTTCTATATCTCTAAAGCTAAATATTATATATGTTTCACCTTCAAATTCAAAAGGATATATGTTTTGAATTATGCTTATTTTTTTTCTTACGCCTTCTATTCTCAAATGTAAAAAACCCTCTTTATTGTATATGGGTTCATCTGTACTTTTCATACTCATAATTGTTTTTTGTAAAAAACAATATTTACAAACATTTTCAAATTTACATTTTTCTGCCATTAAAAAAGTATCACAAAATTTCTCTTTATTTCCAGCAGAAGAAAAACTTATATGAGGATTTTCTTTTAAAAAATTTTTCATTTTTTGATTCAAAGATTTTATTTCACCTTTTTTATTAAAAATAATGATCATTTCTGGCATAGATTCAATAATTGCTTTTAGTAATGGGCTTTTTTCCTTTTCAGCTAATATCTTCTTATCCAATTCCATAGATTCCCTCCAAAAGAAACAAGAAGCCCATGGGCTTCTATTTATTGTTAGCTTTAAAACTACCTATAAGAAGTAGAATATCATCAATCAATTCATCAGAATAACCAAAACCAAATTTTTTCTTAGCATTTCCTACTATATCATAAATTTTATTTTGATTCTCTTCCATAGCATCTTTACTTTCTTCTAACTTCTCTCTTATTTCTTTTTCATTTATTTCTAACTCACTTAATTTTTCTGCTCTTTCTCTAGCAAGTTTTTCCAAATCTTTTAATTTTCCTTCTAAAGTATTTATCATTTCTGCTTTTTCTCTCAAAATAATATTTAATTTTTGATTTTGTTTATTAGTATTTTCAAAATCTTCTGTATTTTTCTTCATTTTTTCTTTTAATTCTATGCACTCTTTTTCAAGTTCTTCTTTTCTATTTTTCAAACCTTCCATTCTACTTTCCAAAAGGTTGTGCTTATCATTTAATTCAACAAATCTTCTTCTAAGTTCTGTTGCTGGAATATGTTGAGGATTATTTCTTTCTCTTTCAGCATCTCCTAGTTTAAATCCTTTAAATTTTTTACTGTTTAATATTTTTACAAATACTTCTAAATAATCTCTTGCCTTACTTACTGCATCATTTTTATCTACCCTGTTATTTACTCTACTTTTGCAGAAAGGATATACTATATTTTTTCTATTTTTTACCATTGTTTCTTCTGTCATAATTTCATTATTATCTTCATCATTAAACAAAGAAATTCTTCTATGAATTGAACAAAGTCCAAAGTGCATAGCATAAACAAAGTAAATATAGTTATAATCTAATAACTTAAGAATTTTTCTTGTTCCTTTTACTGAGTAAGTTATTAAGAAAGTGATATATTTTGCATATTCTAAGAAACTTTTCTTTTGTAAATTTTCTCTTCTAATATCCTTTGATAAAGCTAAATAATCTTCTGGATTAAAAACAAATGAATCTATTTCTTTTTTATCTATATCTTTTTCATAAAATTCTTCTATCTGTGCACATAGTGGAGCCAAATCTACCCACATATTTTTAAAGAAAGGAACGCTATCAAGTTCATTTAGCATTTCAGAAAATTCTATTTCTGCAAGTTTTTGATCTGATTCATCAGTTCCACCCCAGAATAATAAATAGAAAAATACTGCTCCTATTCCATAAATATCAGTAGCAAAAGACCATTGTCTAAGTTCCTTTGTTCTCGGTATTGACATCCAAGATGCATTTTCAATTTCTTCGTTGGCAGAAGTAATTATTTTTCCATGGAAAATTTTCCAATAATCTTTGCTACAAAGTAACATTCTATTACCATGTTCATTCATAGAAACATCTTCTATTTGGAAGATATATTCTCTCACTTGAATTTTATCACCTGGAATTAAAAGTGCTGGGTCATATACTGGTTTACCTTCTTTCATGCTAGGAAATTCATGATTTTTAAGTTCGTCCAAAACTTCTACCTTCACATGCTCTTTGTCTAAAAGGTCTGTTCTCCATCCTAATAAAATCCTTATATTATCCTTTTCTTCACTTAAAAATATTGCTGTATCTGCATTCTCTTTTTCTATGTCACTTCTTCTTTCAGGAGCATAAAAAGGAGAACTTCTTTCTTTACTTAAAGTTGGTCCAAGTATTTTTTCATAATTACTTTTATTTACCTTATGGTCTATATCTATACCAAAATCATGCCTATTAAAACTTCCATAATCTATTAGCTTATAGTTTACTGGATTTTGTTCACTACCTATGTGCATAATATTAGCTGGTCTTATATCTGAATGTATTATATTTCTATGATGTAGCGAATCCAAACCACTTAGCAATGCCTTGGTAACTTCTAAATACTCTAATAAATTCCAGCCTTTAGTTTTCTTATTAATAACCACTTCACTAAGGGTACTTGTTCCCCATTCATATACAATTGAAGGTAGACCTACATACCAAAGTTCTTCTACTGGACTTGGTTCTTTTAAAAATTCAATAATATCTATATAGGCTATTTTCTTTCTGTTTTCCTTCGGTTCATAAAGTACTATAGTTTTTTTCCAAGGCGAACCATTTTCCACAGCATTTTCCTTTAATTTATTAAAATCATCTTGTGATTTTATCGGTAAATGATTTAATTGAATTGTTTTAGGAAAAACTGTTACATCCCCTTTTTCTTCTACCTTTATTCCAATAAATCTAGGCATTTTACCCTTATTATATTGAACTGCAATAATTTGCCCATGTTGCTCTCTAGCATCTTGGTATATAGAGTTACTACTTTGAATAGGTGCTTGTATAATTTTATCTTTTAATAATGCCCCTCTTAATAAACCATCTCTTCCTATTTCATCTTGAGTCGTAAATATTTCATTAACATTTCTTTCTTCTTCATTTAATAATTCACAAATATATGAATTTTCTTTTAGAGTATCTGCTAATAATCTAGGTATTTTCAAGGCATATACTCCACCTTTTCCATTTCTAAGTTGAACTACAACGCCTAAAGCACCTTCATAGCAAAGCCCTATACAAAACCCATCTTCATCTACAGGGATATACCATTTTTCATCTATATAAATTTTATAGACTTCTTGCTCAGTACTTTGATTTTTATTCGTTTCCTTCAAAAATATCACCTCTTATTAATTTTTAATAAATAAAATAATTCCTATAAGATTAATTTTACCACTTTTTTTTTAGATATACAATGACTATGTTATTTATTTTAAATTGCATCTCATAAGTACTCTATCTTCCCCTTGTCCATATTCATCTTTTAACTCTTCAATAATTTCAAAGCCAGCTCCCTTATATAAATTAAGTGCTCCAGTATTGTTAGGACTAACTGTTAATTCTAGTTTTTCTATATTTTTTTTATTCATATATTCTTTTATCTCTTGCAGGAAAATTTTACCTCTACCTTTCCCTCTTTCTTTCTTATGAATGCATATTCCATAAATATATGCTATGTTTCCATCAAAACCTCTAATAAATTCTGCTACCCCTATTATTTTGTTATTTTCATCTTGCAAAGCTAATACTTTTCCATATTTTATAAAGGGTTTTAAAAGCCAAATATCTACAGCTCCCAACTCTCCAAAACTTTCCTTTTCTAAATAAAGTATTTCATTTATATATTTTCCATGTTTCTTTTCTATCTCAATTATATTCAATATAAGACACCTCACTTAAATAAAGCCCCTGTGGTTCAGCTAAGTATTTACCGAACTCTTGCTTATTTGGATTTGCTAATTTATTTTTAATATAATCTTTTTCTTCTTTTTCAAAATATACAGCTAAGGCAGAACCTACAATAATTCTAACCATGGATTTCAAAAAAGAATTTGCCTTTAAATAAATTAAAGTATTATTACCCTCTTTAAAAACTTTTACTTCGTACATCTCTCTAATTGGATTTTGTGCCTGACAATCAGCCTTTCTAAAACTACTAAAGTCATGCTTTCCAACTAAGGGCTTTAATATTTCTTCTAATTTTTGAGCGTCTAAGTCCTTATCTAAATACATAACTTGATTTCTTTCAAATATATTAATATCCCTACTTATTTTATAAGTATAGGCTCTCCATTTGGCACTAAAACGTGCATTAAATTCCATATCTACTTCTTCCAAGTGAATTAATCGTATATCCTTTGGTAATGCATTAGACAAAGCATATTTTAGCCTCTCTGCTGGTATAACTCCCTCTGTAAAAAAATTGCTAACTTGCATTAAAGCATGAACTCCTCTATCAGTTCTCCCTGAATTAAACATGCTTATTTCTTCTTTCAAAATAATTTTTAATACTTTTTCTATTTCACCTGCTACCGTTCTTTGTTTTTCCTGTCTTTGTAAACCAAAGAAATTTGTTCCATCATATTCATATACTAATTTTATATTTCTCATTTATACCACCTATTCCTAGTCTCTTAATATAATATCATAAGTAAGACTTTTTATCTAGCCTTTGAAAAAACAAAAAATTATAGGGATTCAATATTTTGAACCCCTAATACTAAAATTAATTTCTATTCTTTAAACTTATTAACTGTTTCCATTAAATTTTGTCCTATGTCATTTAGATTTTGAGCTGTTTCAGCAACATCTTGAGAAGAAGCTGTAAGTTCTTGTGTTACAGAAGCTACTTGCTGGGTAGCAGCAGTGTTTTTTTCTGCTATTTCACTAGCATTTTCTACTCTTTCACTAGCATTATTACTCTTTTCCACTATTTCTTCCATAGTTACATGAGTTTCTTCTATATAAGGTCCAACTTTTTTTATTGAATCTAAAATTTCTTCAAAATACTCTAAAGTTTTTGTCAATATATCTGTTTGTGAACCAATAAGCCCTTCTACCTCTTTTGAAGTCTTTATAACATCCTCTGTATCTTTAGATGTAGAACTTACTAAACTAGATATTTTTTCTGTTGCCTTTCTTGATTCTTCTGCTAATTTTCTTACTTCATCAGCAACTACAGCAAAGCCCTTACCATGTTCCCCTGCTCTAGCAGCTTCTATTGCCGCATTTAATGCAAGTAAATTAGTTTGTTCTGAAATAGAAGAAATCATAGTTGTAATCCCACCTATTTCTTTTACTGAATCAGCTAACAATTTTACCTCTCTTACTACCACCATAAAGCCTTTTTTAATATCATCTATTGATACTTCTAACTTATCAATTTCACCTTTTCCTATATTAGCCTTAGCACTTGTATTTTTAGCCTCTAAAGACACCTGCTCCAAAGTCTTATAAACAGACTGAATTTTATTGCTTACCTCTTGCATAGAGTTATTTATATCAACAAGGTCTACTGCCTGTGCTGTAGAACCATCTGCAATTTGCATCATAGTAGCAGATAATTCTTGTGAAGAGGCAGACAACTGCTCTGAAGATGCAGCAAGGGTATCTGAATTTGCACTAACTTTTCTAGATTTATCTTTAATATCTACAATCATTTCTCTTACTGAATCTTTCATATTCTCTATTGAAGTTGATATTTCTCCAAATTCATCATTTAATTTTAAATATTTAGAATCTATTCTAAGAGTGAAATCTCCAAGAGCTACCAGTTCTAAATTCCCCTTTAAATCTTTTAAAATTTTAACTATCCCATTGGAAATCAAATATAAAATTGTTCCTAAAACTAAAAATAAAACTCCTGTTAAAATAGCAATTGAATAATAGTTTTTAACAATACTTCCAAAAACATCTTTCATTGAGAAGTCAAGACTTATTGCTCCAATATGCTTCCCATCTATTACTAAAGGTACTACCACATGAAAAACTCTAATTCCTAATTCTTCACAATAGTATTCTCCTGTATATTCTTTCCCTTCCTTTGCACCTTTTACGCTACCTATATCTTCTAAAACTTCTCCTATAGATTCTTTATTATTATGTGCTATTACTTTAGCATTCCTATCTAAAACTGTAGCATATATAATTTCATCATTATTTTTTTCTATGTTTTCAACTAAATTTTGGAATGAAAATTTATCTGTTAAATCTTGTATTACATTTGCTAGAATCCCAACTTGTACAAAGCCACCATTTGGATTTTTTACATAACCATATTTATAAGAATCATTGGATACTGCACTTTTCCGTATAGCTTCCATATGAATCATCTCATTATTTGTATTAAATTTATGAGAAATATGCCAATCTGGTGGAACATCTCCTATATATGATGAGTCCGTAGAATTAATAATCATTACATTATTATCAAAGTAATTTATCTCATCTATATTTTTATCCTTAGCTAAATTAACAAGAAAATCATTTGTTAAATTTTCTTTTCTAATGATTATATTAGCTGTTTCCACTATTTTCTCTTCAATTAATTTATTTACAATAGAAAGTGAATCTGTATTCACCTCTATTTCCTTGGTAATTTGGTTTGCAAATTTGGTACTAGCAACACGCATTTGTTCTAACAAGCTTCTTCTTAATAAATGTGATGAAATAACTGCTATTCCACTTATGGAAATAAAAACGATTAACAATGGCAACAAAACTAACTTAGCTTTAATGCTTCCCTTCCTTTTACTAGAAACT
>Ga0075011_10002305_pt1 | contig 10346 bp, 9 predicted proteins | sample TARM_MetaG_T_14_FD_72354 | JGI IMG/M metagenome (GOLD analysis project Ga0075011, IMG submission 72354) | Freshwater microbial communities from Pennsylvania, USA, analyzing microbe dynamics in response to fracking - TARM_MetaG_T_14 | ecosystem: Environmental > Aquatic > Freshwater > River...
CGCTCACACCACAAGATGGCGCAGCGATTAGACTGTCGCAAGATCATTTAAAAGCCGGACATACCGAACTTAAAGCCGGCGCCAAGCTGTACTTTCAGTTGCTGGATATTCAACTGCCAACCGCCTTGCCAACCCAGCAGCCAATTTACTACCAGTTATTATTAAACGGTGAGAGCTGGCAGCAGTGGGCGCCGGATCTGTGCTTTGCCAATCAGCCTGAGCCATTTTTTGTCTTACAACCTGATGTTCAGCAACTGTTGCATGGCTCCTGCCGTAAACCGCATCATCCTGCTGCTGATGGTTTGCTGCAGGTGGAGCAGTTACTGGCCGAGACGGCGCCAGAGCAGTGGCCAGCGCTGTTAATGCTAAGTGGCGATCAGATTTATGCTGATGATGTGGCCACACCTATGTTAGTTGCGATCCACCAATTACTGCCGCAACTGGGCTTGCCAGATGAAGCGCTACCTTGCAGTGAAGTCGCCAGTGCCGGCGAACTACATCAGCGGCAACCTTACTATCTGAGGCGGGAAGCCTTGTTGCCGGATAATAAACTTAGCCGCGATATGGTGACTAAGGTATTCGGTGGAGTACGTAAACCGGTATTTACTTCAGACTCAGCCCATAATCATCTGATTAGTCTGGGTGAAGTGCTGGCAATGTATTTATTGGTTTGGTCGCCGCAGCCCTGGCAACAGGTTCTGGCGATCGGGGGATGGCCAGCTGCGCCGGAACTGGACGCACAGCTGCAACAACAATATCAGCAACAGCAACAGATATTGCAGCAATTTGTTGATGGATTGCCGCGGGTTAGAAGAGCCTTGGCGCATTTACCGGTGGCGATGATTTTCGACGACCATGATATTACAGATGATTGGAATTTAACGGCGGCCTGGGAGCAGGCTGCTTATAACCACGATTTTTCGGCACGGATTATTGGTAATGCCTTGTTGGGCTACCTGTTGTGTCAAGGTTGGGGTAATTGTCCTGAAGCCTTTAGTGCGGACTTGCTGCAACAGGTACAGCAGGTGCTGGCGCAGCCGGGGCAGGACTTGCACGATAAATTACTGCAGCAGTTATTTCGTTTTAACCAATGGCAATACCAGTGGCCGACCGAGCCGCCACTGTTAGTGCTGGATACCCGCACTCAGCGCTGGCGCTCCGAGCGCTCGCTGGAAAGTCCGTCTGGGTTGATGGATTGGGAAGCCATTACCGATTTGCAGCAACGCCTGTTGGGGTTAGAGGCAGTGATTCTGGTCTCGCCGGCGCCGATTTTTGGTGTAAAGTTAATTGAAAGCATTCAGCGGGTATTTGCCTGGTGTGGTAAGCCGCTGTTAGTTGATGCAGAAAACTGGATGGCTCACCCGGGTGCCGCCCATGCCATGCTCAATTTGTTCCGGCACCCGAAAACGCCGAGGCACTTTGTTATTTTATCGGGTGATGTGCACTACTCCTTTGTTTACGATATCAGGTTAAGGGGTAAAAGACGTGGACCTGACTTGTGGCAGATTACCAGCAGTGGCCTGAAGAATGAGTTCCCCAAAAAACTGCTCGATGTTTTTGATCGCTTAAACCGTTGGCTGTACTCGCCACGCTCGCCATTAAACTGGTTTACCCGCCGCCGTCGGATGCAGGTAATACCTCACAAACCGGAAACGGCCGATCCCGGCGAGCGGTTACTAAACGCTTCTGGAGTCGGACTGGTTACCCTCAACACAGATGGTTCACCACGAGAGGTCATGCAGCTGTGTGCCGATGGGCGTAAGATTCGCTTTGTGTTACGTGAAGAGGAAGGGCGCTGGGAATAATCAGTGCTGCTCCAACTTGCCAAATCAGCTAAACCTTATACACTGATAAAGCGCGTAAATTCGCTTCTTATAATAATAATTAAAAGAAAACAAACAGATAGGAATATGGCAGCAGATCGGGTGCAAATCCGGGTGACAGATAATGGCTGTGGCATCCCAAAAGACGCACAGCAGCGGATCTTCGAACCCTTTTTTACCACCCGACGCTGTCGCGGCGGCACGGGGCTTGGGCTATCAATAGTGTATAACATTGTGCAGAAAAATCTGCACGGCGCGATCAGTGTGGTCTCTAAACCAGGTATTGGTACCCGGTTTAGTGTCCGGCTTGATGACTTAGCCCGGTAACGGAATAAACTCTTCCTCATCGCCAGGAACTTTGGCAAAGCGTCCGGCTTGCCAGTCGGCTTTAGCCTGCTCAATCCGTGCTTTACTGCTGGAAACAAAGTTCCATTCGATAAAGCGTTGGCCAATGCTCTCGCCGCCAATCAGCGCGAGCTGACAGTCAGTGCTGGCGAAAACTTCCAGCTCAGTCTCAGCGCTTAATACCACCAGTTGTTGTGCCTGAATGCGGCTTCCTCGCAGCGTCAGTTCGCCGTGCGTTAAATACAGCGCCCGCTCAGCGGCTGGTGGCAGTTTCAACGTTTGCCCAGCCTGTAAACGAGCCTCCAGATAGAGCGTTTCGAAGAAGGTTTTTACTGGCGAGGTCACACCGAAAGCCTCGCCAATCATCACCCGAACTGGCACGCCAGCCAGCTCCAGGGTTGGAATACTGTCAGAGGGATAATGATAGAAACCAGGATCACATTCTTCGTCGGCTTCTGGCAGCGCCAGCCATAACTGCAAGCCATGCAAAGGATGTGCTTGTTGGTGCACTTCGGGCCGTTCACGTTCAGAGTGCACGATGCCACGCCCAGCGACCATTAAATTAATATCACCTGGCTGAATTGCCTGATAACTGCCCAGCGAGTCGCGGTGCAGAATTTCGCCGGCAAACAGATAAGTCACTGTTGCCAGGTTGATATGAGGGTGGGGTCTGACATTAACCCCGCTACCGGCCTCAAACTGCGCCGGGCCCATTTCGTCGAAGAAGATCCAGGGACCGACATTACGCTGCTGCCTCACGGGTAGACAACGACGCACGGTAAAACCACCGAGATCTTTGGCTTTAGGTTCGATAATCATCGCGATGCCAGGGCAGCTTTGCCCCAGTTCACAATCCGCATCAATCTGTGGTTGTTGATTACTCATTATTTGCTCTCCATGGTCTGTTAATCATTACTCAGGTAGCGTAAATGACCTAAGAAGCTACGTGCTACCGGGCCAAGTGTATCAGCATCATTAAAATTCAAATAAAAAGTGAAGGTACGGCTGCTGCCACGGGGGAGTTGTAAGGGTAAGAGTTCACCGTTATCCAAAAAGGGTTGCACGGCGTGCTTAGGTAACCAGGCGAAGCCCAAATTCTTACGTAATAACTCAATTGACGTTGCAACATGGCTGACAGTCCAGCGTTGTTCTGATCCCAACCAGCCGACATCTTTCTTCTGATGCTGTGCCGAATCACGTAACACGATTTGCCGGCACTGTTTCAACTCTTCCAAAGCCAGCTCCCGTCTTGGCTGAGTCAGGGGGTGTTGCGGCCCAGCCACGGCAATAAACTCGATTTGACAGAGGTCCTCATTCAGATTATCCGGCAAGGTAAAAGGTGAGACCGCGATTTCTGCTTTACCCTGGCTCAATAACTCATTGGCGCCAGACAAGATAGTCTCCAGTAATTCGATCCGGATCAGCGGGTATTCAGCTGAAACGGCGGCCAGGGTCTGATAGAGAATATCGCGCGGAAAGGCCTCATCCACGGCAATACTCAGTTTGGATTCGACGCCGGCTTTTAAATTCAGTGCGACATTTTCCATCCGATCTGCTTCGGCCAGCAAAAAGTTAATCCGGCGTAATAATTGTTCACCGGCAGCGGTAAGGGTTGTTTTCCGTCCTTCCACCTGAAACAGCTGGACATCAAGAGTTTGTTCCAGTTTATGCACGGCGTGGTGTACCGTAGACTGGCTTTTATAGACAACTTCAGCTGCCTGATGGAAACCACCATGTTCGGCGACGGCTTTAAACATCCGCCATTGTTCCAACGTTGAACGTGCCATCTGTCGCTCCTGCAAAAGAGGCAGTTTGCCGGCTTAGGCAAACTGCCTGGCGAAGTTAGTGCTTGCGGCTGATTAACGCATCGACAGATACTTTACCCGCCCCGCTGAACAGCACTGTCGATGAGGTAACTATAGTGCAGATTTTTGATTGTTAAAATTGGATATAATTTATCTAATTATTCTTATTTTTAGAATGTTTTGCTGAGCCAAGCAAAAGTCTTATAGGTGGTATCTGTAACTTTTGTTAGAATCCACTAATGGTCTTTCTGGATGCCAGGCTGATAGATGAAAATAGCAAGCAAAGGTTCGGTAACGCTAGCAGAGTTGGAGCCGGACGCAACATTTTGGCAGGCGTTTAATCTTGGGCTTCGGCTAGAAGTCCAGTTATTGGTTAACTCGGCGTTTCGGATCCGGGCTGAGTTAGTGGGTTTCGAAAAGCGACAATATCTGTTGCTTAGAATCGCTGTGACTGAACCCGCACTACCAAAAACCATGTTGTCGCAGCAAACAGGTTTAATTTGCCGTTTTGTGGCAGAGGCCGAGCAGGGCAGAGTTTATGCTTTTAAATCTGAAATTTTAAATGTCATAAGCCATCCATACCGGTTGTTGGTTATTCGCTATCCGGAAGTGGCGCAGTACTTATCACTGCGCTCTGATAAGCGCAACCCGGTGCGCATCCCGGTTAAGATCCAGCTGGCAGCCGGCGAGCAAATTGAGGCGGAATTGTTAGATTTGTCGGTAAAAGGCGGCTTATTGGCCTTAAGTCAAGAGGCTCCGTTAATAGGGCGCGGCGAGCAGTTAAGTCTGTTGTTACCTGACACTTTGCCGACGGTCGCGGCCATGGTGAAGCGCAGTACCCGACCCACCGGTACGGTGCGGCTTGGCTTAGAGTTTGCTCAGGCGCTGCCGTTAGCCAGCTTTGAACGTTTGATGCAGCTCAGTCACGACAAGTAGCGTTATGGTTACTGGCTAGCTCTCAGTGTCTGCAGCTCTGTGTTAGCCCGCTAAGGTCGGGCTAACAGGCAATCTCGTGTTACAGTGGCAGATCAAACCATAGCGCTCGCAGCGGCCCCTGCGTTACCACGCCCTGCAGCTTGTCGACAGCTGCGATCTTTAAACCATCGCCTGCTGCCAATGTTACATTCGCTAAGGCCAGCTCACCCTCTATCAGATGCAGATAGTAAGCGCGACCGGCTTGTACCGGAAAATCTAATACTTGCTCTTTGGTTAACAGCAGCTGCGCCAAAGCGGCATCCTGCTTGATGCGCAAGGTGCCATCACGGCCATCGGGGGTGATGACCCAGGTTAAGCCAGCCTGGTTGCCAAAGTCCTTTTGCTGATATCCTGGCTCACCATCGCGCTGATTTGGCTCAATCCAGATTTGCAAAAACTTTAGGATCTCTGTCTGGCTGGCATTATATTCGCTGTGATAAATGCCTTTGCCGGCACTCATTAACTGGAATTCACCGGCCGGCAAAATTTCCTCATTACCGGCAGAATCTTTATGTGCAATTTTCCCGCGCAGCACATAGCTGATAATTTCCATATTGCGGTGACCATGGGTACTAAAACCGGCGCCGGGTGCTACCTCATCATCGTTGATTACCCTTAATGCTGAGAACCCCATTTGCTGTGGGTTGTAGTAATCGCCAAAGGAAAAGGTATGCTGGCTTTTCAGCCAGCCAAAGTGGGCACGGCCACGTTGATTAGCGCGAATAATCTCTAACATCGGTACCTCCGGATATGGTAATACTGCACAACGAGCAGTGAGCTGCAAAGACCACGTTAGTCTAGTACGCTAGCTAAAACGAATATATCGAATAAAATTCGATAATAAATTCTTTAAAATAGAACATGGCAGGGGCACACTTTGACATTTTGGCGCATACTGATTCTGACTGCGTTATCCATTCTGGCGTTTGCCGGCAATAGTTTATTAAGCCGGGCCGCCTTTACGCTTACCGAGATCGATGCGAACAGTTTTACCCTGGTGCGTCTGACAGCGGGCGCCCTGACATTGCTGTTACTGGTTTGGTGGGAACAGCGCCAGCTACGCATCGCCGGGTCCTGGCCTGGTGCCTGTATTCGCTGTTAGGGCGAACCGGCGGGCCGGCATTATCGGCGATGCAGGCGGCTTCGGTACAATTAGCGGTGCCGGTTGTCGCAGCAATACTCGCGGTCATTCTGCTTGCTGAGCCTATGCACAGCAGGTTGCTGGTTGCGGGGGGGCTGGTAATGTCAGGGCTGGGCTTGGTGTTGTTATGTGGACGTCGTAATGTCCGCTAACGTCGATCAACGAAATGGAGTACTCATGCAACTATCTAGCTGGCAGAGCTATTGGCGACAAAGTGTCGACTTTGTCAAAGCCTATTGGCAGCGTTGTCAACAAGATCAGATCCAGGTAATCGGCGGTTATCTGACCTATATTTCGTTACTATCGCTGGTGCCGCTGGTGACAGTGATGTTTGCGATGCTTAGTGCTTTTCCGATGTTTGCGGAGTTTCGCACGAATATGGAGCAGTTTATCTATGCCAATGTCATTCCGTCGCGCGGAGATGAAATCCAGGCTTATCTCACGCAGTTTATCGGTAATACCGGTAGCATGACGGCAGTCGGTATTCTGGCGTTGGTGGTGTTAGCGTTGTTGCTAATTCACAACATCGATAAAACCCTGAATAAAATCTGGCGGGTGACCAGCCGGCCGCGGCTGGTGATTTCGTTTTCGATTTACTGGATGATCCTGACTCTGGGCCCGATTTTATTTGGCTTGTCGATTGGCGTAACCTCTTATCTGGTGCGTTTAAGTACCTTTGCTGACGATTACACACCGGGTTTCTCGACGCTGGTGCTGGAATTAGTCCCCTATCTGATGTCGCTGGCCGCGTTTTTTATCCTGTATCTGGTGGTACCAAATCTTAAAGTTCGTGTTAAGCATGCACTATGGGGCGCCTTACTGGCGATGGTATTGTTTGAGTTTTCCAAATACGGTTTTGCATTGTATGTAACCCATTTTACGGCCTATCAAACCATTTATGGCGCTTTAGCTTTATTACCGATCTTATTTGTCTGGGTACACTTGTCGTGGATGGTGGTATTACTCGGTGCAGAGCTCACGGCCTTATTGCAACAGCGTGAGAGCGGGCAATGTCGGGAAGATGAAGTTTGTCCGGTACCGGAGCGAGTGGTCAACGTAGTTGAAACTGAAACAGAGTAGTCAATGAAAGCATTAATTCAGAGAGTCAGTCAGGCCAAAGTTGAGGTCGCCGGCATTACGGTTGGCGCAATCGAGCAGGGTTTATTGGTGTTATTGGCGGTTGAAGCTGGGGATAGCGAAGCCGATCTGCGTAAATTGGCAGAGAAAGTTTGCCGTTACCGGGTATTTAGTGATGACAACGGTAAAATGAACCTGAATGTACAGCAGGCTGGTGGTGCCTTACTGGTGGTGTCACAATTTACCCTGGCAGCGGATACCAAATCGGGACTACGGCCGAGCTTTACCCCTGCCGCGGCACCGGCATTGGCGCAGCAGTATTATCAGGCATTTTGCACTTACTGCCGTGAGCTGGGGCTTCAAGTTGCAACTGGCCAGTTTGCCGCCGATATGCAGGTTAGTCTGACTAACGACGGCCCCGTTACTTTTATGCTGGAGAGCCGCTAATGGCAAAAACCTTAACCCTGGCTAGTCCGCAAACTCCGGCACAGTGGCAGGCCTATTATCAGCTGCGTTGGCAGGTGCTGCGCGCACCCTGGCAGCAACCACCGGGTTCAGAGCGGGATGAGTTGGAGCAAAGCAGCTTTCATCAGATGCTACTGGATCCACAAGGGCAGGTCGCGGCTGTCGGGCGTTTACATCAAGTTGATAATGAGACTGCCCAGGTCCGCTATATGGCGGTGGCCGAGTCATGGCAGGGCAAAGGCGCCGGTGGCCGTATTTTACGGGCACTAGAGCAGCAGGCGGTGCAGCTGGGGATGAAATATATCGTACTAAACGCCCGCGACAGCGCGCTGGCATTTTATCAGCGTCAAGGGTATCGGGTCGTCGCAACAGCGCCGACCCAGTTTGGTATTACGCATCAGCGGATGCAAAAGCAGCTGTGTCTGGCTGGCAGCGCGGCGGAATGGCAACAGTGGTGCCAGTCCCTGCAACAAACCTGGCATAGTACTATTCCGCTTAGTGCCTATATGCAACTGCAGATTGAACAATGTGATGGTTATCAGCTGCAATGCACGGCGCCGCTGCCACCCAATATTAATCTGCATCAGACCATGTTTGCCGGCAGTATCTATACACTGGCGACGTTAACCGGCTGGGGCATGCTGTATTTACAGTTACAAAGTCTGGGCCTGCATGGCGCCCAAGTGCTGGCCGATGCTAATATCCGCTATCTGAAACCTATACGCCGCCAACCGACAGCAGTCTGTCAACTTGCTGCCGTGCATGGCGATCTCAGACCACTGGCTCAAGGCAAAAGAGTGAAGCAGCAAATTACTGTACAGTTGTTTGCCGAAGGTGAGCTTTGCGCCGAGTTTAGCGGCTTGTATGCGGTATTGCCGGAGTAACTTAATGGCAGAAAAAGTACTGATTATTGGCTGTGGCTGGTTGGGGCAACAACTTGCGCCGGTGCTGGCTGCCGCGGGTTACCAGGTTTTTGGCAGCCGGCGCACGCAAGCGGCAGCAGAGACTTTGCCGGCACCGATCCAAGGTATCACGCTGGATTTTCAGCCGCCGTGCTCCGCTGCACAGTTGGCGCTTTTTCAGGATGCCTGGCTGATTTGCACTATTCCGCCCGGTGGCCGGCAGGGTGGGGTGTCGGACTATCCGCAGGTGTTGCAACAGCTGGCGCAGCTATCTCAGGCGGCAGGGATAAAGGGCGGGATCCATATTAGCTCAACCGGTATTTATCAGGGGCTCAGTGGTGTCGTTAACGAGCGGGCCGATCTGCAACTGACTCAGCCACGGGTAGCTTTGTTGGCAGCCGGTGAGCAGGCACTGCAACAGCAGGGTAGCTGGCTGACGTTGCGTTTATCCGGTTTAATGGGGCCTGGCCGGCATCCGGGGCGTTTTGCTCAGGGGCGGGTGCTGAGCGGTGCCACGCAGCCGGTCAATATGGTGCACAGTGCCGATGTGGCGGCTGCCGTGTTACAAATTCTCAGCCGCTGGCCCTTGCCCCACGCCTGCTATAACCTGAGTTCACCACAGCGGGTAACTAAAGCAGAATTCTATCAGGCGGCAGCTAAAAGTTTAGGCCAGGTCGCAGACAGTATCGACCTGAGCGGGCCCGCAACCGAGCCGGCGCGGCAAGTTAGTAGTAGCGCTTTTTGTCAGGATAGTGGTTTTGCGTTCCGCTTTGCCGATGCCAGAGCCGCGTTAGCCTATTGCCCGGATTAAATTTTAAAACGGGCAGCTGCACTCTGAAGTTGCGTCGCCAGGGTCGCGACTTCAGCACTATTGCTCAGCGTTTGTTCAGCCTGATTGGCGCTTTGCTGCGCCAGGCCAACCATCTGGTGCATACTGTCGTTGATCGCCTGGCCAAGCTGGCGCTGACTGCTGCTGGCCTGATTGACGGCACTACTGATTTCCAGCGTCGCGCTCATTGCTTCAGTAACCTGACCTAAGGCCTCGACTAACGCTGTCATCGTTTGTACACAGTCTTCGGCATCTTTATTACCGCTAAGTACGGCGCTAACTGCTTGGCTGCTTTGTTGTTGCAAATGCTCAATCATTTGCCGGATCTCGCGGGTTGCTTGCTGAGTGCGGCCTGCCAGCGATCTGACCTCATCGGCTACCACCGCAAAACCACGTCCTTGCTCACCGGCGCGTGCCGCTTCAATAGCCGCATTCAAGGCCAGTAAATTAGTTTGTTCGGCAATGGCGCTAATGGTGGTCAGGATGCCGCCAATATTGGTCGACTCGTCATTGACCTTGTGCATAATGGCGCTGGTACTAACCAGCTGTTGTGCGAGTTTATTGATGCGCTGATTATTATCGGCCGCCAAGCGGCTAATTTGCTGGCTTTGTTGCAAGGCTTGCTGCATCGCCTCGCCGGCGTCAGCAGCATGGTTGGCGACTGCTGCAGTACTGGTAGCAAGTTGTTCGGTAATTTGATTAACACTACTGATTTGCTGTTGTTGTAAATGCAGTGACTGATTGATCTCACTGACCGCCTGAGTGGAACGATGGGATGTAGTATTCAGTGCGGCCGCATTTTGTTGGATATTGGTCAGCAGGTTGCTCAGTGCTGTGATCAGGCTGTTAACCTTCTCCGATAAAGCGCCAAATTCATCTTGTTGTTTGATGTGCAGGGTGCGGGTCAGATCGCCTTCAGCAGCATAGCCCAACACATGGTTGATACCTGCCAGTGGTTTGAGCATGGCACTGATCGTAAAGTAC
>Ga0075011_10002306_pt1 | contig 10341 bp, 10 predicted proteins | sample TARM_MetaG_T_14_FD_72354 | JGI IMG/M metagenome (GOLD analysis project Ga0075011, IMG submission 72354) | Freshwater microbial communities from Pennsylvania, USA, analyzing microbe dynamics in response to fracking - TARM_MetaG_T_14 | ecosystem: Environmental > Aquatic > Freshwater > River...
TATATATACAAATATTAAAGAAAAAAAACAAAATTTATACTATACTAAAAGTATAGTAGCTTCTTTATACTCAAAAATATTGAACACCTAAGTGTAGGTTTTTTTATACACCTAGGTTTTTTTATTTAAAATAATTTATTAGGAGGAAAAATGAATTATATTATAGAAACACTTATTAGTAAAGAAGATATCAATAATAAAATCAAAGAAATAGCTAGAAAAATCGAAAAAAAATACAAGGGTTCTGATGAATTACTTTTAGTAGGCTTATTAAGAGGTTCTGTTATTTTTTTAAGTGATTTGGCTAGAGAAATTAATATTGATGATGTTAAACTTGATTTCATGACGGTATCTAGTTATGGAAATTCTATGCATAGTTCAAAAGATGTAAAAATAAAAAAAGATTTAGAAGAAAATATTGAAGGAAGACATGTATTAATTGTTGAAGATATAATTGATACAGGGTTTACACTGTCTAAGGTTACAGAAATTCTAAAATTAAGAGAGCCAAAATCTCTTAGTATTTGTACATTATTAGACAAACCAGATAGAAGAGAAGTAGAGGTAGAAGTAGAATTTGTAGGCTTTAAAATTCCTGATGAATTTGTTGTTGGATATGGAATAGACTATGCAGAAAAACATAGAAATTTAGATTATGTTGGCAAAGTTATAAAAATAGATTAAACTATTTATAAAATTATAGAGGAGAGTGGAAAAAATGGCTTCGTATGTAGTAGTAGGTACTCAATGGGGAGATGAAGGAAAAGGTAAAATTATAGATGTGTTGGCACATAAGGCTGATTATGTTGTAAGATTTCAAGGTGGAAATAATGCAGGACACACTGTTGTAGTTAATGGAGAAAAATTTATTTTACATTTATTACCTTCAGGTATGTTACATGGAAATGGAAAATGTATAATTGGACCTGGCGTAGTAATAGATCCAAAAGTATTGTTAAAAGAATTAAAAACTTTAGATGATAAGGGTGCAAAGACGGATCATTTATTTATAAGTGATAGAGCACATCTTATAATGCCATACCACGTAAAATTAGATGAATTAAAAGAATTATTTAGAGGTAATGATAAGATTGGAACAACAAAAAGAGGTATAGGACCATGTTATTCAGACAAAATCGCTAGATGTGGAATAAGAGTTGTAGACTTACTTGATATGAATAATTTTGGTAAAAAATTAAAAAGTAATTTAGAAGAAAAAAATGCTTTGTTTACTAAATTATATGAATCAGAGGCAATGGACTTTGATACTATATTTAACGAATATAAAGAATATGCAGAAATATTAAAGGGAAGAATAATAGATTCTGTACCTATGGTTAATAAAGCTTTAGATGATGATAAATTTGTACTTTTTGAGGGTGCACAAGCTATGATGTTAGACATAGATTATGGTACATATCCTTATGTAACGTCATCATCTCCAACAGCAGGAGGAGTAACAACAGGAGCAGGAGTTTCACCACGTAAGATAGATAAAATTATTGGAGTAATGAAAGCTTATACAACAAGAGTAGGAGAAGGTCCTTTTGTAACTGAATTAAATGATGATTTAGGAGAAACTCTTAGACAAACAGGTGGAGAATTTGGTGCAACAACAGGTAGACCTAGAAGATGTGGTTGGCTAGATGCAGTTGTTGGTAAATACTCAGTTTCTATAAATGGATTAACAGATGTAGTTGTTACGAAAATAGATGTTTTAAGTGGGCATAAAACTTTAAAAATTTGTACTGCTTACGAAATAGATGGTGAAATGTATGATGCACCTCCAGCAAGTATTGAAAAATTAGCAAAAGCAAAACCTGTATATATAGATTTGCCAGGATGGGATGAAGATATTTCTGCAATTAGAAATTATGATGAATTACCAGAAAATTGTAAAAAATATATTAAAAAGATGGAAGAACTTATAGGAGCACCTATTTCTATGGTTTCAGTTGGACCAGATAGAGAACAAAATATTTTTATCAATCAAATTATTGAATAAAATATTTTGTTTGAGATTAGACTCATATTAAATACACTAAAGATATTTTTTATATTCAATAAAGACAATTATACTTAAAAACCAAAGGATTTACTTAAAAAATATTAGAATTTAGGGCTGTATAATTTTGGTTAAAAATTAAAACCAGATACTATACAGCCCATATTTATTGTCTAAATTTTTTTATATAATTTTATTTTTATCTAAACCTATCTTGAAATTCTTTTAATTTATCATTTGTTTCAAAACTTTTATGAGTAAACCATAGAGCAAGAAATAAGGCTATAAATGCCATTATAATTAGATACTTCCAATCTTTTACGCCCATCATATAACTGAATATAAAAGTAAGTATAATTACAACAAAACTTTCTATTAAATAAGCTTTTTGTATGCTATTAATTATATTCTTTTTCAAAAAATAAAAAACTAAATTAGCACTTGAACCTATGAAAATCCCAATACATCCACTTAACAAAATAGAGACCACTACATTTTTGAGTCCTATTAATTCGGATAAGATCGCAAGAAGATAAAATGTACCAACTATAATTCCAATAAAAGCTGGAATCAAACTATCTTTTATTATAGCTAAAAATTTATTCATTATACACCTCTCTATATTCCTATATTTTTTTTGAACTCTTTAATATAAGTTCTCGTAACTTCTACCTTTTTATTAGAGCCTTTAAACTTTAATAAAAGTTTACTACTGAACCAAGGAATTATTTCCTTAACATTTAAGATATTTACTATATTTGATTTACTTACTCTCATAAAAATTTTACTATCTAATTTATCCTCAAGTTCATATAATTTATCTTTTACCCTATAAAGTTTTTTATCATTTTCAATTATACAAAACACATCATTATTGTCAGCTTCAAAATATTGAGTTTTATTATGTGGAAATAATTCAAAATTTTCTTCACCTTTAAGAGTGATAAATCTTTCTTTAGTTTTTTCTTGCTTCCTAACTTCTTTTATAAAATCTAAGAAAGAGCTTAAATCATTTTTGTCAAAAACTAAGTATACAGGACTATTTTCTTCTTTAAGGCAATTTTTTTCAACAAAAGCTATATTACAACCTTCCTCTATTTGAAAGTCATTATGCACAAGTAATTCTTCAATAATTTTTCTTATACCGTCTTCACATTTTAAAGATATTTTCATAATCACCTCTCTCTTTCAACATATTTTTTCATTGAAAATTTTGGATATTCATTGGCAAAATAATTAGTAAATAACAGCATTAGCATAGGTATTAATGGGTTAATCAAGAGTCTTTTATATGAATTTAAAGGCAATAAAGAGAATAAAGCTAGTAAATAATAAATTACTCCCCACATGAGGGTTAGTATTTTATTTGTTTTAATAAAAATAAAATTATCTTTGATTTCTTTATCTTCAAATCTATTAATGGAATATTCTGCTGTTAATGGGTATTGTTTAAACATGCTAAACATCCAAATACTTCCCATAGATATAAAGGATAAAAAATATAAAAATTCTAACATAATTTCTGTCAAACTTAAAATTCCAAAGATGCTAGCTAAAAACATTGATATTTTGTCATATAGACTTAACTTATATTTTTCTAAAATAAAAGGTAAAATTCCTAAAATAAGTAAAGGATAAATTCCTGCTATCTGATTATTAAAATTAATTGTAAGCCAAAAAACTATCCAAGGTAAAAATAACAAAGTCATATTTGTTTTTCTTTCTTCTTTTGAATTTTTATCAATATTTTCTCCTACTGGGAAATAGGAATCAAGATTCATTAAAATTTCTATATCACCAAAAACCTTGTATTTCTTCTTAAATAAGGCATCGTCCCCTTTTACTTGCTCATTAGAAATTTGTTTCCACAAATCAAAACTAACTTCTACCTTTGTAGTGTATTTTCTAAAATTATCCTTAATTAATTTACATTCTTTATTATTTAATATAAATTGATATTTTTCTTTTAAATCTGTAAAATAAAACTCTAATATAACTTCTTTATCTGTGGAAATATTAATAGGGCTATATATATATTTCATTTGCCTAAGTAGTTTTTCACCTTTACTTATTTCTGTTTCTTCAGTTTTAGACATATTCCAACTTTCGTTTGCCATTTCTATAAAAACTTCTGGTGGGAGAAATAATTCGCTTAATTTTCCCTTTGTATTTTTGGAGAACTTAAAATTAGTATAATATTCTCTAGCACCTTCATAGACAGTTTCCAAATATTTATTAGTTATATTTTTAAGTTCTTTAATACTTAGTAATTCTCCCTCTGGGCAAAGTATCATTTCCAAATTATTTCCATATAATATTTGGAATTGTTTTATTAAGCCCTCATAATTGTTTTCTACTGAATGAAAACCACAGGTAGAAACTAATAAATGTTTTTGATTGGAAAGGTCATATCTTTGAATATGAGAAGCACCATTATTAACATTTTTATCCATATATGGCAAGTTAAAAGGTAATAATCTATCCATTAAAGCTTTTATCTTTGAAGGCATAGAAAAATAATAAAGGGGAAAACTCCAAATTATTAGCTCTGCATCCAAGTAGGCTTCCATAATTTCACTCATACTGTCATTAATAATACATTTTCCAGCTGTTTTTGTCCAACAAGAGAAACATCCTAAACAATGGTCAATTCTTTCTTCCTTTACAGTTATAACTTTAATTTTATTTATTTTAATACTATTTAAACCTTCTAAAAATTTATTTGTAATTTTCATTGTATTACTTTTATTTCCCTTGGGACTACCATTTATTACTAAAATATTCATTTTACCATCTCCTTGTGATACTTCTCAAATCAATTATATACTTTTATTGTACATTTGTCTTCTTAAACATGGTATAATAACATTTTTATATGGTAAGTTGCATAGGAAAAGAATAGCAAAATGGATATGAAATATTATTAAAGGGACTTTATCTGTATAAGCTACAAACAAAATCCCTTTAGGCAATTCTTATTTATTTTTTTATTTACTCGTTATGCAAAGCTTCAATAGGATCTAAGAGAGATGCTTTTCTAGCAGGTACAACTCCAAATATTAATCCAATAGCTGTTGAAATAGAGACAGATAAAAGAATCATTTGCTGTGTAAAAATAGGAGTTATATCTATAAATTTTCCAATAGCATAAGCACCAGATACACCCAAAAGAATGCCTAATATGCCTCCAGTTATAGTTAAAATGATAGCTTCTACCATAAATTGTGCCAAAATTTCACCATTAGTCGCACCAAGAGCTTTTCTAATTCCTATTTCCTTAATTCTTTCTGTAACGCTAACAAGCATAATATTCATAACCCCTATTCCGCCTACTAATAAAGATATGCTAGCAACAGCAGTTATAAATATTGTTAAAGTACTTAAGATAGAGTCAAAAGAAGATGTATTATTAGTGCTCATATTTATTTCGTAAATATCAGAAATATTTCTTTCTTCTAATATAGTTTTTGCAATATACATAGCCTCATCTATTTTTTCTGTATCTCTAGTTTTTATCTCAATTGCAGAAAATTCCTTAATATTAAAGAGTCTTTCTGCAGTAAGGGTAGGAATTCTGCTAAAACTTGGAAAAAATCTTCCACCGCTCATAATAGAAAACATAGTTGCCATAGGATTTTCAAATGTTCCTAAAACGTAAAAATTAAAAGTTCTACTATTTGAACCAAAGGTACTAAGACTTACAGTTTTTCCTATGGGAGATTCAGTTCCAAAAAGATTTTGTGCCGTTAAATTATCAATAACTATATAATTTCCATAATCTTCATATTCAATAGGCAAAAAATCCCTTCCCTGCAAATAGTTTATTTCAGATATTTTTTCATAAGAAGGATTTGTAGCACTTAAACTTATTCTAGAGCTTTTATCTTCATATTTTATAGACATTCGATTAGTATAAATACCACTAACAGCTTCAAATTCACCACTTTCAAGTAAGGCTTGAACATCTGAACTGTCTAAAGCATATTTATCTCTATAAGCACTATTTTCTTGGTCAATAGTTATTTTAAAATTTCCATAACCTGTTCTTTTCATATCACCTGTTATTTTATCTTGTCCACCAGCTCCCAATGAAGACATTAGTATAACAGAAGAAATTCCTATTATTATTCCAAGCATAGTAAGTAAAGCACGTAGTTTGCTAGAAATAAGACTTGCAAAGGCGGTACTAAGATTTTCCCAAAAATTCAAAGCCATCACCTACCTTTCTATCATCATGAAGTAAATAGCCATCTTTTAAATTTATAACTCTTTTACTTCTTCTACCTACTTCTGGCTCATGGGTAACCATAATTATTGTTACTCCTTGCTTATTTAATTTATCAAAAATTTCTAGTATTTCTTTTTCTGAATGACTGTCTAAATTTCCAGTAGGTTCATCAGCTAAGATAATTGCTGGCTTATTAACTAATGCTCTAGCAATAGCTACTCTTTGTCTTTGTCCACCAGATAATTCATTAGGTTTGTGATGTATTCTATCGCCTAAACCAACACTTTCTAATGCTTCTTTAGCTCTTTTGATTCTTTCCTGTCTTTTTACTCCAGCATAAATCATAGGTAGCATTACATTATGCAAGGCTGTTTGTTTTGCTAAAAGATTAAAAGATTGAAAAACAAAACCTATCTTTACATTTCTAACTCTGCTCAAGTTTTTATCCTTTAATTTATTAACTTCTACCCCATCAAGTGTATAAGTTCCTGAAAATTTTTTGTCAAGACAACCTAAAATATTCATAAGGCTAGATTTACCACTACCTGAAGGACCCATAATAGCTACAAATTCCCCTTTTTCAATTTTAAAACTAAGGTCTTTTAGAACCTTTAATTCAGTATCACCGTTTATATAAGATTTATTGATATTATTAAGATATACCATATTATCTTCCCCCTGCTCCACCACCTGGACTGACCATTAATGTACTTGTAGTTTTTGTTTTAGTGGAATTTTTAATGCTTGCTTTTGTGATTTCAATTTTTGTTCCTTCTTTCAAAGTTTTATCAGGATTAGATACAATTTTTTCTTTGTTTTCCAAGCCTTTTATTATTTCGATATTCTCTTTATTAGTAATACCTAATTCAACTTCTTGTAAACTTACAATATTATTTTCATCAATAATAAAAACATAGTTTTTATTATTCTGATTGATAACAGCAGACCTTGGAACAAACATAGCGTTTTCTTGACTTTGGTAAATAATTTCAACGTCTGCATTAAAACCAGGTAGAAGTTGCTTTGAAATATTAAAAATTTCTATTTCAACTTCTATATAACTTTCATTTGTAGAACTATTACTTGAATTTGTTGATAAATTGGCAATTTTACTTACTTTTCCCATGAAAGTTCTTTGCTTTTCAAAAACCTCTGGCTTTATTCTAACACTTTGTCCAAGTTTTATATTTCTAATATCATATTCTGGAACTAATGCTTTTATTATAATTTCTGATAAATCTGTTATTTCAAATAATTCTGTTTCAGTTTTTACACGATAATTTTCTTCTGCAATCATTGAAATTATTGTTCCTTCAAAGGGGCTTCTAATTTCTTGTACAGTCTTGTCTAACTCCTCTTGATATTCAGCTAAATTGATTTCTTTCTTTCTAATATTAACATTTAAATCTTCTATATCAACCTTTGTACTACCACCTAAATTGTATAATTCTTTTAGATGAACTAAGTCTCTTTGTAAAAGCTTTAAATCTAAATTTTCTCTTTCAATATTTCTTAAAAGTTTATTCCTTTCTTCTTCATCAAAGGTCATTATAAGCTCACCTTCTTTTATAAAATCTCCTACATCAAAGAACAATTCTTTTACTTTTAAAGCTTTATCAACAAATATTTTCCTTGTATTCTTAGCTTCTACCTTTCCTTCAGCCTCTATGTAGTTTTCAAAGTCAGAAACCTTTACTTCATAAGCTATATATGCAGGTAAAGAGCTTTCATTATTTTTATTTTTGTAAAAAGTTCTGTATGTAAAATAAGAACCTAAAATTAAAACGATTATAAATATAACAAGTTTTTTCATTTGCCCTCCTATTTTTTGTAGTTTAATTCTAGTAAAAATGCAGATAATTCATTTTCTTTTTTCAAATAATTACTTTCTGCTAGTTTAAAATTATCTGAAGCTTCAATATATGAGATATAGTCGATTTTACCTATTTCATATCTTTTTTGTTCAATAAGATATTCCATTTTTTTGACTTCCATTTCCCTTTTAAGATTTTGAATATTCCTAACAAGACTATTATATTTTGTTTGTATTTCTAATTTTTGTAATTTTATGCTTTCTTTTAATTCTCTTTCTTTAATTTCAAATTCTTTTAGGTCAATTTCACTTTGAATTTTGCTAGAATTATAAGAAGCAAAAGTTTTACTAATCGTAAAATTTAATTGCCAATCATTGCTATCAACATAGTAATCTGCACCTAACTTCATATTTGGAAGTTTATCAAGGTGTTTTTCATATTCATTATTAAATAAGGCATTTCTTTTTTCACTCTCTAATATGGATAAATCATGGCTTCCAATATAGTCAATATTCAATTGATAATTTAAATCTGGCTTTTCAAAAGGGAGAAGAGTGGCATTATTTAAGTCGAGTTTGAAACTTTTTTCAAATTGATTAGTTAATAGTTCTATATCTTTTTTCAAAAGTTCTATTTCTTCCAAATTATTGTCATACCTCAACTTAGCATATTCCAAATTAAGCTCTGTATCTGCACCAAGTTCATATGCTATTTTTATTTTTGAATATTCATTATTTAATCTTTCCTTATCTCTTTCCAAAATACTTAATTCAACATTAATATCTTGGTAATTTTTATATAAGCCAATTAAAGATATTATTTTATTATCTGTTTTATCTTCTAGATTAATAAGGGTAATTTTTTTGGCTTCTTCATAAGTCTGTAATTTATATTTTTTTTCACTATAAATTAAATTTTTTATATCTTTTTCCAAACCTACACTAAAAGTGGAGTCTTCACTTAGGCTGTTATAAGAAGTTTGGATATTGAAGTCATTATAATTTAACCTTAAATTACTATCTCCTTGATTCTTGTTAGCTAAAGTAGAATAAGAATTTTTCCAAATGGCTTCTAAACCATTTGCTTCTAAAGTATTAATGTTTTGTAATTGGTTATCTAATTTCATTTCTTCAATGATAATATATTCTTTTTCATAGTTATCTTGATTATATAAATTAATAACATCAGAAATGTTATATTCTTTAGAGAATAAAAAACTTGAAATTAGTATAAATGTTAAAGCTTGTTTTTTCATTTATAACCTCCTTTTTATTTATATATCATATCTAATGAAAGTGTCGGTTTTGTGACAAAAAAAATGAGTACAAAGTACTCATTTTTATAATATTCAGTTAAAATTAATCTATAATCTTGAAATCTCTAAGTTCCACATGGTCACCTTTTTTATATTTAATACTACCATCTTCATCAAAAACTTCTAAATTATCATAAGTTCTAATTGTTTGTGGATTTTCAAATGTTTTTTGTTCATCATGTAGGCTAAATTTTTGGTTTTTTATAAATTTAAACCAATACCCAAATCTAACTGTAAATCTTGTATAATCATAAGATTCACCATAACCAGAATTCATAGTATAATTTCCTGTATTTACGTCATAAGTCGTTTCTACAAAAAAGTTTTTAAAAGTACCTCCAACGCCTAAAGAATAAAATACATCTCCTGCAATATCTTTTATATTTGAATTTGGATTAGCATTTGTAAATCCATATCCTAATCTTCCAATTATATAAGGTGCAATATTAGAATCAGGCATAAAATTATAAATCGCAACACCATATACAGGCATGCTTGAATCTATTGGGTTAGAACCTAAAGTAAATTCTTTGTTTTGAAATTCTTCTGGCCAGACATATTGTAAACCAAAACCAAAAGAAACAAAATCTAGCGGTTCAACCATCATTTCAGCTGTAATATCATATGAACCTTGTGCAAGAGATCTACCATTAAATTTATCATTCATCATCATTCCATAAGATAATTTTAAGCTATAATCTGCTAATACTTCTAAAGTTAAAAAAGAAAATAATAACATTGTTAATATAATTTTTTTGTTTTTCATTAGTCCCCCTTAATTAATTTCTTACCAAGATTATATAATGTTTTTCATATTAAGTAAATAACTAATCTATATTTTTATTGAAATTTTTTAAGGAAAAAAATTTATTTTCTATTTTTTTTGCTTTTCTTATATTATTTTGCAGATTTACTAGTTTTGTAAATAATAATAAATCTAAATTTTTAGAACCAATTTTCTGCAATTTATTAATAGAAT
>Ga0075011_10002308_pt1 | contig 10325 bp, 11 predicted proteins | sample TARM_MetaG_T_14_FD_72354 | JGI IMG/M metagenome (GOLD analysis project Ga0075011, IMG submission 72354) | Freshwater microbial communities from Pennsylvania, USA, analyzing microbe dynamics in response to fracking - TARM_MetaG_T_14 | ecosystem: Environmental > Aquatic > Freshwater > River...
TACGGACTGCCGGACTTCGCAGAGGAACTCAACTACGGAGTCGATCTATCAACCATCTGAGGGTGGTATCAGATTGATGGGGTGAAGGTGCCCCATCAACCATTAAATCCGTATACCCCATTAAATAGCGAGCTCCAGAATCCGAAAGTCAGTTCAGCCAGCACCTTGTCAACGGTTTGCGGTTCTTCATTTCTGCGAAGCTTGCCCTTGGCGCCGGTTACTTGCTTGTTCTGCCAGTCGAAACCCGGATCCCCCTGCCATGCTTCCCACCAATCCCTTCTACCATAGAGTTTGCTCAGGCGGGCATGGATACCATTTCGCAACGCTATCTCCAGGACATTGAGCATCGGAACCATTGCTTCGGACAACAGTAGGTTTGATGAGTAATCCGCCGCGGCTTTTGTTGTGTCGCCACCCCGTGCTGCGCTGTAACGTCCCAGCCTCGCCGCGGAGAAGTGTTTCTCCAGATCATTCCAGTTCATTCATTGTCACTTTTAAATGTTGGTTGGTGCTGTTACAATTACAACGCAGCCCTAGGCTTCGTCCTCTCCCAGCCACCTTACTGGTGATGACACTAGGTTCGTTTAGGCCCTGTTATTCAGGGCCACCAATTTCTTAAAAACCCGCCACGGCGGGTTTTTTCTTTCAGTTCACCGTCTCAATGAGCCATCCCTTGGCAATAAGAGCTTTCCGCAGTTCTACCGACACCCGACTTTCATTTGCCGCCAGACAGAGCAACGCCGTTGGTCGTGACATCGCGACGTATAAATTGCGCATTTGTGCCTGTTGGGTCTTAGGAAGCCTTCTGAGACCTGTACTAGCCAGCCCGGTAATATACTCTAGTCCGAGAGCAACATCGAACTTGCGACTGGACCCACCGTAGGACTCCAAGACTAGGGATGCTGCGTGCGTCTCACCCTTCATACCTGCGACAGTACCGATACCCAAATCAATCAGCCTTCCTTGGTTTGTTGTCGATACAGCTGGACTGACTCCTGCCGCTTCATTAGGTTCGACAAAAACATTGAGGCCCTTGAATGTATCAAAGTCGAGAGCGTCGGGAAGATATGGTTTGAGTCCGGAGTACAACAGCTGTAGCAGGTCATCGCGCTTATCTTCTGCACAAAGGCGTTCACCAGTCAGCACAAGTTGTCGTGTGAGTATTTCGATAGGCCCATTTGGAGTGACAGCTTTTGCCGCCCTTGGTAGAGCTCTGGCATCACGAATATCTTGTGCCAATGGAGCTTTCCCTGCTCGCAGAACAAGCAGTAATGCTCTGCGAACATCGGCAACTCTTGTACTCAGTGACGCTTCTTGTAGTGCTCCTTGGGCATTACCTATAAGGCTCCAGAAGCACTCTGATCTCCGCCCAGCACTCTGCTGTATCCCACTAAAAATAGGCCAATAGTCAAGAAGATGGCGCCCAGCATCAACGTTGCCGGCACCAGCCTTGCGAGCACACATAACCTTCACTTCGCGATCTCCAATCTCTTCTGCTGTCAGGCGGCCCATTACCATACCACCAAAGTACGGGATCACTTTGGTGGTATCGGCCGTAGCGTATAACAGCAGAATAGGCGGGTGTGAGTTAGCCCCCTCACCTACGACAGGATCGCCGCTCCCCCTTACTTTCCCTACTGCATCAGCAATGTCTTTTCCGAACCGCTTGCTGGTGCTGATACAGCCATACCCCGCACGAGGGAAGGTTAGCTGATCAATGTTTTCCTCATCCGACAGAATTTTTTGGTCAATGTCTCCGAAGCGTTGCATCACAGACTTGCCATCAAAAATATGATTCAGTAAAGCCTCCTGCTCCCAAGAGGTGTCCTGCATTTCATCAATGAATACCATTGGGAAACGTCTATGCACCACATCTACCATGTGCGGGCAGGTTTTAAACGCCAAACTCGCATATGCAAACATATCGCGGTGGCGAAAGCACCCCTCTTCGGCAAGCATGTTCTTGAGCTTAACCAGCGCTTTGTACGACTTCGTTTCAGGGCCGGGTAGCGTGCCCCTATCAACATACACTTCCAATTCCGCAGTTCGGTAATGCAGTGTTGAGACTATTTCGTCTCCATTACGCTGGCGCTCCAAATAGCTGCGTAGCGTACCAAACATACGATGCTGGAGGAGACCCATTGCCTTTTCGGCAAAAACCAGGTCGTCAATGACATCAACTTTCCGCCCCATACTTCGCAGCATCGGGGTAGCAAAGAAATGGTTAACGAAGCTGTGAATGGTGCCGATGAAATGAGGATAACTGAGCAACTTTGCTCCCTCCGGCGTCTCCGCCAATCGGCGAGCAATCTCGTCGCGAGCAACATTGGTATGGCTGAGGATACAAATGCCACGGCGGGTGTGCGGCCATTTCTTCGCGAGGAGCATAAGCTTGGCAGCAAGCAGAGAAGTCTTTCCACTACCTGGTACAGCATTAAAATCTCTGGAACCACTTTCAAGGAGCGCATTTCGACGCTCCTCATCATCGAAGTTCAGGTCCCTGGCGATATTTGCCAACTCGGCCAAGTCTTCTGAATTGAGGCTGACAATGCTCACTTAACCCCCTCCGTCATGCTGCTGGTCGTGATTGTCGGGCCAGTTGGAGTCGTTGCTATCGGAGCTGTGGTACCTGTGCTTATTGCGGCTGTAGGTTTTGTCGTCAGGTAAGATAGTGCTGTTTTTAGATACGGGGGCAGCTTGTTGAAAAGCTCCTCATCTCTTCCATAATCGCCGGTTCGAACCAGGTGAGCAGCATACTGAGCAGCAATAGCCTTCGAGGCATCGTTTTCATAGAGCGGTTTATAGATGATGGAGGCAAGCTTTTCAGCGGAATGCTTGGCATTCACCAATTTTGCCCAGTTCAGTTCGGCTTCGGAAAGTGTTGTTGTTTCATCCGCCTCTTCAAGCCGCTCATCGCGTGATTTAGCCTTCTCTGCAAGAGTAATAGCGAGATACATCAGCTTGGCGCAACCATACAGCGCGAGGTCGTATTCGAGAGTCCAGCGGTCGGATACGCAGACTATGGTCTTCCCTCCTTCCGCTCGATCTTTTTTATTCTGCACTACTTTGGCCATCGCAGCGTCATTCTCATAATCAGATTCGAAGCGCTTCCCTTTCTTGGGTTTAGAAACATAATCCGCCACATTTGGCACTATGTCTCTATCGGTCAAGCAAACGACCGGAATGGGTATTTCAGGACCGGAAGTGCCCTCAGACTGGAGAATACGGGCGTAGTGGTACAGGCCCGTGTTTCCAACGTTTACAATAGAAATGCCGTGCTTGGAAAATGACCGACCACACATTTCAGCAATTGCCGGGAGCAAGATTGCTTCCGCCGGTCCTTCTACCATCATGACACCGCGAGCGAAGAAGAGGTTTGCTTTTGTCGCATCGATAAAGCGACGCAAGAAGGAATAGTCTGTCCGCTTTAACTTTGTCTTACCTGCTGCCAATGGGAAGGTTTGCGCCTTATGGACTAGGGTCATATCTTCTATTCGCGCATTAGATACCAAAGAGGGGCTATGGGTAGTTATGATGACCTGTACTCGCTTGTGAGCTTGTTCTTCATCGGAGTGCGCTTTCAATAGATCCATCACTCGCTCTTGGAGCTGAGGGTGAAGGTGAGCCTCTGGTTCCTCTACGAGCAACAAGGCTAGTTCCTCCCCATCTCGCAGTAGTACCAGCTCTGTGGCCATAAACAGCGCGTTATTGTAGCCAAGTCCCCGCGGGCAACGTGCATCCGGATCAATGCCTGCTCTTGGTAGAAGGGATAATTCGAACTTCTCAAGGATGGGGGTAAGAGTAAGGTCTGGAGCAATGCGGATACGCGATTGAAGTACATCACCAGTGAATGCAAACTGACTCAAATAGTTATCGTTGATATCCTTTTCAACCCCCTTGATTACCTTGTGCTCTCCTAGATGATGTTGGGCGAATGCCATCAGGCCGACCAAATGATTTGGGATGTTCTGGGGCTGTAACTTATCGAAGTCGTTTACCTCTTGGCCTGAAATGTCATTGTGAGCGCCAAGGATCTGAGACAAGCGAGATTGTCTCCCTGACCTAAGTTCTGCTTCTGCATCACGCAACGGTCTTAAATAAGTTGCCCTTACGAGTTCCCTGACAGCGAAACCAATCTCAGGGCCCGTGCCGTTGGTTCCGGCACGAACAATTGTATCGACTCGGGCCCTCTTAGTGGCTTGGGGGGGATGGTAACGAGCCTCAAGATGCAAGATAAGCGAGCAAGAACCATCACTACCAAACGTCAGCCACTCAAGAACAGAGGCTTCTTGATCAGGGCTTAGCCCACACAGCGTTGCCTCGATACTAAGGTTATGGGAACGATTCGCCCCCTGGATGTGGAAGTCCTGCTCGAAAATCCGGATAGACTCGTAGCTTGTTGTCAGCAATACCTGGCGGATCGCATCAATGATACCTGTCTTACCTGCGTCATTCTCTCCCACAAGAATGTTTAGTCCGGGATTGAGCTCCCAGTCCAGCGCGGCTGCAACTGAGCCATCCCCAAACGCACGATAGTTGCTCGCACGGATACGCCTCAAGTACATATTTTCTCCTTAGTTGAATTTCACACGCCTCAATATGACGGGCCAACTTATCTAGGCTCGGGCGCATCTACTTCTATCCAGAATCGATTGCTGCGCTTCACCGTCAGACTCAAAAAGGCATTGTGCCACCTATGGGTATTCCAACAAAATAGAGCTATGACTATGAATTTTTTGTCAGTTATTCACATTATCCACTTTCAAGGGCAATGATCATTTAGTGGGGGGCGGAAAAGTGATAGGGAACCAATGGAGTTCTTCTGGCGTACCACACAAAGGGTGGACGTGTATTGATGTAATTGACCTTCGAGCTAACGGCGAGCAGCCCGAAGATACCGATTATGCAACGTGTCAAATGTGCGGCAATGAGAAGATCCGCTATGTCCATGTGATGCAGCATCCCGACTATATCTCGGAATTAGAAGTCGGATGTGTATGCGCAGAAAAGATGACCGACGATTATGTGGGCCCCAAGCGGTGGGAAACAAAGTTGCGTAATCGTGCAGCGCGACGGACTCGCTGGCTGAAACGCACCTGGCGCACGTCAGCCAAAGGTAACAGTTTCCTAAATCTCGAAGGCTACAACCTAGTGGTCTATCCAACGAAGACAAAACGCTGGGGCTACAAAATCGGAAACAGGTTCGGTCCAAGGACATATCCAACAGCTAATGAAGCCAAGCTTGCTCTGTTCGATGATTTTTGGATAGAAACTCAGGACGATGAGGCTCTGTGGTCATCGGACTGAGTAATAGCTTACAGTGCGATTCTTCCTGATTTTGACGAGCCGCCAGAAGGGGGGGAGTCTCTAAGTCAGGGATCACCGCCACCTAAGGATCTCGTCACCACATACTTTTGGCGGCTTTATCTTGCCCCCAGTGCGTGTCGCCCTCGATTTCCTGTGTCGAACCAGATGCAAGCATCAAAGACTGCATGGGAAAGAGTTCCATCAAGTGTGGTATGCGGGCAAAGTCTTGTACTGTTTCAGCCCACTCATAGTCGTCTTCGAATGGGTAGTAATTCACGGCATGAAGGAAAACACCTAATACGGTTGTATTGGAGGCATCGTAAGCTGAGATATTCTCGACGTTCTTGTTTCTACGCAGTTCCTCAACCTCTATGCCATCGCAAGTCTCATACCAGATGTGGACCACACCGGCACGGTCAGGAGGGATCTGCTGGATGCCATCGTTTAGCAAGCTCTTGAAATGCTTGGAGCGTGAACCGAGAGAGATCTCATGATCGCAGCGCCACTGAGCCCCCACACACTTATCAATATCCTTTACAAACATGTTGAGTATATCGTCTTGTGTCCCAGGGCGAATAACTCGCTTAGCAATAGTCGAGATATTGCGCTTCTCATTGCTGTCGATGTCACCAAACACCAGTAATTCTTGCTGAGGGCTATTGGGTCTGACCGAAAATTTCCGGTAATGGCGCTTTAGTCGAAGCTTGTCGATGGCTCGAATTTCTACACTTATTGCCCCATCAGATGCTTTCCCTGCGCCCCCTTTGATGGCGAGATTAACCAAGTTGATGACCTCTTGTGCGGTAATATCGGAGACCTGCTCATGGAAAACCAGGTTGATGATGTTCCACGGTGCAACTTTGAGCATATGATGGCTCAACTCATCCCAGATGTCGGCCCATGCCTGCTCTTCTATTTTTGAGTACCTCGTCTGCTTATCGGAGCGTTTGCACTCGACGTAGAACTCTAGATCACCAGAGCAAACCAGCATATCGGGGGATTTTTTGGTCTTCCCGTCGGGCCAGACAATGCTGTTTTCTGGGATGAAGGCAACCTCGTAGCCATTTTTCAAATAGAACGAGGCCGTCAACAGCTCAAAAAGCTGGGTTTCTGGTTTGTTGTTATTCGCCAGCATTTTATCGAGAACACCATCAACATTGGGGACAGTGCGAAGCTTCTCTGCGACAGCTCCGATAGCCATGGCATAGGGCCAGAGCCGCCTACTGCTGTAAGCTGAGTCGCAATACTCAAAATCATGGGCCAGATACGACATCAGGATATACCAATCGATGTCATCTTCTGCCGGAGCGAAGAGCTGAGGTTCTATCGGTCGCCTGATACTGAACAGCGACTCCTGCTCTCGTATGCGCTTTAAATACGCAGCTTTTCGCACAGCCCACACCTCAGAGCCAAGTCGGTCCACCAGCAGCCGATAAAATGCTTTGATTTTTGCACGCTCAATACAACGGACAATATCCATCTCAGTTTCCTCATGTAGTTGTAATTTGCAGCACACAGAGAGCTTTCCATTGTGGTGCTTGTTTGGCCGTGCAGGAAAAGAGAGAGCCCCCTATTGGAGGCTCTCTCTTTTCATCTTTCCGACACAAGTAAGCCAGATCTACTCTCTTCCCAATAATGTCATTAGGACAGCGCCATTCTCCAAGGCTTGGCGGGCGGCGATTGCATAGGCCCGAGTGGGCTGCATTGCTAACTCTAGCGCTGAGCCGAGCTCCGGATGCTGCCCCAAGACCGAGGCGCGATCCCAAGCTCCACCATCGAGGCATCGAATTACCCAGTGGCCACTTTGGTGCCATACCAAATATGGCTGACGCCACCACAGCATCAGTTCCTCCGCCGAGCGCTCTTCGTTCGGGATGTCTCTGGCTGGCGGCTCTGCCGGATTGACCGGTATCCCATTGATGACGCCAGACAAATCGGCCGGGGCCATGGTCAAGGCAACATCGAGAGTGATTGTGGTAAAGGACATTGGTCCCTTCCTCCTTGTTGTATAGATGTCCATCATTGCAGCTCAGGGCGCGGATGTCATCAGCAACCTATTTCTCATTGGCTTTTGCCTGGCTGTTGAAAGTGACAGGCTCGTTTTCATTGGGCACGACTTCCCCATATTGGTTGAGGGTCATCTTTTTCCAGCGATCCTCTGGGATTGCCAATTTAAAGCCAGGGCTATCAACCGGTGTTCCGGGTGGGGTGTAGTTGGGATCCGGTTTGCCAAAAATGACTCCAAGACCATGAGCCGGTTCACTGATTACCTGCGCCTCTGGAGACTTATGGGACTGCTTCTTTTCCGCTGCATCGCCACACGCTGCAAGCGAGAGATACAAGACTATAGCTATTCGCTTCATCGAGTTACTTACCTCGCCATGAGCCTTGCCTGTCAGGTGGTTTTCTCTCGGTGATCCTGATAGACCTTCTGCCACTTTGTATGCTCAACCGCATTGCCTCTGCTCTGCCAGAAATCACAGATACTCTCTGCCAATTCTGCGGCCATGGCATGGTCGCCATCACGACGACAAATCAGATACTGGGCCAACCAGTTTTGGTATTGCTTCATTGAGACCTCTTCAATCACTCTCTGGGAGGGCCGATCTTACTTGATCGGCTGAGTATCCGTCTTGGGCTGTGCTGCGCGGTAAGCGTCCATGATCGGGGCCCAGGCCATACCACTGGGAACTGGGTATTGTTGATAGGCTTGGTTGTACTTTGCATCAAAGTCAGCCCAACGATTCTCATATTGGCTGGAGAGGGGGAAACGTTTTTCATCTGGATCATCCGTCACCTCTTTTGCTATCCCCCTGGCCAGCAGGATATCGGGGGTGACTCTGACTCCGCTTAAAAAGGCCTCGACATAGCCTCCGGTTGCCATGCCAAGCCCAATCTCTTCCCGACGCTCTTCGCGCCACTCGTTGCTTACTTTGACCCGGTAACGCTGCGCTATCATCTTTTCCAACTGCGCGGCGGGTAAGTCAAGACTGATGCGATAGCGTTTCTTGTCGTGGTACGACACCCATTCCACCTCAACCCGATCAGGGGCGGGGTGAATATCACGGCGGCCTTTGCCAATGCGCCAGCGATAATCTTTGGCCTTAAGAGCTTTAGGACCGACAAACCCAGCTACCCCACTGGATGAGGCATCGACCAGTTCCCCCCCGCGATAAAACAATGTTTCGGTTACCCATATCAGATCGGCATTGGAGCCCACCATATGTCCCCAATCCAGGTCGTGGGGTGCTGAGGGGGCAGCCTGGCAGGCGGTGACTAACGGCAACAGCAGTAATAAGAGAACCCTGCGCATGGAGCTCATCATTGGATCGGGTCAGTATCTGTTTTGGGCTGTGCAGCACGGTAGGCATCCATGATGGGTGCCCAAGCCATGCCACTTGGAACGGGGTATTGCTGGTAGGTATCCCAGTAATCCTTGTCAAAGCGGGCCCAAGCATTTTTAAACTGGCTGGAGAGGGGGAAACGTTGATCATAGGGATCATCCGTTACCTCTTTTGCGATCCCTCGGGCCAGCAGGATATCGGGGGTGACGCGAGGGTCTCTCAAAAACGCCTCGACATAGCCCCCGGTTGCCATGCCCAATCCAATATTATCGCGGCGCTCTTCGAGCCACTCCTTGCCGACCTTAACGCGGTAACGCTGCGCTATCATCTTTTCCAGCTGCGCGGCGGGTAGGTCAAGACTGATGCGATAGCGTTTCTTGTCATGAAATGAAATCCATTCCAGTTCAACCCGATCGGGAGCGGGGTGAATATCACGGCGGCCCTTGCCAATACGCCAACGATAGTCCTTTTCTTTGAGCGCTTCGGCGCCAAAAAATCCGGCAGAACCATTGATAGAAGCATCCACCAACTCGCCTTGACGATAAAAGTGCACCTCTGTCACCCATAATTCATCCGCATTGGAGCCCACCATATGCCCCCAATCCAGATCGTGGGGCGTGGAGGGGGCTGCCTGGCAGGCGGTGACGAACGGTAACAGCAGCAACAACAATATCCTGCGCATTAATAACCTCCTTTTTGATTGTCTTTGACTCGGCGCACCTCTTGGTCACCAACCCGATTGGGTTTATTGACCATCCCGGTATCTGCGCTGTAGTGCAAATAACCGAGCCGCAGTGCGTGATACTCCTGCGGCGAGAGGGTGCGAGTCAAATCAACCACCTCACCGCGCAGTTTGGCTGCATCGACCCAGCGCGCATCAAGCGCAGCCAGGTTTAAGGTGGGGTATGAAAGGGCGCTGTTCATCATCAAGTCCCGTCGAGTAGGGTCCCACTCCATAAATGGCACTCCGGCATCCCGTGCTGCTTCCACCATCATATGGAGCGGAATACGTGAATACTCCCCCTCCACCACCCGGCGCAGCACTACATCGACCTTCACTTCCTGCTCTGACGCGTCTTTGCTCACGGTCTCAGGACGTTGGGGGAGCACATTGAGGTAGCCCGATACCGTTGTGTTGTCATAGGAGTAGTGCAGCTTAACGCCCTTCGCCCACCCCTGGGTTGCGCGCATTTTGGCATAGGCGGTTGCCTGACTATATGCATCTGAGTCTTTTGCCGTGCTGTAGCGGGATTCGGTTGACTGGAAGGTGGCGATCACCTTGTTTTCGGTGATGACGGGGGACGCGTAGTTGGGGTCACGCAGACTCCAACGGCTGTAATAGCCACCGCCAATATCGGAGTGAGCACCGGGGATGATCACCTCAGTAAAGGTGGCGGGCAGATCGCTGGCCATATTTTTAATCCGGGTCAAGTCAAAGTGATAGCGCCACTCATCGGCCGCGATAATATGCACCACCCGCTCGGCGCAGTCAGGGGCCAGCGTCACACTGCGTTTGCCCCACAGATAGGAGCTGATCACGGTATCAGGGGAGCCCGCAGAATTCGGAAAAAATCGTACGCTAAGGTTTTCCGGGCATCCGTAGGGGCCGAAACTTCCCGTCTTCCAGTCTGCGGCTCTGCCGCCAGACGTAATCGCCGGTTAGGTTGATGTGCT
>Ga0075011_10002309_pt1 | contig 10325 bp, 9 predicted proteins | sample TARM_MetaG_T_14_FD_72354 | JGI IMG/M metagenome (GOLD analysis project Ga0075011, IMG submission 72354) | Freshwater microbial communities from Pennsylvania, USA, analyzing microbe dynamics in response to fracking - TARM_MetaG_T_14 | ecosystem: Environmental > Aquatic > Freshwater > River...
CTGAACACGGACGCCGAGTACCTGCGCATCGTACCCTTGCTGACCTCGCTGGGCGAGGATCACCCCAAGATCATCCTGCAAATCCAGCAGCGCGCCTCCACCTCGGTGCAGGGAGCCATTCGAGAAGGCGAGCTCGACTGCGGATTCATCTTCGGCGAACCGAGATTCCCGGAGCTCAACGCCATACCCTTGGAAAAGACCCGTTTCTACGTGGCTGTGCCGGACATATGGAAGGACCGCATGGACCTGGGACTGGCCGGGTTGGCCGACCTGCCGTGGATCATGGACCCATCGGACAACCCCTTGCAACAACTCATCGTACCGTTCTTCAAGTCCCACGGCATCAAGCCCTCGAACCAGTTGGAAGTGGACGGCGACGAGGTCATCCGGGTACTCGTGGCCGCGGGCAGAGGGGTTTCGTTTCTACGCCGGAACGAGGTCCTGGCGGCCAACCGAATCGGCCAGCCCGTGCATTCCCTGTCCTACGACGAGCTGTCCATCCAGACGAACTTCGTCTACCTCAAACGACACGATGAAGACCCGGTCATGCGCGCGGTCATCGACCACGTCAAACGGTGCTGGGAAGTGCAGTAGGGCTCAGCGATCGGCCTCGGGCCACAGTCCCCGGACCACGTCGGTCAGGGCCCGGATGGTCGGGTCGTTCTCCCGGCTCTTGGGGTACACTATATTGATGTTCAAAGACAGCATTGGCCCGGTCTCGCAGATCACGGCCGTGCCCTCCCGGACCATGGTGTCCGCGTCGCTCTGCTTGAGCAGGGATACGCCCTTTCCGGCAGCCACCAGCTCGCGGATGACGTCCTCGGAGTCCGCCTCGATGTAGTCGGTGATGCTGATCCCCGACCCTTCGAACACGCCATCCAAAACCTTCATGAACGGACAGTCCTTGTCCGGCCGGACCCAGGGCAGGGCCGCCAGCCCATCCAGGGGCAGCCCCTGCACGCGCGCCGACCAGGCCGCCGGGGCCACCACGCACACCGGAATCTCCTTCAGGTGGATATACGCGACCTCGGCGTAACGGTTGTCGAAAAATGAAAAGCCCGCGTCGATTCGCCGGTCGCGCACGTCCTTGAGGATGCCGCCCGAGCCGCCCTGCTGAAACTTGAGCCGCAGCTTGGGGTGGGCGTCGGCCATGGCCGCCGACAACTCTGCCACGCGCAAAAAGCTGGTGTCCGTGTTCAGGGCGATGGTCAGGGAGCCGGTCAGTTCCTCGCGGTATCCGGCGGCCAGGTTGGACATATCCTCGGCGGCCAAAAGCACCGAGTCGGCCTTGAGCTTCAGCCCCCTGCCCACCTCGGTCAGTTGCATGCCACGCGGGGTGCGCACGAACAGCGGCAATCCCAACTCCTCCTCCAGCGCTTTGATATGCCCGCTTACCGCGGGCTGGCTGGCGTAGATACGCTCGGCGGCCTTGGTCAGGTTGCCCTCCTCGGCCACGGCCACGAATGTCTTGAGCTGATACAGTTCCATCATCCTTCCCAGGTGCGCCGCACCAATTCGATGATCGCGGCCAGAGACGGCAACTCGTCCTCGCTCTTGCGGTACACGAAATTCACTTCCACCGGATGCCGCCCCACCAGTGCGCACTCGACCGCCTGCCCGCCATCGAGCATAGCCGCCACCTCGTCCTCGCGCACCAGGGCCAGCGCCTTACCCTCCACCACCAGAGCCCGGATGACCTCTTCGGAATCCGCGCCGATGGTCCGGGCCGGAACGATCCCGAACTCGTTGAAGATGTCCAGTTGCAACTCACGAAACGGACTGTGGCTGGCGGGCATGACCCAAGTGAAAGCCGACAGGGCCTCAGCATCGGCCTCGACCAACTCGTCGCGAAGGCTCGCCGCACCCATGACGGAATATACCGGCTCAGCCAGTTTGATTGTCTCCAAATCCCGGTACGGGTTGCCCGCGAAAACAAAACCAGCGTCCAGGTTGCGTGCTCGGATTTCGCTCAGGATCACCCCGGACGGCGACTGGATCAACTTGAGGTTGAGCTTGGGGAATCGCTCACTCATCAGGTCGATGAGGCTGGTGGCCTTGAGAAACGCTGGGTCCGTGCACAGCCCCAACGCCACCTGGCCCGCCACCTCACCGCCGAGCATTACGGCCCGCGCCAGCAGCGTCTGGGCCGCAGCCAGCACCTCGATGGCGTCGTGCACCAGCTCGGCCCCGGCCTGGGTCAGCTCCACGCCGCGTGGCACCCGGTCGAACAACCGGACTCCCAACTCCTCTTCCAACGCCTTGATGTGTGCGCTGACCGCGGGCTGGGTCGCGTGGATGCGTTTGCCCGCACCGGTGATGCTGCCTTCTTCGGCCACGGCCACAAATGTTCTCAGCTGATATAATTCCATGGACCATTCATACCCGCACCGCACCGTAGGAGCAATCGCAATTCCTTATATCCCGCGTCGGCCTTTGCAATTGAATTGCCCTCCCCTTTTTCGGCCAAAAATATTCTTCATAATCCGAAAAAGGAGAGAATTCATGTGCGAAACACTGGGTTGGCGCTACTTTTTTCTGTCTGAGGACAGTTCTCCCAATGCATCCCGACCGACCGCTCCCGCCCACCTGCAAATAGCCAAAACACTGCTTTGGGCCGCTATCGCCGGGGCTTCCGGCCTGCTCATGGGCTACCAATTCTGAATTGTTGCCATCAGAAATATTTATACCTCCCGTCACGCATCGTTATTGGACCGTGTTGCACGATTGCGCATACGAGGAGATTGAGTTTGGTTGCCCCGTTCAAGGTATCATTCTAGGAGGTCGGGAAAATGAAGAAATCGAATATGAATGTGCTCGCCTATCTGTTTCAGCCCGAAGATTCCACAGGCGCCCCGTGGGATGATGAACTGTGCCGCGCCGCCAACGGTCCGCTCGGCCTGATCAAGCTCCTGTTCTGGACCGGTGTGTCCATGGCCCTCAGCGTAGGCATCAGCCAACTCGTCTAACCCGCAATTTTCAACGGGCCCGATCGGGTCGGGTCCGTTTCATCCAGACCTCTCAAAGGTCCTCTCCGGCCGAGGCCGGGCAGCAAGCCACGGAAACTCGCTGCCCGGCCTTGGTTTTTTTATGCCTCCGGCTGCCGGGGGAAGGGGAAAAGAGAACCCTTTGAAAAGGGCTTCCCTTCTCCCCTTCCCCCGGACCCCCATCTCCTTATCCTTCCTAAACTTTTTATGCCGCTTCGCGGATGGCTATCGCGCGGAAATACACCTTCCAGTAACGCGCCCTGCCCTCGCCAAAGGCGCCACAAAAAGTTTGGGAGATTCTTAAGAACCTTTTTCAAAAGGTTCTTAAGCCGTCGGAGACGCCCGCCAGGCGAGGGCCCGCCGGAGGCAGACCTTCCCCGCTTACACGCCCATGATGTTGTAGCCGGAGTCAACGAACACAACGTCGCCGGTGGTGCCGGAAGATAGATCCGAGGCGAGATACAGGGCGCATTTGCCCACATCGTCGATGGTGATGTTTCGGTGCAGGGGGGCTTTTTCCTCGATACGGCCGAGGATGGTCTTGAAGCCGGAGATGCCGGAGGCGGCCATGGTCTTGACCGGTCCGGCGGAGATAGCGTTGATGCGCACGCCGTTTTCGCCCAGGTCCACGGACAGATAGCGCACGCAGGCCTCGAGCGCGGCCTTGGCCACGCCCATGGCGTTGTAGTTGGCCACCACCTTGCCCGCGCCGTAGTAGCTCATGGTCAGCACGGACGCACCGGGTTTCAGCATGGGTTCGAAGGCCCGGCATAGGGCGACGAGTGAGAAGGAGGAGACATCCAGGGCGACCTTGTAGCCCTCCCGGCTGGTATCGATGAACCGGCCCTTGAGGTCTTCGCGGTTGGCGTAGGCTATGGAGTGCACGAGGATATCCACGTCGCCCCATTTTTCGCGCACGAGGTCGGTGCCGGAGGCTATTTCTTCGTCGGACGTGACGTCGCACTTGTACATGAACTCGCCGCCCAGTTCCTCGCAGATGGGGGCCAGACGGCGCTCGATGGGATCGGCTGCGTAGCTGAAGGCGAGCCGGGCACCGTATTCCTTGAATTGCTTGGCGATGCCGTAAGCGATGGAGCGGTCGTTGACCACGCCGAAGATAAGGGCCTTTTTGTCCTTGAGCAGCATGTCGTCTCCTTTGCTTGGCGGCAGTATACTCCGCCTTGCTATTTGTGGCGACGAAAATGTGGACCGGGACCGTCGGCTACATTGCGGCGTATATTTCCTCGAGGATACGAGCCGAGTTCGGGCCGCCGTCCAGGTCGAGATTCAACGGTTCGGCACGGCGCTCCAGCCCTTCGCGCATGAGCGGAACCAGCCTTTCCGGGCCGAGATCGTCCTGAGTGATGACCTTGAGTCCCCCTTTTTCCTCGATCCGCCGGGCGCGCATGTTCTGCTCGCGGTTCTGGAGGAACGGGTACATGAGCCCGAAGGTGTTGGTGGCCAGCAGGTTCATGGTCGTGTTGTAGCCGCCGAGCGAAACAGACAGCCGAGCCAAATCCAGATAGGCCAGAAAGCGCTTGGTGAAACGCTTCACCGTGATGTGTGGATGGGCTTCGGCCTCGGCCTTGAGGCGCTGGAACTCACCCTCTTCGGCATAGGGGCCGGTAAATACCGCGAGCCGGTGCGGATGGGTCTCATTGAGCACGGGCGAAGCGGCCATGGCACCGCGCAACAGGTCGCGTCCGATATGCCCGCCGCCCACGGACACGACCACCAGCGGGGTATCGCCGAGATTCAGTTCGGCGGCCAGTTGTTCGCTTTCCGCAGGGTCGGGCTTGCGGGCTACATAGCCGGTGTAGTGGACCTCGGGGACGATACCGTCCACACCGGGAAAGGTCTCGTCCAGACGCACCAGGTTGGGGTCCGAGTGGACCATTACGTGGTCGAAATTGGGGTTGAGGTAGCCGTGTACACGCTCCACCTGACGCTGCATGTCCTTTTTTTCCACCAGGATATCGCGCACGGAGCAGACGGACCGGCACTTGCCGTACTCGCCCTTTCGGACCTTCTTGAGGATGGGCAAAAGCTCGAAACGGAACTTCTTGCGCCCAAAAGGAAAGAGCTCGACCATAAAGATGTCGGGCCTGTACTCAGCCATGATCTCCTTGAACTGACGCAAACGGCGGTTCAGGACGTCATCCACTTCGGCCCCTTCCTCAAGGGGGATGAACCGAGTGAACTTCGCGTCCATCATCAAGCCGGGCAGCTGAATGCGGGTCATATTGGCGGGCGGGTCGAAATCCACGTGGGCCCCTCCGGTGACCAGAATGACCTCGTGGTCTTTGAGGGCCTTGACTATTTCCAGGGACCGGAACATGTGGCCCACGCCGAGCACGTGCTGACAGTAAAAGACGATGCGCATTACAACTCCATGTTCAGCTCGCCCAAGGCGAGCGCATTTTCAATGCATTCAATGCGGTGCAGCCGGTAGGGAAGATACTGAACCGGATCGCCGGGCATGAACTCGGAGCCGGCCAGGGCATGGGCCAGGCAGCGCAGCACCCCGTTGTGGGTGACCACCAGCACGGACTGGTCCGGGTGGTCTGACGCAAAATCGATGAGTGCATCGCAGGCCCGGCAGAGCACTTCGTCGCGGCTCTCCCCGCCCTCGGGCCGGAAGCCGAATCCCTTGTACTCCTGTCTGCCAACTTCCTTGCGCATGGCCTTGATATCGTCCTTGGTCAGGCCGGTCCACTTGCCCCAGTCCTGCTCGCCCAACCGTTCGTCCTCGAACATGGGCAGGCCCAGGACCTCGTTGACCAGTGCGCCGGTCTCCCTGGCGCGGGAGAGCGTGCTGGTCAGGATACAGTCGATCCCCTCACCGGCCAGGGACTCGCCCCACTTGCGGGCCATGTCGCGGCCTTCGTCGCAAAGTTCGATATCGCTGTTGCCCTGGATGCGGCACACGCGGTTCCACTCGGTCAACCCGTGGCGCATGCAAAAAAAAGTCGTCATGTCAGGCCCTCGCTTCGGCCAGTCGGCGCATGGTTTCGACCACATGGCCGTAGTTGCGCGCAGCGTCATGTTTTTCGGCCACATAGTCCGGCGCATTGGCCGCCAGGGCCGTGCACCGTTCGGGGTCGCCGACCAGTTCGTCCACGCCCCGGGTGAAATCGTCGATATTCGCCGCAGTGATGATTCCGGTATGGTTATGGGCCACCACCTGGGGCGCGCCTTCGTCGTCCGTGGCCACCACCGGGAGGCCACATCGCTGGGCCTCCAGGTAGACCATGCCCACGCTCTCCGCAAGCCCCGGAAAGGCGAACAGGTCACCGGCGGCGAAAAACTCGCCAATTTTTTCGCGTTCGACCAGGCCGAGAAACCGGATCCGCCCGCCGAGCAAATTCCGGCCCTCACGCTCCAATTCCGCCCGGCACGGCCCATCTCCGGCCACGGCCAAGATGACATCCCTGCCTTGCTCAATGAGCGCGGCGCAGGACCGAAAGACCCAGCGCAGACCCTCGGCCTTGACCCCGGGGCGCATCATGGCAGCCGTCAGGACCACTCTGGCGTCCTCCGCCCCCCATTCCCGGCGCAGTCCCGCTCCGGCCGTCTCGTCGCACGTGAGCAGCCCCCGGGGCAATCCTGGCGGAACGTGGGAATAACAATCCGGGGGCAACCGAAGCTTGGCGCAGCCGCGCAGGTCGTTGAGCCGGTTGCAGAAGATGTGGTCCGCCCGGAGCATGGCCCGCCGGTTCAGCCGAAATCCCGGCCAGGTGGCCTTTTTTTTGCCCCGATTCACCGCGTAGCTCGCCTGGAATATGGCATAGGGGATGCCCAGCCGGGCCGAACAAGTCGGGCCGAACACGTCCGGTACTTTATAATAACTGCCGTAGGTCAGCCAGACGTCACAGCCCCGCGCGGCCTCGGTCATCCGCCCTATCGCCCGGTACACGCCGGGCCAATGGGCCGGATGCTTCCATATTTCTCTGGCCGGGAAATACGGCAGTGCGACCACCTCGCTGCCCAGTTCGGCAAGCGCGTCGCGCAGGTCGCGGGCGATGGTTACATCACCGGAGACCGACGCATTGTCGAGCGGCTTGAACGGGGTGCACAGGGCTATCTTCACGGGTCACTCTCGGGTTTTCATCGGGACGCCGTCATCTGAATACACGAAATATCCGGCACCGGCGAAACGGGCCTAGCCTTTGGGCGGCACCAGAGGCAGCGGCTCGGGCTCCACTTCAGGCAGGTTGGCCAGCCGGATCTCCACCACCTTGGGATTCGGATAGGTGTGCAGGATGGACTTCAGCAGGTCGCGGGCCTTGGCATAGTCCCGGTCGTTCTCGGCTATGTCCGCTTGCAGGAAGACGGCCAGGGAGCGGGTCTCGTCCGAGATGTTCGTGAGCGCGAGCAGCGCATTCAGGGCCTTTTCCGCCTGGGACCAACTGGATATGAAGCTGTAGCTCTGGGCCAACTCATACAGGCACTTGGCCTTGGCCTCGTCGTCGGCAGCCGAGTCCGCGCAGTTTTCCAACGTGGCGGCCACCAGGTCGTAGCTGCCCATGGCCCGGTAGAGTCTGGCCATGCGCAATTGCGTCTTATAGGTATGCTCCGGGTTGCCCTGGGCCTGATCCAGGCATTTCTCGAACGCCTCGATGGCCTTGGGCGTGTTACCCAACTCGGAATAAACCTCGCCCAGCTGGAACATTATATTCCAGGCCGTGCCCGGGTTACCCCCAAGCTCCAGATACATGGCCTCAAGCAGCACAACGGCCCGGTCGTAGTCGCCCTTGATGGACACCGCGATCTCGGCCAACCTGTCCCAGGCCTCCTTGCGGAACTCGCCCTGAGGCTCCACCTGCAGATAGCGCTCGTAGTCCTTTTCCGCCTCGAGGTAGAACCCCTTGGAATAGGACTCGCGCGCCCGTTCGATATCCTCCTGACCGGGCGTGGAGGGCGAAGAGCAGGCCGCGACGGCAAACACCGTCGCGGCCAGCAATATCAATACGAGTATCCGTCGCATAGTCTCTATGACCGGACCTCGTTCAGAACCTCGTTCAACTCCTCGTCCTCGTCCATGACCAGGTCGAATCCGACCACCTTGTTTTGAGCGTCCATGCGCACCAGACGTACGCCCTGGGTGGCCCGGCCGCGGGTCTGGCTGACCTCGCCGACGGACATGCGGATTACCTTGTTCTGGGAGGTCAGCAGGATCACGTCGTCGGATTCGTTGACCATGCGCGCACCGATGACCTTGCCGGTCTTGTTGGTCAGACGCATGTTCAGGATACCCTTTCCGCCTCGCGTCTGGACCCGGTACTGGTCGATGGTCGTGCGCTTGCCGAAGCCGCCCTCGCTGACGGTCAGGAGCTGATCGCGCTCCTCGTCCCCGGTGACCACGCAGGCCACGACCTCGTCGTTGGGTCTGAGCGCCATGCCCTTGACTCCGGCGGTGGCGCGTCCCAGGGGCCGGGCGTCGTTTATGTTGAAGCGGATGGCCGAACCGTCGCGGCTGGCAAGGATGCAGTCCACTTCAGGCTGAATTTCGCGCACGGTCATAAGCTCATCGTTATCACGCAGGTTCACGGCGCGGATACCCGTGGTCCGGCAGTTGCCGTACAACCCGATGGACGAGCGCTTGATCATGCCCTTGCGGGTGACGAACAGAAAGAACTTGTCATCCGCAAATTCCCGCAACGACAGGCAGGTGGCGATGTATTCGTCCTTATCCAGGGGCAGCAGGTTGTTGACGTGTCCGCCCTTGGCGTAACGCGAACCCTCGGGCACCTGATGGACCTTGATCTTGAACATCTTGCCGAAGTTGGTGAACAGCACCAGATGCTGATGGTTGGTGGTCAGCATGAAGGTGTGGATGAAGTCGCCGTCACCGGTCTGGACGCCCGCGATGCCTTTGCCGCCGCGCTTCTGGGCGGTGTAGTTTGACAACGGGGTGCGCTTGATATAGCCGCGCTGGCTCAGGGTTATGACCGTCTCCTCGTCCGGAATCAGGTCCTCGATATCGATGGAATCCAGATCCGCCTGGAGCAGTTCGGACTTGCGCGGGGTGGCGTAGTTCTCTTTGATCTCGCTGAGTTCGTCGCGGATAACGCCCTTGAGGACTTCTTCGTTGTACAGAATGGACTTGTAGTATTCGATTTTCTTCATCAACTCGGCCAGCTCTTCCAGAAGCTTGTCGTGCTCCAGGCCGGTCAGCTTCTGCAGACGCATGTCCAAAATGGCCTTGGCCTGGATATCGGACAGCTCGAAGCGGGTCATCAACCCTTGGCGGGCCTCTTCCGGAGTCTTGGAAGCCCGGATGAGCTTGACCACTTCATCGATGTTGTCGAGCGCGATACGCAGTCCTTCCAATATGTGGACGCGCTTCTCGCACTTGTCGAGATCGAACTTGGTCCGGCGGATGATGACCTCGCGCCGGTGCTCCAGGAAGTGGTTCAGTATCTCCTTGAGATTCAGGAGCATGGGCCGCTTGCCGACAACGGCCATCATGTTGAAACCGAAGCTGCTCTCCAACGCGGTGAACTTGTACAGCGAGTTGATGATGATGTCCGGAATGGCCCCGCGCTTGAGGTCGAGCACAATGCGGATGCCCTTACGGTCGGACTCGTCGCGCAGGTCGGATACGCCGTCGATCTTCTTCTCGTGGATCAGGGCCGCAATCTTCTCCACCAGTGTGGATTTGTTCAGGGCGTATGGAATCTCCCTGATGACAATGGCTTCCTTTTGGCCCCTTTTGGCCTCTTCCACCTCGAGCACGCCGCGCATTTTGATGGAACCGCGGCCGGTGGTATAGGCGTCCACCAGTCCCTGGCCGCCGAAGACCGTGCCGCCAGTCGGAAAATCCGGGCCCTTGATGAACTGCATCAACGACTGGATGGAGCATTCCGGTGTATCCAGCAGGTGGATGCAGCCGTCGATCAACTCGCCCAGGTTGTGGGGCGGGATGTTCGTGGCCATGCCGACCGCGATGCCGGTGGTGCCGTTCAAAAGCAGGTTCGGCACCTTGGTGGGAAGGACGGACGGTTCCTGCAGGGTGTTGTCGTAGTTGGGCGTGAAGTCTACGGTCTGTTTTTCGATGTCCCCAAGGAACTCCGAACAGAGCTTGGCCATGCGCACTTCGGTGTAACGCATGGCGGCCGCGGAGTCGCCGTCGATGGAACCGAAGTTGCCCTGCCCGTCAACGAGCATATCGCGCATGGAGAAGCTTTGGGCCATGCGCACCAAGGCGTCATATACTGCGGAATCACCGTGCGGGTGGTATTTACCGATAACGTCGCCGACCACGCGCGCGGACTTCTTGTAGGACCGGTTGTGGTAGTTGCCCAGGTCGTGCATGGCGTAAAGAATACGCCGATGAAC
>Ga0075011_10002310_pt1 | contig 10324 bp, 10 predicted proteins | sample TARM_MetaG_T_14_FD_72354 | JGI IMG/M metagenome (GOLD analysis project Ga0075011, IMG submission 72354) | Freshwater microbial communities from Pennsylvania, USA, analyzing microbe dynamics in response to fracking - TARM_MetaG_T_14 | ecosystem: Environmental > Aquatic > Freshwater > River...
GCTATTTCTTGAACAATGCCGGGTCGATGCCGTGCTTGCGGAGCTTGTTCCAGAGGTTCTTGGCCGACACACCCAGAGCGGTCGCAGCCTCGGTCTGCACTCCGCCGCAAGCCCTGAGCGCGTTTTCGATCAGGGTCTTCTCGTATTCCGTAAGGGCCTGTTTCAGGGGCAGCCCCTCGCCGGTGGGCACGTATATTCCGCTGTCCGCGGCGGGCCGGGTGTTGGAAAAGGCCTGATCCACCTCGGCAGGGGTGATCCGGGTGGAGGTGCAGAAGATGGCCGCGCGCTCCACGGCATTGGCGAACTGGCGCACGTTGCCCGGCCAGTCGTAGTTGAAGAATATCTCCATGGCCTCGGCCGAGACCCCGATGATGTCCGTGCCGAGCCTGCGGTTGGCCCGGTCCAGGAAGAACTCGGCCAGTTGCGGCAGGTCGGACTTGCGCTCGCGCAGGGGAGGGAGAATCAAGGTGGCCACGTTGAGTCTATAGTACAGATCGCTGCGGAACTCGCCGTCCTGGACCTGTTGCTCCAACTCCTGGTTGGTGGCTGCGATGATACGCACGTCGTACAGGATGGACTTGGCTCCGCCCACGCGTTCGGCCTGCTTCTGTTCCACGGCGCGCAGCAGTCTGGGCTGGAGGTGCAGGGGCATGTCGCCGATCTCATCGAGCATGAGCGAGCCGCCCTTGGCCAGCTCGAACTTGCCCTGTTTCATACTCGTGGCCCCGGTGAAGGCCCCCTTCTCGTGGCCGAACAATTCGGATTCGATAAGATTCTCGGGGATGGCCGCACAGTTGATCTTGACGAACGGGGCCTTGGCCCGCGCGGAGAGCGCGTGGATGGTATCGGCCACCAGTTCCTTGCCGGTGCCGGTCTCGCCCATGATGAGCACGTCGGCGTTGAGTTCGGCCACCCGGCTGATGCGCTCCTTGACCGCCATCATGGGCGCGCTGTGGCCGATGATGTTGTGCAGCGGGCTGGAGCCGCCATGCCGTTTCAACTCGGCCAACTCCACCTGGATGTGGCGTTTCTCCAAGGCACGCCGGACCACAACCTCCATCTCGCGCAGGGAAAACGGTTTCTCGAAATAGTCGTAGGCACCCTGCTGCATGGCCGTGACCCCGGACTCTTTGGAGCCGTAGCCGGTCATGACGATAACGTCCACCCCCGGAGCCACCTCGGCCAGGTGCTTCAGCGCCTCGAGCCCGGACATACCGGGCAGCTGGATATCGTGCAGGATGAGGTCGAAGCTCGACGCCCCGGCCTTTTTGAGGCCTTCTTCGGCACTACCCGCAGTCTCCACCACGTAGCCCTTGTCGGCCAACGCCTCGACCAACATTCCCTGAAAGGCTCGGTCGTCGTCGACCACAAGTATTTTCTCGGCCACAGGTCTGCTCCCGGATGGTGTTGTTACAGCGTCACTGAGACCCTACATGAAAGAGGGATGCATATCCACAAAAAATAGATAACGTCGCTCGGGCTGGTCCATTACGAACGATCCAACAGGGGGGCACAAAAAAATCTTATCTCATTGAAACAAGCTGTTACAGATGCTTTTCAGCCGGTTCCATTCGGCCTTGGCACGTACAATGCTTTATCATGGTGGAACCGGCCTTCCGCCGGACCATTTTTGGAATGCAAGGAGAACGGGAATGAGAATGAGAGATGATAGACGCCGGGGGATGGCCGCAGTGGAGTTCGCCCTGCTGCTCCCCGTCATGGCGCTTCTGATCCTGCTAATGGTGGAGGGCGGCCACGCCATGCACACCTATTCCTCCCTGGTGGAAGCCAGCCGCGAAGGAGCCCGCCACGTGCTCATGGAAGGCGAGAGCGCCGACGTGGAGGCCCTGGTGGCCGCCGTGGTCGCCGATCTCGACCCCGAAAAACTGTCCACCAACGTGACCACCGACCCCGACGCCAAAACCGTCACAGTAGAGGTTTCCTATGTTTACGAACTTTTCGGATCAAAGAGCGGCCAGGATGACGAAAGCGAAGGCATGTTCGGCAACGACGAGCCGCTCACGTTCGTCGCGCAGACAACCATGCCGCTCCCCTAGGGGACGCCGCCGGGGCTCCACCAGCGCCATCATGGCCCTGCTCCTGCCATTCCTGTTGGGGGTGGCAGGCATCGCCGTGGACATGGGCAACATGTACCTGACCCACACCAGATTGCAGGCCGCCGTGGACGCGGGCGCCCTGGCCGGAAGTCTCGAACTGCCCTACGATCCTGACCTTTCCAAGGGCGTGGTCAACAAGGCCGTCACCGACATGGTCGCGAAAAACATGGAGGCGGCCGAGGTCACGGACATCTCGGCGGGCACCGAAATCCGTAGCGTCAATGTCACGGCCCGGGCCGAGGTCAAAATGCTGCTCATGGAGGTTCTCGGCATGGCCGACTCCATGGTCCAGGCCAACGCCATGGCGGGATTCAACAAACTCGAAGTGGTCTTCGTCATCGACAATTCCGGCTCCATGAAGGGTACGCCCATCAGCATGGTCAAGCTGGCCTCCAACGAACTGACCGACCTGCTCATTCCGGACGGCACCACCCCGGACACCAAAGTCGGCCTGGTGCCCTTCCGTGGCAAGATCCGCCTCGGCGAGGACGTGGACGGCTATTCCGCAGGCTGCGTCAACTCGGACGGCTCGCCGAACCATGGCATCCATGAAGACTTCATGGATGACTACTACGCCCTGCCCTACTACTATCGAAATTCCATCTCCCTGGACACCTGCTCCAACATCCCGCCCGTGCTCCCGTTGAGCAAGGACAAATACAAGATCGTTTCGGCCATCGACTCCCAGACCGCCACGGGCGCGGCCTCGGGCACGGTCATCCCCGAGGGCATCAAGTGGGGGCGCAACATCCTCACCCCTACGCCGCCTTTCACCCAGGCCGGCGACAAGGAAGACTTCCGCAAAATCATGATCGTGCTCACCGACGGCGACACCGAGGACGGCGAGTGCGGCGGGCCCTACCGCGCTTCCTATCGACCCAATAACTACTGGACCAACGCATACTTTGGCATGGGCGTGGACACCGCCCACTGCAACGACGGCGGCGTGCTCAACGCGGACATGCTCGCCGAGGCCCAGGCGGCCAAGGACGCGGGCATCGAAATATTCGCCATCCGCTTCGGCTCCTCGGACAACACCGACATCAACCTGATGAAGGAGATCGCCTCGAGCAAGGAAGGGACCGACGACCATTACTTCGACGCCCCGTCCGTGTACGACATCCCCGACATCTTCAAGCAGATCGGCAAACAGCTCGGCTGGCGCCTGCTCTAAGGGAGGTTTACGCCATGCATAAGAAACGCAACAACACCCGCCGCGCCGGGCTGGCCGCCGTGGAAACGGCCCTGATTCTGCCCATCTTGCTCATGGTCATAATGGCCGTGATCGAAGGCGGCAACGCCGTCTACGCCTATGTGACCGTGCAAAAGGCCGCCCAGCTCGGCGCACGCTACGCCGCCACAGGCCGAGGCGCGGACGAAGGCACCCGGTTGGATGACATCATCCAGGTCACACAGGCCGGGCTGACCACCCTGAAACAATCCAACATCGAGATCTCGGTCCGCTCGTGGCCCGACGTGCAGGCCTCGGGCGACGGCATCGACAACGACCCAGGCGCGCCCTGCCAGCTGGCGGAGGTGGCCGTGGTCTACAACTACGAACCGTTCACGCCTCTGGTCGCCCCGCTCCTGCCCGAGACCATCCCGCTCAAGGGGGTCGACCGCAAGGTCAACGAACCCTGGAAGCCGTGCAACTGACCCGATTCCTCCATATCCTGAAAAAGGCCCTACCAAGGGCCTTTTTCCGTCCGTCTGCTCATTCTCGATCAATATTAGGTATTGATATATGACTTGAGCTGCATTACTTTCCATGCGGCCAACGTTTAGAAAGATCAACAGGGAGTCTTCAGCCGTGAACGATTACCCGGCTATACTCGGTGTGTATTCATTGTCTCTCGAAGCCGATGTGGGCACGGGCGGCACCTCCATCAGACACGAAAACGTCACCTACTGGTACGCCCGTCAACTCTCCCGCGACAAGTTCGAGATACAACCCCTCAACGCCCACCACGTCCCATCGGGCGTACGCAGCGTCCTCGGAGAGCTGGACTTTCTGCGGCAGTACACTCCGGAGCCGACCTACTACCGTGTGCACACGGTCCCGGCCCTGGAGACCCTGAAGCGCAAAATCGGGATGGGCCAGGACGCCTTTGTCCAAGGCGATCTCGACGAGGCGGAGCGGCAATTCCTCAAGGCCCTGATGATCGACGACAAGAACATCGAGGCCAACTATGGCTTGGGCGAGGTCTATTCCGAGAAAAAGGATTTTGACAAGCTCAAGAAGGTCCTGGACACCCTGCTCGGCCTGGAAGAGGCCTTCACCATCGAGTTCCGCCAGAAGTTCAACTCCTTTGGCATTTCCCTGCGCAAGAACGGCCACTACGACGAATCCATACGCTACTACGAAAAATCGCTGGAGATCGTGGACACCGACGAGAACGTTTATTTCAATCTGGCGCGCGTCTACTTCGAAAAAGGGCACAGCGGCAACTGCGTGAGCAACCTCGAACAGGCCCTGAAGATCAATCCCGCCTTTGTCGAGGCGCAGAAGTTCCTCAAATACTGTCAGAAACACGCATAGCCCTCCGGCCCGAACCCGCTTGCGGTTTTTTCAGCCCCTCCCTTGCCAAGTCCTGTTTCGTGATTATTTATCACGTATGCTCAAGTGTAAGCTGCCCGGATATTCATACCGGGCCTCTCCTTACCCTTACCCAGGAGGCGACTATGCCCAACATGGATTACCCCGGACCGTGCCTCTCCTGCATCGATCACAGCTGCGGGCTGTGGGATGAAAACGTCTCGGAGAGCAAGGACGAACGTTCTTCCGAAGAGGAAGACCGCAATAGCAACTAGTACCCCTGACCAAACAGATACATCCCCAAAAGGCCCGGACACCCGTCCGGGCCTTTTCTTTTACCGCGCCTCCGGCGGCCGGGGGAAGGGGAGAGGGGACCCCTTTGAAAAGGGCTTCCCCTCTCCCCTCCTAAACTTTATATTACCGCTCCGCGGGGCGGGCCGCACAAATAAGGGCCTCCGACTTTCACAAGGTCGGAGGCCCTCTTTTTCTTCTCTTTGGAGCGATTCGGATGGCGGAGCCTTCCGAAAGCGGCTCACTTTACCGCGCTAGCACAAGGCTTTCGAGAGTGGGGCAGCTGTGCATTTTTCCAGGGGAGCTATCACCGCAGCGTAGCCGTCTACGTGAGGATGAAAGCCCCCCCTGGAAAAATGTGCAGATGGCCCGCTATCGGAAGCCGCTGGCCTACTCTTTCACAGACCCAGCCAACAGGCCGCGTATGAAGTATCTTCCCAGGAAGATATAGATGGCCAACACAGGCAATGCCGCCAATATGGAGCCAGCCATGGGCAGGTTCCAGGTAACGGCCTGACCGCCCGCAAGGTTGGCCAGGCCCACGGTGATGGGATTGGCGGTATGGCGTGTCAGACAGATGCCCCACAGGAACTCGTTCCATATCTGGGTGAACTGCCACAGCGAGGTGACCACGAACCCGGGGATGGACAAAGGGAAGACGATGCGCAGGTAGATGGAGAAGAACCCCGCGCCGTCCAGGCGGGCCGACTCTATCAGGGCCGTGGGGATCTGCGAGTAGAAGTTGCGGAAGATGAGCGAGGTGATCGGCAACCCGTAGACGATGTGCGCCAGAATCAGGCCGGGCAGTCCGCCGTACAGGTTCATGGCCCGCAGGGTCTGGAACAGCGGGATCAGGATGACCTGATACGGGATGAACATGCCGAACAGGAACAGGGTGAAGATCACGTCCGAGCCCTTGAACTTCCACTTGGAGAAGACGTACCCGTTGAGCGAACCGAGCACGGTGGAACCCGCTGTGCCGCAGATGGTCAGGATGAGCGAGTTGATGAAATCCGGCTTCAATTTGACCAGGGCGTCGGAGAAGCTGGCCCAGTTGACCACGGACGGCCATTCCCAGGCCGTGGGCAGGCTGATGTCCGCAGGCAGTTTCAAAGCGGTCACGGTCGCCATGTAGGCGGGCATAAGAAATAACAAGGCCAGCAAGGCCAGGGTTCCGTACAGGAACACGCTGCCGAGGGTGAATTTCCGGGCGCTCATCTAGTGCCTCCCCTGCTGACGGTATTGGCCGACGAGGTAGGGCACTATGAACATGGCCGCGATGAGGAACAGGACGATGGCGATGGCCGCGCCCCGGGCAAACTCGTTGCCCCTAAAGGTGGTCAGGTACATGTTCAAGGCCGGATGGCCGGTGGCCGCGTTGTCCGGACCGGTCATGGCGAAGATCAGATCGAACATCTTCAGCGAGATGTGCGACAGGATGATCACCGCGGAAATGGTGATGGGCTTGAGCATGGGGATGGCGACGTAGCGGTAGTAGCCCACCTGGGAAGCGCCATCGAGCATGGCCGCGTCGCGCAGGTCCTGGGAGATGCCGTTGAACCCGGCCAGGTACAGGGCCATGGTGTAGCCCGAGTACTGCCAGATGGTGGCCATGATGATGCCCAGCGTGGCCAGGTTGAAGCCGTGCTCCTCCTCCATGAACAGCGCGTCCGGAAGGATGCCGCCGAAGACCCAGACCAGGGCGCCGAGAACGATGCCGGGAATGAGCCACCGCTTCACGGCCCTGCCAGCGTCCTTCTTCAACTTGAAAAGGCCGACCATGATCAGAACGAAGGCGGCGACATATACCAGAATGCGCAGGCTATCCTGCCAGTTGAAGACCAGGATGGCCGACTGGCTGGACAACCACTTGAAGGTCAGCGGCTCGAACCCGAAGTATTTGGGCAGGACGTTGACCCCGCCCTGGGGGGCGAGCAGCCAGCGCCAGATGGTCCCGGAGACGATGAAGGACAGGGACATGGGGTAGAGGAAGATGGTCCGCAGCAGGTCCTCGCCCTTGGGCTTCTGGTCGAGCAGGATGGCGATGAACATGCCCAAGCCCACCGCTCCGGCAAGGAGCATGACCGAGTAGTAGACCGCGTTGACCAGATCCTGGCGGAAACCGCCGCCCAGAAACCCGGTGAACAGATCGATGTAGTTCTCCAGGCCGACGAAATTCTTTTGCGGTTCAAGGGACATTGAGCCCGTGCCGCCCCAGTCGGTCATGGAGGTCCAGATGGTGTTGCCGATGAACCCGTAGACGAAGACGCCGACGAGGATCATGGACGGCAGGAGCGTCAGGAACGCTTTCAATTTGTCGAGCGAGGCTTCCCGCATATGCAAGTCCGATTGGTCGGGCCGCTCCGCGCCGGGACTGTTCCCGACGCGGAGCGGCTGGTTCATATTCTCAAACTAGATGCCGGCCTTCTTGGCGAGCTGAGCGCACGCCATGGAAGCGGCCTGGGGGTTCTTGGTCTTCAGGAACATCTCCATGATGGAGGCGAAACCGTTCTTGAAGGTGTCGTTGGCGGCCACGCCGTGGGCCAGAGAGCCGACCACGCGGTTGCTTTTCCAGTCCTTGGCCGCGGACTGGGAGTACGCGTTGTACTTGGACAGGTCGGAGTCCTTGCGTGCCGAGATGGAGCCCTTGAGCGGGTTGAAGGTGTCGGAGCCTTCCTTGGAGCCCAGGACCTTCAGCCAGGCAACGGCATTGGCGCGGTGCGGAGCGCCCTTGGGCAGGCCAAAGGAGTCGGCCAGGAACATGAAGGTGCCTTCGGTGCCGGGAGAGGCCACCCAGCCGTACCCTTCGCCCGGAGCGAGCTTCTTGGTGGTGGACATGTAACCCGCGGCCCAGTCACCCATGATGTTGAAAGCGGCGCGGCCGTCCACAACCATGTCGGTGGCCTGCTGCCAGGACAGGGAGGTGGCGTCCGCATTGGTGTACTGCAGGACCTTGCCGAACAACTCCCAGGCCTTGACCATTTCGGGGGAGTCGAAGGGCAGCTTGCCGGACCACAGGGCGTCCCAGTTGTCCGCACCCATGGCGGCCAGGGCCACGGATTCCCACAGGTGGTTGGCGGTCCAGTTCTGGGCCAGGGCCAGGGGCACCACGCCTTCGCTCTTCAGCTTCGGCGCGATGGTCAGGAAGTCGTCCCAGGTCTTGGGCGCTTCAACGCCCCACTTCTTCAGGTTGGCCGGGATGTACCACATGACGTTGGAACGGTGGATGGTGACCGGCACGGACCAGATGCCGTTGTCGGTGCCGATGAGCTTGATCAGCCCTTCGGGGAAGACGTCCATCCAGCCCTGCTCCTTGAACAACGGGGCCAGGTCTTCCATACGGTCGGCCTTGACCCAGGTGCCGATGAGCTCCTGACCGGCATGAACCTGGAAGGAATCCGGCGGCTCACCGCCGAGCATACGGGTCTTGAGCACGGCCTGGGCGTTGACGCCGGAGCCGCCGGTCACGGTGGCGTTGATGACCTTCACGCCAGGATTCTCTTTTTTGTAGATGTCGATCAAAGCGTCCAGAGCCGGACCTTCGTCACCGGCCCACCAGGAGAATATCTCCAGTTCACCCTTCAGATCGCTTGCCTGGGCAGCCTGCGGAGCGCCGATCAGCAGCGCGGCCGCAAACACGACCAACATTTTCGCTAAAGCCTTTTTCATACGTACCTCCTAAAGGTTGATAAAATCAACTTCATCCAATCAAGTGTCAAATAAATCAATAAGTTACTGGACCGCACATTTAATAAATCGCTTCTTCCGTCTCGGGGTCGAACAGGACCATCCGGTTAAATTCGAAGCCGATGGGCACGATCTCGCCAGGATGGGCCAGCACCCGGCCTTCGACCTCGGCGAGGAGCTCGTTTTCGCCGTCCACCACGATCTCCAGATGGGATTGGCCGCCGAGAATCTCGGAGACCACCACCTCGCCCTTGCACATCCACGCCTCGGGCAGCTTCTCGATATTGTCGCCCATCTTGATGGAGTCCGGCCGGATGCCTACGAGCACGGGCGCGCCGTCTTCAAAGGCCCCGCCCTGGCTTTCGACCACCGGGAATTTGGAGGGCCCGGCCTGGATGTAGCGGCGGCCGTCCTCCGACCGGAAGATTCCCTCCAGGATGTTCATGGGCGGGTTGCCGATGAACCGGGCCACGAACACGTTAATAGGCCGTTCGAACACGTCGATGGGAGTGCCCACCTGCTGGATGTGGCCATCCTTGAGGATGACGATGCGATCGGCCAGGGTCATGGCTTCGATCTGATCGTGGGTCACGTAAATGGTCGTGGTCGCCAGCTTCATGTGCATCTTGCGCAGTTCCATACGCATCTGGGTGCGCAGCTGGGCGTCCAGGTTGGACAGGGGCTCGTCGAACAGGAAAACGTCCGGGTTGCGCACGATGGCCCGCCCCATGGCCACGCGCTGACGCTGGCCGCCCGACAGCTCGGACGGTTTGCGGTCGAGGTACGGGGCCAGCTCCAGGACCCTGGCCGCCTCGTCGACCTTGGCGTCTATCTCGTCACGCGACCTGTTGCGCATCTTCAGCGAAAATCCCATGTTGTCGCGCACGGTCATGTGCGGATACAGGGCGTAATTCTGAAAGACCATGGCCACGTTACGGTCCTTGGGCGAGGCTTGGTTGACGAGCTTGCCGCCAATGAACACCTCGCCGCCGGAGATCTTTTCCAGCCCCGCGATCATGCGCAGCACCGTGGACTTGCCACAGCCCGACGGCCCGACCAGGACGATAAATTCGTTGTCTTGGATGTCGAGATCGATACCGTGGACCACTTCCACGTCGCCGTACCGCTTGACCACCTTCTTCAATTGCACGTTAGCCATGTTGACCGTCTCTTTTTTCCTATGCGCAGTCCTGCGCTACTTCACGAAAAACCTGTACAAAATAGTTTGCCTGTACGCCTCGCCAGGGAGCAACGTGACGTCGGGGAAGGCCGCGTGCCCGGGAGCGTCCACAAACCCTTGAGGCTCAAGGCACAGTCCCGACCTCTCTCCATATACCGCGCCGTCCTTGCCGGGCAACCCTTCCGGAATGAAATTGCCTGAATAAAACTGGATGCACGGCTGCGTGGTCAAGACCTCCAGCCCCCGGCCGGAGACCGGCTCGACCAGCGAGGCCGCGGGCCTGAGTCCGGTCCGGCGGTCGAGCACGTAGCAATGATCATAGCCGTGGCCGTTGGCAAGAGGCAGGAAATCCTGCCGGATGCGCGCGCCGATGGCAACCCCGGCCGTGAAATCGAGCGGGGTCCCGGCCACCTCCGACAAACATCCGGAGGGAATCAGCTCCGTGTCCGTCTCGAGGCAGCGGCGGGCCGGAATGGTCAGAATGTGCCCCAGACAATCCGTGCCTTGCCGCCC
>Ga0075011_10002312_pt1 | contig 10311 bp, 8 predicted proteins | sample TARM_MetaG_T_14_FD_72354 | JGI IMG/M metagenome (GOLD analysis project Ga0075011, IMG submission 72354) | Freshwater microbial communities from Pennsylvania, USA, analyzing microbe dynamics in response to fracking - TARM_MetaG_T_14 | ecosystem: Environmental > Aquatic > Freshwater > River...
TGGCGCGGAACTTGACGTTGGGCATGGCACTGTCTGGGTGAATGGCGATATTCGCTATATTGCCATGCAGTTCAGTAGGTTAGAAGCATTCCTGAGGGCCGGTCTCACGGATTCAGGTGGGACGCAACGTTGTTAAGGCTGTCGAAAGAGTAGGCAGCATTATTCATGTGTCCACCATCTCCGGAAAGGACTAACGTCTGCATCGCCCTCATTCCCCACAGCATAGCTTCAGGACCCGAAGCCACCATGCGTTCTTCCCGTTCGCTTTCGATGGTGCGGTGGTCGAACAAAGGGATAAGATTGATCGGGAGTTTGAGGATCATTCTGTATCTTCTGAGCCAGCCTCAGCACCTCTATTTACATAATCCAACCTAGTTGTTAAATATGAGACAAGGCTAAGGATATTCAGACAATCCAAGCGCGAGAAAGTGCCAGGAACAAGGATATCGAAAGGCTGATGATTCATCGGATTCCTGAATCCAGCCATAAGCCCTCTTGTCATATGACCTTGGCCTTCTTGTATATTCCATCCACTATCTGTACTTATATCTGCAACCTGAATACAGGGAGCAGAAGGATTCTGTTTATTACCTGCTGAAAAAATATTTGCTAAAGCAGTTCCATCTTCCTGTCTACCACTAAGTTCACGAACAACTTGAGCATAAATTTTTGTTCCTTGGTCTGCTGCCTCTGCAAACTGCTCATTTTCGTAATATGGCTTGATTCTTTCTTTAACTTTATCATGTAGGTGTCGCCAATGAAGCTCAGGGTACTCCGGGATTATTTCATGTAGCGCCATGACCACAGGATTGAAAGACTCATCAACACCTTCATCCTTAGATAGGGTTCCAATAATTTTCTCAGCTGCGCCTTTGACCTCTTTGGGAAGAGTTGACATCCATTTTTCTTTGTCTATCCCAGTTCTGTCTTCAAAGTCTTTGTCTTTCTTTTCCTTCCTCTTTTTGCTCCAGTCGGATTTTACCTTGGCAATCAAATCCTGAAGCCATTCTCTGAACGCAAGCATTTCTTCATGCTCCCAGTTTAGAGATTGCCTGTTAGTAGAAATAACATCTTCGTCTAGAAGATCGATGAAATCGGCTTTAATCCAACCTGTAAGGTACTGGAAAACGTGGCTAGACGTACTATCTGAAAAGAACTCAGGGGCGTTAACCAGCTTCCCTCTTGAGAAGATGGTTATCCCACGTAGTCCCGAGTTTGGTTTTATTGGCTTTTCACTGGTAATAAACTGAAATTCAACATCTTCAGAATGCTCATAGTCACCAATTTCTAGGTCAGCCTTTTCCCAAGAAAACTGTTTATCTATCTGCCCATAGCGGCGGCTACTATCAACATCGATGACTTCATTTTCTAGCCCACCCGTTTTAACCAATCGTATTTTAAAGTTATCCTCTGTAATAAAAATTCTCGCCAAGCCATCTGCTATTGATTCGATATCAAATTTAGATTTTCTTTTTAGTTTTTTGAGTTGAATAACCGTCCCATCACCTCTGTCGGCAATCTCATTCGAAACTTCGACCCTGGGATTATATTGACCTTCAGATGAATACAAAGCATCCCAGTCCAAAATAAAGCGATTTCTCTTACCGTCCTTGACAGTATCAATGGTGATTTCTTTAGCAATACCGAAGAGTGCGAGTTTCCCCAGCCCTTTTTTCCCCGTAGGCAGTCTGCCGTATTTAGGGGATGGTATATCACCATCCTTTTCCCTTCGATCCCGCCCAATGGAAAGAAACTTATTTTGAATATCCTCAAAGCTCATCCCGCAACCGTTATCCTTAACGGTAATTGAAATAGGAGCTCCAGCTTGCTCGTGGAACTTTACCTCAACTTGGCTTGCGTCAGCGTCGTAAGAATTTGAAATAAGCTCCGCCAACGCAGGAGGAAGGGTTGAATACATCTTGACACCAAGATGCTCAATAGTTTTTGGCTCAAACTTTAAGACCAACGTCATTGCTTACTCCCCCATTTCCTTCAAGTGCTTAACTAGCACAATTGCTTGACTTTTAATAAATTTAGGCGGCAAGGCATTACCAATCATAAGGGCAATTGCATCCTTGCCTTTTAATGTCGAGAATTTATAATTCTTTGGAAATGTTTGAAGTATCGCAGCTTCTCTCAGAGTGATTGCACGATCTAATTCTGGGTGTACAAAGCGTCCTTTTGACGGATTGTGACACCCCCCCGTAATGGTTGGAGCAACATCATCCCATGACATGCGACCGTATACATCTTTGTAACTTCCAGGATTTCTTTTATGACAATCCAACCAGTATTCTTCTGGTATATCAGAACGAGAACCACCATCTTTAGGCACTAAGGAAATAATTTTCTGAACCTTTTCGCTTCGCCTGGTTTCCCAATCATGAAGAATGTCACCACTCTTTCCAACTTCCGGAAGATCTTCTAGAACGTCTCGGACTTTTTTGATGGTACTAGCTTTCTTAGGCTCATCAATAGAGCCAAGCCTTGATGCCATCATTATCATTCGACTCCTTCTTTGGGGAACTCCGTAATCGGCGGCATTACGGACAGCCAAAGAATGTTCTTCAAAAACATATCCCAGAGCTTTCAGCCTCTCGACAACCTTTTGAATTCTTTCATCCTTATAGAGGCCAGGAACATTCTCCATCATAATAGTCTTTGGCAGCATCTCCTCAACAAACCGCACGAACTCAAAAACTAGATCATTTCTTTCGTCCTCAACGGAAACACTTTTATTCCTTGTCCTATGTGTAGAAAATCCTTGGCATGGCGGGCAACCTGCCAACAAATCAAGCTCACCTTTTTTAACACCTAAGTCACTCATGATATTTTTCGGCGAGAGGCTTCTAATATCGCTATCATAGAGCTGGTGGTTTTCATGGTTCAGTCTATAGGTCTCAATAGCAGCAGGATTTAATTCAACCCCAGCAATGACTTCAAACCCTGCTTTTTTCAGCCCTACCGTCAAACCGCCAGCACCGCAAAATAAATCAATAGCTTTGAATTTATTTGTCATTCTCTACCTTTTCCCCAGATAATGCCTCACTAATGGGAATGCCACTAGCATACTTCCGAAAACAAGCTTTATTCAAAGTGGATTGTCTTTTTATTTTTCCCATCAATTTCATTCGCACGCCGCCTCTAGGCAGGGGAAAAGCTGCTGCATCAGTCCTTTTTTATGGGCATTAAGGGCGCCAAGCTTTTCAGTGTGTGCGTCGATCAGCGCGTCAAGGGATGTAAGGCAATCGGCGATGCATTGTTGTTCCTCTCGAACCGGGATGACTAACACATACGCCAAAAGTGATTCGCGGTTTACCTTTGGGATTTTGCTTCGTCCAGAGTTTTTTGTGGCGTACTTGAGAAACCCGTCAGACAGAAGGAGGTAGGCTAGATATTGCCGACATAACTGCTGACTTGATGGTCGAATAGGATAAATGTCAGCACTACAAATTCCCTCGAAATCTGGAGTGGCCACTTTGTTCAATGCAGGCCGAATTTTTGAGTAAAGTATATCTCTTCCATCAAAGGAGTACTTTCCGCTAATAAGCCCAAGCTCTTTAGCAGTCCTCATTCTTTGAAGTCTTCCCGTATGCGACTCAATATTTTCACCGCCAACATGCGGTTTGTCGCAGTACATTGGATCTGTTGGGTCTACTTGACCGGAGGCGATTTCCACAAGTTCGCCAAGGATTTGCTCCTCCCACTCCCCCGCATCCCGAAATTCGGGGAAGCGCAGGCGGGGGACGGTTTCGCCTTCGTGGGGGAAGAGCTGCTGCATCAGCCCTTTTTTATGGGTCTTGAGGGCGTCGATTTTGTCCGCTTGAGCGGCGATCAGCGCATCGAGGGACGATAGGCAATCGGCGATTTTTTGTTGTTCTTCCGGCAAAGGGACTGCCAAGCCCAGCTTTTCCAAATTGCTTTTGTATAGGTGAACAACCGTATCGCCCTGAGCAACCTTCGCAATTTCGAGTTTGAGCGCACCGTTCAAATAATAGCTTAAGAAAACTCCATTCTGGTTTGAGCGAACCACATTCAGGTCGCTACCCAGCGCAATGTTCTCATGTGCTACGCAGGCAGCCGTAGCAATATCAATTTTTGTTTCTCCAGAAGACGGAATAATTACATCGCCCACATTACTTAAAAACAAATTATCTGGCGGTAAATCTGTCCTGGATATAACGTCCTTAATCAACTCTCCATAAATGGTATATAACTCTCCGTACCGAATACATGGTTGTTTGCCATTTGGTTTGATGTCGGCCTTGGATATGCCCTTGCCTTTGTGGAACTCAGCGATTTCCGCTAGTTTATGTGTCGTCCACTCCCCCGCCCCCCGAAACTCAGGAAATCGCAACCGTGGCACCAACCCCTTTCCCTTATTTTCGTGTATTTCGTGGTTCATCATTCATCCAGCCCATCAGGGTTCTTCAACACCTTTTTCTCATCGGATGCCAGCCGTCGTTCAACCTTCTTCACATCTTCGGCAGGTGGCAGGCTTTCCGGGCGAATACCCCGGCTCAGCAGGGTTTGGCGCACAGCTTCGTTATTGGTGACATGCTCTTGCGAGATGTGTTGCTCTCGGTTCATGGCCTGTTCACGGGCATTGTGGATGGTGATCTCGGTGGCGAAGTCTTTGGCTTTGAGAATGATGGTCGGGGCAAAGTCGGCCAGCGGGCGATTATCCGGCACCCGCCACTGGGCTTTCATGGCTTTGGTGTTTTTGCCAAACAGGGCGGTATCGCCCTTGCTGCGGATCAGGGCGAAGTTCTGGCTGCCGCCGGTTTGTTCATAGATGACATCGGATAGCTCTTTCTCGGTTGCAGTCAGTTTTTTACGCGCCGTCACTCGCTCCGCTTCCAGCAAGCGCTGCTCAATCAACTCCGCCTTGCGGGTCTGCATGGCGAAGTAGGTTTGGGCAAAGGCGATTTCCTGCTTGGCTGGATTACCGTTCTGGGCGATCAGGTAGCAGGCGTAGCGGGTCAGCATGATGTCGCTGATCTCACGCTGGCTGCCGGAACCCAGTTCGACCATTTTCCCGACGTCGGCAAAATGGTCAGCGATGTCATGTCCCGACACCTCGCAGGCGGTCTTTGCCTTGGAGAGGACATTCAGAAAGTTGTCCCACTTGGTGTATCCCAACAAGTGCTGTAAATCTCGCGCCAGCCAGTATTCCACGCCGTTTTCAGTCTGCTGGGCGTGACCCTCAAAGCTTTCGGTAAGTGTTTGAATCATCTCGTTTTTCATTGCGCACACCTCCTTGTGTTATTCATACGCCGCCAACCCCGAAATCTCGCGCCCGCCCGCCTGCTTTTTCAAAAACGGCACCAGCTCTTCCATTAGCGCCAGTTCGGCCTTGCTACGCGCTTTCCAGCCCAGCTCCAGCGGGGCGAACAGGTCACTGAGCTGTTCGCCGTCGAAGATCATGCGGTCGAGAATGCCGTCCACGAAGCCTTGCAAGGCATCGCGGTTCAGCCGGTGACGGTCGGCCAGGGCGGTGATTTCACTGTGGGCTTTTTGCGCCTTGAATGTCTGGTAGCCGTCACGGATGTCAGCCTCGCTCAGACCCTTGCCGGCTTCCAGGGTGTTGATGTAGGCGATGATGTCCTCGCGCTCGTCCATCAGGTTGCTGCTGGCGGCGAGCAGGTTGATAAGCTGGTCGCGGCTCATGGTCTTTTTGCCGGGCTTATCCTGACTGAAGCGGGCAATCAGCCCCATGATGTAGTCGTAGTCGATCAGTGCCGAGGAGAAGAGCACGAACTCGAAATCCAGTTGCTCAATGGCTTCCTGGGCCTCGGAGGCTTGCTCGCCGGTTTTGCCCTGTTGTTCCTTGAGGCGCTGGGCGGTTTCCAGGTAGGCACCGCGCAGGGAACGCAGATCGTCCTCGGGCAGCACTGTATTGATGCGCGCCTTCTGCTCTTCGTCCAGATCGGTGTACTGGTCGAGCTGGGTCTTGAGGCGCTGCACCTCCTTGAAGCGGTTGACGAACTCTATACGCGCGGTATCGCCCTTGAGGTTGTAGACGCCCTTGGGTTCGGCCACCACATCGCGCTCGATGAGGAAGTGCTCGATGGCGGCCACGGCCTGTTCGTATTTTTCGATGACCGTGGGGGCCGGGTCCACCAGCCAGATCTCGCGGGATCGGTTGATGTCCTCGCCGGAGAAGAGGGCAATGGCGTCGTCCACGGCCTGCTGCTGGCCGCGAAAGTCGAGGATGTTGCCGTAGGGCTTGGTGTCGTTGAGCACGCGGTTGGTGCGCGAGAAGGCCTGAATCAGGCCATGATGCTTCAGGTTCTTGTCCACGTACAGGGTGTTGACGTACTTGGCGTCGAAGCCGGTGAGCAGCATGTCCACCACGATGGTGATGTCGATCTTATGTTTGTGCGGCAGGTCGCTGTTGGGGTATTGCTGGTCCTTGATGCGCTGCTGCACGTCCTGGTAGTAGCGGTCGAACTCGCTGACGCTATGGCCGGTGCCGTACTGAGCGTTGTAATCGGCAATGATCTCTTGCAGGGCAGCTTTTTTCTGCTCCGGCTCCTGCTGGTTGTCGGCCTTCTCCTGGGGCAGGTCTTCCTGGAGCTGCTTCACATCCTTATCGCCGTTGGCCGGTGGCGAGAAGACGCAGGCAATGTTGAGCGGCGTGTAATCCGGGTCTTCGGCCTGGCACTCGGTCTGAACGTCCTTGAACAGCCGGTAATAGGCGATGGCCTCGTTGATGGAGGCGGTGGCCAGCAGGGCGTTGAAGCGGCGATGGTTGGTGGCGGCCTCATGCTTGGCAAGGATGGCGTTTACCACCGCCCGCTGGGCCAGCGCCTGATCGGGCTTAGCCTTTGATTTGCTCTTTGCCAGCTCGCCAGTGGCTTTTGCCTTTGCGGCCTCTGGCTTGCTTTCGTGCTTGAAGTAATCGATATGAAAGCGCAACACATTGCGGTCATCAATGGCGTGGGTGATGGTGTAGGCGTGCAGCCGCTTTTCAAAAATGTCCTGGGTAGTGCGATAGCTGCCTACGGTGCCGTCGATCTGCTTGTAGCTGGCGTTATCGTCAAAGATGGGCGTTCCAGTAAAGCCGAAGAGTTGCGCTTTGGGGAAAAAGGCCTTGATGGCCTGATGGTTATCACCAAACTGAGAGCGGTGGCACTCGTCGAAGATGATGACGACGCGCTTGTCACGCAGAGGAGCCAGGCGTTCCTTGTAGGTTTGCCTACCCTTGTCCTTGCGCTGCTGGGCTTTCTTGCTGGTTTCATCCAGCGCCAGGCCGAGCTTCTGGATGGTAGTGACAATCACCTTGTCAGCGTAGTCTTCGGAGAGCAGGCGGCGCACCAGGGTTTCGGTATTGGTGTTTTCCTCCACGCAGCCTTCCTGGAAGCGGTTGAATTCCTCACGGGTCTGGCGGTCCAGATCCTTGCGGTCCACCACGAACAGGCATTTTTCGATATCCGGGTTATCCTTGAGCAGGGTGGACGCCTTGAAGGAGGTGAGCGTCTTCCCGCTGCCGGTGGTGTGCCAGATGTAGCCGTTGCCCCGGTTCTGGTGAATGCAATCGACAATGGCCCTGACCGCATAGATTTGGTATGGCCGCATGATCATCAGCTTCTGCTCGCTGGCCACCAGTACCATGTAGCGGCTGATCATCCGGCCCAGGGTACATTTGGCCAGGAAGGCTTCGGAGAAGTCGTCCAGGTGGATAATCTTGCGGTTGTCTTCATCAGCCCACTGGTAGATGGGCAAAAAGCGCTCATCGGCGTTGAAGGCGAAATGCTGACTCTGGTTGTTAGCGAAGTACCAAGTGTGGTCGCGATTGCTGACGATAAACAGCTGCATGAAGCACAGCAGCGTGTTGGTGTAGCCGTTGCCGGGCTCATTGCGGTACTCGACGATCTGCTCCATCGCCCGGCGCGGATTAATGCCCAGCGTCTTAAGCTCGATTTGCACCAGTGGCAAGCCGTTGATGAGCAAAATCACATCGTAGCGGTGGTGGCTGTTATCGGTGTTGATGCGCAGCTGGCTGATGACTTCGAAGTCGTTTTTGCACCAGTCCTTGAGGTTGACCAGCATGTAGTGCAGCGGGGTGCCGTCTTCGCGCTGGAAGTAACCGTACTCGCGGAGGGTTTTGGCGGCCTGGAAGACATCGGCGTTGATAATTTCGTCGCGTAGGCGGGCAAACTCGGCATCGGTGAGACGGACGCGGTTCAGCGCCTCGAACTTGTCGCGGAAGTTCCGCTCCAGCGCGGACTTGTCGCGGATGTCAGAACGATAGATATATTTAAGCTCTTCGAGCTTTTTGATGAGGCGTTGTTCAATATCGCTTTCTTTTGCGGTCATCCTAGCAATTCTTCCAGTCAATCAATGACTTCTCTGATGTCCCGCAAGACGTGACGAGGAGTGTTGCCAACCGTCACCTGCGAGCGACGTTGATGTGGTTGCAGGGTAATGCAGGGCGGGGGGCGTCGCAATCCATGCACTGGAAATCGGGTACGGATCCATTTCCTGGGCAGCCGCCGCTGGTCGCGCGCTAAAGCGACCTCCTACAGGGCGAGGTGGTGAACGAAGGAGCTGTTCGGCATCGATTCCCGTCATTCCGTCACTCCCTCGTAAAACGCCAGCCATCCGGCAAGTGCTTCCACTCCCTCCAACGGCCGCTCATAACTCCACGCCACATCCTGGTGTTCGCCAAAGGAGAAGTACGTGGCATCGCCCTTGAAGGGGCAGTGGGTCAGGGTGTCGGAGGGGGTCAGCAGGTCCATGCGTACGTCGTCGCGGGGGAGGTACTGCCGCGGCGGGTAGCCGCGTTCGCGCAGCTCGATGGCGCGGGTGGTGTCTGCAAGCTCGGTGCCGTCGATGACGACGCGCACCCGGCGGGCGTGCGGGTGCAGGGTGATGCGGGGCTCGGGGGCATCGTCCATGATCATTCCCTATGTGCTTTTTCTGATACGTCCACAGGGTAGCAGCCAGGGGCGCAAATTTCCCTTCGCCCTTGGTGGCCAGTGGCCGGGCCCGGGTTCTCCTCACGAGCCGGCGGCTGGCTGCTCCTCTTCCGCCTCGAGGGGGTCCTCTAACGGCTCGCCCTCCTCGTCCAGGAGCTGGTGGTCGTAGGCCGCCTGGAGGCCGCTCTCCTCCTCGGCGGCCTCTTCCTCCTCCGCCTGGGCGATGGCGCCCGGGTAGAAGGGCGAGAGGATGGCCACCAGGATGCCCAGCGCGGCGAACATGGCGAAGGCGTCGGCATAGCCGAAGCCATCCACCAGGCGGCCGACCACCGGCGAACCAGCCGCCTGGCCGAGCGATACCGCCATGAAGGGCAGCACCGGCCCCACGGCAAGGCGCCCGGGCAAAAGGCGGATGCCGGTCATCAGGTAGAGCCCCGTCAGGCTCATGTAGGCCAGGCCGAAGACCAGCGCCGAGAAGGCCGTCAGCAGCGGCTGGTCGGGGCTCGCGGCCAGCAGGGCGAGGCTCGCCGAGAGCATCATCAGCATCAGGGCCTGGGTGATGGGCGGGTTGTTGCGATCGGCCAGGTCGGCCACCACCGCCCCGCCGAGGCCGGCAACCCCCACCGCGAGCCACAGCCAGGCCGTGGCGCTCGATGGCAGGCCGCCGAGGGTCACCACCAGGTCGGGCGCGAAGATCCAGTAGGCAGCGGAGACGAAGCCCATCAGGAAGGCGAAGAGCGTGAGCCGGACCAGGCGCGACCAGGGCAGTTCATTGAGGGGCGGTGGGTCCGCCGCGTTTGCCGGCACGATCCGCGAGACCGAGGGCAGCAGGAGCCAGGCGGCGACCACCCCGAGGCCGGCGAGGATGGCGAAGGAGAGATAGGCATGGCGCCAGGCGCCGGCCAGGAACAGCACCGTGGGCACGGCCACGATCACGCCGATGCTGGTGCCGGCGTTCATCACCGAGCTGACGCGCCCGTGCAGCGAGCGTTTGACCACGGCCTGCATGGCCGCCGTCAGCGCGGGCATCATCAGGCCGGTGCAGATCCCGCAGGCGAACACCCCCGCGCCCAGCATCAGCGGGTCCGCGGCCCGGCTGATCAGCGAAAGCCCGGCGAGGCCGAAGCCCCCGGAGAGCACCGCCGTGTAGCGGGAACCGAGGCGACGGGTGACGAGGGGGGCGACCGCGGTGGCCAGCAGGAAGCTGATCAGCGGCAGTGCGCCGATGATGCCGATCACGGAGGAGCCGAGGCCCAGCTCCTCGCGAATCGGGGGGACGAAGAGCCCGAAGGCGAAACGGGCGAGGCCGAAGCTGATGGCGATCAGCGCGGCCCCCAGGACCGCGAACCCCGTGCTCGAAAGTCTCATGATCCTGCCTCCGCCGGTC
>Ga0075011_10002313_pt1 | contig 10311 bp, 9 predicted proteins | sample TARM_MetaG_T_14_FD_72354 | JGI IMG/M metagenome (GOLD analysis project Ga0075011, IMG submission 72354) | Freshwater microbial communities from Pennsylvania, USA, analyzing microbe dynamics in response to fracking - TARM_MetaG_T_14 | ecosystem: Environmental > Aquatic > Freshwater > River...
CCCCAATCCATAGCACGTTCTCCTTGGTTAGCTGACGTTATACAACGCCACGTTCATACTGGGCTCTCATTTTTTCTTTCTCAAGCCGCCGCTTCTCTTTTTCAGCTTCCTTATTCTTATAGCCCTTTACGTCAAAACGCAACCACTGCAGGGTTGGCGAGGCCACAAAAATAGAACTGTAGGTTCCCACCAAAATACCCACCAACAGGGTAAATCCAAATCCGTGAATAATCTCTCCGCCAAAGGAGAAAAGGGTTAGGACAACAAAAAATGTCGTCAATGAGGTGAGCAAGGTACGTGAAAGAGTTTGGGAAACCGAATAGTTAATGACTTCTTTCAAGTCTAGGGTTTTAGACTCTTTGGTGCTTTCTCGAATACGGTCAAAAACAATAATTGTATCGTTTAGCGAATACCCTAAAATAGTGAGCAGAGCCGCTAAAATATCCAGATTGATGTCCACCCGAAACAGGACCAAAGCCCCCACTACAATAGAAATATCATGAATCAAAGCAACAACCGCAGCAATCCCGAAGCGCCACTCAAAGCGGTACGCAATGTAGGCCAAAATAGCAATGATAGAAACAACGAGCGCCATTACCCCTTTTTCGCGGAGCTCTGCACCCACTTTTGGACCTACCATATCCACACGGCGAATCTCAAATTCTCCTGTGTTTTGCAACACCCTTAATGCCACATCCCCCGCATCTTCTTCAACGCTCTCCGTCGAACCTGAAAAACGAATGACCACCTCTTCATCAGAACCAAACTTGGTCACCGAAGCATCCCTAAACAGCGGGTCTTGGGCAATAGATTGACGAATAACATCCAAGGAGACAGGTTTATCGTATTTTACCTGAATCAGTGTTCCACCCGAAAAATCAATTCCGTAGTTTAGCCCACGTGTGCCAAGTAAAAATAGCGACGCTACCATCAAAAGCAAAGAAAGAACCAGAAAATAGGGGCTAACGTTCATGAAAGGATACGTTTTATCTTTAGAAAAAATTTGCATGCTATCCCTTCTTCATACCAAACCACAAGGGCAGGTTTTTACTTTTTTCGATGCGGTTCATTAAGAAGTCATACACACCGTGGGTTCCCAAGATTGCTGTAAGCATGGAAGCCAAAATTCCAATACTAATCGTCACCGCAAATCCCTTAATGGGTCCTGTTCCATAAGAATACAACACTACTGCTGCAATCAGTGTCGTAATATTGGCATCCAAAATAGCGCTCAACGCATTGGCGTAGCCTTGCTCCACCGCTTTGCGGATACTAGCCCCTGCACGCAATAACTCGCGGATACGTTCGTTGATAATGACATTAGCATCCACCGCCATACCCACCGTAAGAACAATCCCCGCCATCCCTGGCAAGGTTAATGTTGCGCCAAAAAGTGCCATTACAGAAATGATGATGAAAAGGTTTGAAATCAACGCAATATTGGCGATTACTCCCACCAGTCCATAATACACCACCATAAACACCACCACGGCTGCAAAGCCCAAAATAAGGGCGGTGAGGCTTGCCTTAACGCTGTCTGCACCCAAAGAGGGGCCGATACTACGTTTTTCCAGTAATTTTACGGGTGCTAAAAGGGCGCCACTGCGCAAAGCAATGGCCAAATCGTGTGCTTCTTGAATGCTAAAAGCACCACTAATTTGCCCGCTACCTCCGCCAATGCGCTCACGAATGACCGGCGCAGAATAGACCTTATCATCTAGCACTATCGCCAAGTGGTTTCCAACGTTTTTACCCGTAAAATCCCCAAAAATTCTTGCGCCTTGGGAGTTGAGAGAAAAATTAATAACTGGCTGGTTGTTTTGGTCAAACGCAACCCGTGCATCCGTTAGCATGCTGCCATCAAGGATAGGAATTGCTTGTACAAGGTGTTTCTGCTGAGGATTGCGCGCATCTGGGAAAATCACATTTCCATAAGAAGCCGCCTCTGCGTCACTCATGCGGTACACTTGGTCTTGCCGTCTATTATCCACCGCCATCAGCTGCAAATGGGCCGCTTTGGCAATGAGCTCACGGGCGCGCTGCTCGTCCTCTGCCGTTTTAATGCCAGGCAACTCTACAAGGATGTTTTCCTCTCCTTGTCGGGCCACCGTAGGCTCAGCTAGGCCAAACTGATCAAGTCGGTTGCGGATGGTTTCAACGGCCTGATTAATCGCAAATTCGATTGTTTGGCTTTTTTCTTCGGCAGTTAAATGCACCGTGTAATTTAGGCCATTTTTTTCAATAGCCAATCCAGGGGTTTCTTTGAGCATTTCATCCAAACGCCGCTCTTCCGTGCCATCCAGAAGAACAAAACTCAATCTGTCTTCGCGCACACGGAGGCTGTCAATCAAAATACTGCTATCGTCAGTAAAAAATTTAACATTGGATGCAATGGACTTGATTTTGGAGTGAATCGCCTCTTCGGTTTCCACCCCAAGGAGCATGTGGAGTCCCCCTCGGAGGTCAAGGCCCAATGTAATTTTGGCGCCTTTTTCAGTCTGTAAAAAAGTGGGCAAAGAGAAACCAACCCCCAAGAGGATGGCTAGTATAAAAATCACTAGCCGATAGGTCACGCCGCTTTTAGGCATCTAGTTTCTTTGCAATATAGTCGCGTGATACCTTAATGATAATCTCGTCATTAAGTTTGACTTTGATAAAATCCTCTTCGGGCTTGTACACTTCACAAATAATGCCTCCATTGGTAATGACTTTGTCGCCCTTTTGGAGTGACTCTACCATTGCTTTGTGTTGTTTTACCTGCTTTTGCTGCGGTCTGATCACAAGAAAGTAAAAAATTGCAAACAGAACCACGAGGGGAAGAAGTGAAGTCACAATACTTGCATCGCCTGACATACGAATCCTTTGGAAGAAAATTTTTAAGGAAGTATTTTAACACCCTTATTATAATAAACGCCTTTCTTTGTTCTTTGCTCCTTTTGGCCTTCCTCTTTTTTGCCCACATAGGAGTTACCTTTTGGCCTTTACATGTAGCAAGTTTGGTCTTAGGTTTTGCGCTCTTGTTCTCCATGGATGAGCGGGGATTTTTTTGGACAGGGTTTTTTCTCGGCCTCTTGTGGTTTTATTGGATTGCACTGAGTTTTACCCACTACGGATTTTGGTACCTCGTCCCTTTTGGCATCCTTGGGATTGGGCTGTTTTATGGTGTATTGTTTTGGTTTTGCGGCATCTTTCATTCTAGCCCTTGGGTTAAAGGGGCTCTTGTTTTTGGGCTTGGAATACTCGCACCCTTTGGTTTTAACTGGCTTGATTGGCGCATCTTGCTACTACACACCCCTTTTGACACCACCTATCTGGCTTTAGCACTGGTACTGGGAGGGATTGCGTGGTTCATGAGTATTTCGGGCAAAAAGCGCTTTATTGGGCTTGTGTTTTTCTTTCTTGCCCTCGACCAAGAGCGCACCCCACCCCCTGTCTTGCCTTTTGATATAGCCCTTGTCTCCACCCAAGTCCCCCAGTCTCACAAATGGGAAAAAGCGCACCAAGCGCAACAGATTGCCTTTATCAAAGAAGCTATTCATACAGCTATTGCGCAGCAAAAACGCGCCATTGTTTTTCCTGAAAGCGCGCTGCCTCTTTACCTCAACCAGCACCATGCACTTCTTAAAGAACTCAAAGAGCTTTCACACGCTATTGGGATTTTTGTAGGTGCTTTAAGTGCGCACGAAGAGGGGATTTACAACTCCACATACTTTTTTGACAAAGGAAGTTTTACCGTAGCACACAAGGTTATTTTAGTGCCGTTTGGAGAAGTTGTCCCTTTTCCAAAACCTCTAAGGGATTTTATCAACAACCTGCTTTACGGGGGTGCAAGTGATTTTCTTGTGGCGGCGCATCCTAGTGATTTTGCCATCGAGGGGGTGTATCTGCGCAATGCTATCTGCTTTGAAGCAACCAAGCCTTTACTCTTTGCTAAAAACCCTTCTTTTATGGTTGCCTCTAGCAACAATGCGTGGTTTACCCCTTCCTTGCAGCCCACCTTGCAACACCTTTTACTAACCCTTTATGCCACAAACCACAACACTCTCATTTACCACAGCGCAAACGGCTCACCCAGCGGCGTAATTTCACCCAGACCGAGCAAGACGTTTGCCTTTATGGCGCCTTTCGAAGCGGCGATGGACTACCTAAAGGGCTATTTTAAAAGCCCCTGAAAGGCCCCAATGGCATCAAGTTTTTCCCACGGATAATCGCTCTGCCCCACTTGCCCACGAGCTGCCACATCTGCGTACAAAAAGGTTTCTGGGCTAGGGGTGTCAAGGGAAAACTTTTCAGTAATCCAGCGAGGTGTAAGGCTAAAATTCTCCATCACAAAAGTAGAGAGTGTGTTATCGTCCACATGGGTATAGGTGCCAAACGTATCTACACTTACCGAGACAGGCTTAGCAACACCAATAGCATAAGAAAGCTGTACTGAACATTTTTTTGCAAGCCCAGCCGCAACGATATTTTTGGCAATCCAGCGCCCAGCATAGAGTCCGCTACGGTCTACTTTAGTGTAATCCTTACTAGATTGTGCGCCCCCTCCAATGGGAGCATACCCGCCAAAACTATCTACAATAAGCTTGCGTCCCGTTAGCCCTGAGTCGTGCAAAGAGCTGTGGTTTACATAGCGCCCTGTTGGGTTGATGTGAATGATGGTATCTTGGGAATCATACAAATGAGGAGGAAGTCCCGTGTCATCAATCAGCCCTTTGATAAGAGCGCGCACTTCTTCAATCCCAATTCCCTCAACCGAAGGGGCCGAGACAACGATGGTGTGAATTTTTTGCGGCTTGCAGTTTTCAAAATTTTCCTTAGTACCATAATCCACCGTGACTTGCGTCTTAATGTCCACGCCAAGCTTATGGTTGTGGGCTAGGGCATACTGGTACACCTTGTCACACAACATGCGCGCGTAAGAGATGGCAGCGGGCATAAAATCTGCTGTTTCGCAAGAAGCAAACCCAAACATAATGCCCTGGTCTCCGGCTCCAATCTCTCCGCTTGCTTGGTCAACGCCTTGGTTAATGTCGGGAGATTGCTTGTTTAACAACACTTGGACTTGCACATCATCAGGATGCAAGCATTGCTCTTTTGTAAAGGCTGATTTTCCGTCATAGCCGATTTTTGCCAACGCTTCTTTGACAATCTTTTCATAATCAGGATGCGATACTGCGCTCACCTCTCCGCCAATCACAACATGCTTGCCCGCAACAAAAACTTCTGAGGCCACGCGCGCGTTTTTATCTGCTATCAGCAACGCGTCAACAATGCTATCTGCAATAATGTCCGCACACTTGTCAGGGTGGCCAGGACTTACAACTTCTGAGGTAAAAAGATAGTGGGGTTGTGTTTGCATATTTTGTTTTCCATTTCTTTGTTTTCCAGAAAAAACCAAAGTTTTTTCATTGTTTTCCATCCTTTTGTTTTCCATTTTTGAACACTTTTCGCATAAGAAATCAAAAAGCTACAAAGTAGAGGTTAAAAGTTAGAATAAGGGGCTAAGTACCCCGCCTACAACCGTGCCCTCTTGCCAAAAGACAAAAGTAAAATACCAAGGACTGTATCCATGCCATGTTTTCCCAGCCACAGTCCAAAGAGGAGATTCTAACTCCTTTTAACTTAGAACTCTCTAACGCAATAATTTACCGCCAGCCTCCACCTAAAGGTTTAATATATAATTCCACAGTGGCACCGTAAGAAAGCTTGCTAAAATACTCAGGCCCAGTGCGTTAATGGCCAAATGGCGGTTCAAGCCCCCCTCAATAGCAAAAACCGTTGCCATGGTCATGGTGGGCATAGCAACCTCCAGCAGTGTCACTTTGACCCATGTTTGGTTTGTATCTATAAAAGCAGAGACGATAACCACCACCACTGCGGGAATCAAGAGCAATTTTAGCCCCAAAGCCACAGCGCTCAACTTCCAATCGCGTGCCATGGTTTTAAACTCCAACTTCATCCCCACCACCATTGTCACCAAAGGAATCAGTGTCATTTCCAGTTTTTCCAAAACCGAAAACAAAGGAGCAGGAAGCGTTACATCCCTAAGTAAAAAAGCAACCCCAATGGCCAGTAGCGGAGGAGAGAGCACGATGCGCTTTGCCAGCGCTTTGGGACGCTCCCCTTGCCCTCCGCCCCACGCAATGAGCACCACACCCACACTCAACAAAGCCACAAATGTTGCCAGCTGGTCGTACATCAGTCCGTAAATAACCTCTTGGGGCGAATACAAAGCTTCAATATAAGAGAGCCCCACAAAAGAAGTGTTGCCAAAAGTCACCACCAACATCAGTGTGGCCAAATCCTTGCGCCCAAGCCCAAGGAAACGCCCGACACCATACCCCAACACCAAAGAGAGTCCCATGGCCCCGTAGGCTATCCATAGCATTCCTGCAATGGAAGCATCAAACTCCAGTTTACCGATTTGCACAATCGCAATAGCAGGCAAGGAAAAATACATTACAAACTCTACAAGCTCTTTGGAAATGTCCCGCTTGAAGCGCTTAAACCCATACCCTAATGCCACAAACACGACAATAGGCAATATCTGCAATACTACACCCACCCGCTTACTCTCCTACACCACACAAGTTATTTCTTGCACTCTTTACATGTAATACATACGCTTCCCGCGGAAGCAGCACTGCGCCAAGGCGCATAAGATGTGGGTTTGGCACCTGTGCATCCACCAGCGTCAACCCTCGGTTAAACGCAGTACACAGCGCCCACAAGGCTACTTTGGAGGCATTAGGACGAAGAGAAACCATTGATTCGGCGCTAAACACACTCCCCACGCACACCCCATACAATCCCCCCACCAAAACCTTCCCCTCGTACACCTCTACCGAATGGGCCCACCCCTTGCGGTGAAGTGCTTTGTAGGCTTCTTGTATGGAAGGGGTTATCCATGTCTGGGCGCGGGTAGCAGCACACAAGCCAATAACCCCATCAAAATCTTGGTTGAGTGTGGTGCGGTAGCGTCTTGTAAAACGCCGCGTGCTTTTAGAGAGCACAAAACGGTCTGGAAAAAACACACACCGCGGGTCGGGCGACCACCACAACACAGGGTCACTCTCTCCAAACCACGGGAAAATACCCTCTTGGTATGCTGCCTTTAAGCGCGCGGGGCTCAAATCTCCCCCGTACGCTATCAAGCCATCCTTTCGCCCCAAACAAGGGTCAGGAAAAGCTTGTGTCCCAGAGAGAAAAACAGGCTCAGCTGTGGGCATAGTCAAAATGCAGTGCGCCTGAAGCTACACCGATTTTCACCAAACCGCCTTTTTTCAAAGGACCAAACAAAATAGCATCGGTTAACGGTGCTTTCACTTCTTCTTGAATCACACGGCGCATCACCCTTGCGCCCAAGGTGGCGCTGTAGCCTTTTTGAGCCAAATAGGCTTTTGCTTTTGGGGTTGCTGTAATGCTAATCTTCTTCCCGCTAAGCTGCTCACTAAGCTCGTCTAGCATCTTTTCCACCACCAAAAGCATGTGCTTTTCTTCCAAAGGCTTAAAGTGTACCACCGCGTCCAAGCGATTGCGAAATTCGGGAGAGAAAAAGCTTTTTATCGCTTCATCCGCTTTAAAAGAGGAGGTTTTTGTAAAGCCCATCTGCCCGCCCTCTTTGGTGCCAAGGTTAGATGTCATGATGACAATCACATTGCGAAAATCAGTTTTAGCGCCATTGTTGTCTGTTAAAACCGCCGAGTCAAAGACTTGCAGTAAAATATTGAGCAAATCAGGATGGGCTTTTTCAATCTCATCTAGCAACAATACCGTGTAAGGATACTTGCGAATAGCCTCCGTAAGCTGCCCACCCTCTTCAAAGCCCACATACCCCGGAGGCGCGCCAATGAGGCGGCTTACGGTATGTTTTTCCATGTACTCACTCATGTCATAACGCTCAAAATGAATACCCAAAGCAGCACTTAGCTGTTTTGCCACCTCAGTTTTTCCCACGCCTGTAGGCCCAGCAAACAAGAAAGCGCCAATAGGTGCCTGCGGATTGCCAAGTCCTGCACGAGAGCGTTTAATAGCGCTGGCAAGCACATCAATAGCTTCATCTTGCCCAAACACCTTCGCCTTTAACCGCTCCGCCAAGGTTTGGAGGGCTTGGGTGTCATCCATGTTTACATGTAAAGCGGGAATATTAGCCATCTTAGCCAACACTGTTTCCACGTCACTAAGGTGCACGTGGGTGCGTTTTCGAGGACTCAAATGAAAAGAAGCGCCCACCTCATCCATCAAATCAATAGCCGAATCAGGTAAAAATCGGTCGTTAATATGGCGCTTGGCTAACTCCACCATGGCTTTGAGGATTTTAGGAGAAAAAGAGACCCCGTGGTGCTCCCCATAACGCTCCCCTAATCCTATTAAAATCTTGTACGCATCTTCTTGACTAGGCTCACCCACGTCAATCTTGGCAAACCGACGGCTTAAAGCCTTGTCTTTGTCGAAAAAATTGCGATATTCCCCATAGGTCGTAGCTCCAATGCAGCGCAAAGCGCCTGAAGCTAGCGCCGGTTTAAGCAAATTGGACAAGTCCATCGACCCCCCACTTGTGGCTCCAGCGCCCACAATAGTGTGAATCTCATCAATAAACAAAATCGCCCCAGAAATAGACGAGAGTTCTTTTAAAACCTCTTTGAGCCGTTTTTCAAAATCGCCACGGTACTTTGTCCCAGAAAGCAAAGCACCCACATCCAAAGCAAAAAGTTTGGCTTCTTTTAAAATTTCAGCAACACCGCCTTGGGCAATGGCCAGCGCAAGGCCCTCCACAATAGCGGTTTTTCCCACACCTGGCTCTCCCACCAACAAGGGGTTGTTTTTCTTGCGACGGCACAACACTTGTTGCATGCGCACCACTTCATCCTCGCGCCCTATCAAAGGGTCGATTTTCCCCTCCTTGGCCAAGGCAAGCAAATCTATGGTGTATTCCCCAAGTGCCTTTCCATGGGGCAAAGAAGTCTCATCTTTAGCAGTAATGGCTTCCAAAAGCGCCAACTTGGTCACTCCCTGCTGGGCAAGCAAATAGACACTGTAGGCGTGCTCCTCTTCAAAAAGCGCAACCAGCATGTCTTCAACACTGGCCTGATTTTTTTGTGCCCCCTTTACATGGGCCATCATGCGCTCAATAGTTCGGCTTAGGGCAACTGTCTCAAAAGGTTCATGGGGAACAGTGTGAGACAGAGTGCTAAAATGCGACTCCAAATGGTGCAGTACTTTTTGCCGAAGTACTGCCACATCCGCATGGCATGCCTCCAACAACTGCACCGCCTCTTCTGCGTGCAGTAGCGCATAAAAAATATGCTCCAAAGAGACATACTCATGGCGTCGTTCTTTGGCAAACTCCAAAGCACTGCCGATAGCGACATTTAACGATTGGCTCAACATCATCACTCCTCCTCCATGACAGCACGCAAAGGATAGGCGTTGCTTTTGGCTAAACGGTGTACTTGCGCCACCTTGGTTTCAGCAATTTCACGGGTATATACGCCACACACACCGCGCCCCTTTTCATGAATATGCAACATAATCTCCATGGCTTTTTCTTGGGTATGGTGAAAAAGCTCCATCAGTACACGCACCACAAACTCCATGCTTGTAAAATCATCGTTTAGCAGCACCACTTTATAGAGGCGAGGCAAGCGTATTTCTGTCTCGTTTTCCAGTTCAGCATGGGCCTTTGCAGCCATTAGCGTTCCAAAATCTTATCTAAATCTTGCTCTATCACCTTGGTATCGATTTTACCAATGTAGTAGAGGTGCTTTTCTCGCCCCTCCCACACATCAGTGACGTTTTGATACACCCCTTGGCGTAGCATTACTTTAAAGGGCACCTGCAGGGCTTGTCGGTAGCCAATGTCATCGGTGACACTTTGGGCAATGCGTGCATTTTCCTTTCCGTTGGCAATAAAATAGTACGCATTGTAGCGGCCTGAAAAATTTTCACGCACATAAGCATCGCTCACTTCTTCAAGGTGCGTCAAGGCAATGATGACAAACTCGTTATTGCGACGAATCTGCATTTGAGTCAAATGGGGTGCTTCTTCCTTGCACGGCTGGCAAAAGGTACCAAAAATGTCTAGCATCAACACCTTATCTTCTTCCCCTTCCACCACAAAGCCACCCTCTGTGCGCACGAGGGTTTTGCTTCCCCCATGTATGTTTTCTAGCACAATTTTCTCTCCCACAGCATAGGGCTTCAGACGAGGGGCTGGGCCATCTTGGGGTTTCTCACCCAGACATCCGCCTAGCAAAAAGGCAAAGGTTAATAGCAGGACGTAAGGTTTCCATCGTCTCATTGGGCATTCCT
>Ga0075011_10002315_pt1 | contig 10308 bp, 6 predicted proteins | sample TARM_MetaG_T_14_FD_72354 | JGI IMG/M metagenome (GOLD analysis project Ga0075011, IMG submission 72354) | Freshwater microbial communities from Pennsylvania, USA, analyzing microbe dynamics in response to fracking - TARM_MetaG_T_14 | ecosystem: Environmental > Aquatic > Freshwater > River...
TTAGTCACTATTTTTTTAAAGTTGAAAACGCTGAGCATGCTGGCGAAATTGCCTATATTTATCCATTAACGCAGCTTTACTGAGCAGTTCATCGCCAAAGAAAAAGCCGCCGCTGGCCGCTATCTGTGCAAAGTGTTGCTCGGTTAAATGTAATACCAAGTCAGCTTTTTGCAGTGTATAGGGGGAGCAGGACTGCCCGTGCAGATCATCGAGCAAGTCCAAAAGGTTGGAGCGAAAACTTTCCAGTAGATAACACGCTTGCAGCGCGCTATCATCTGATAATGCACTTTGCCAGCGCTCATTAATCGCTCTCTGCCAGGCAATCACAGAGGCATCGGCACCTAATTCAAGGAGTTTTTGCAATTTTTGCTGATAAACCTGTAAGGCACACTGTTTTTCAATTTTATACAGAGAAAACAGCGCATCAGGGGGTAAATCAAGCGAATTTTTCAGTACAAAATCAAAAAAGAAACGCGTTTCAAAGCGCTCTATACCGTGGAATAACGGCGTATTTTGACCATTACTGTTAAAGTGCTTTTTAGGATCGAATTGATACATATACCCAAAATCAAACAGCTTTATCTGCTTCTCTGTATCTAATAAAATATTGCCAGGACAGAAATCCCACTCAAACAGACCATTTAATTCAAGGTTCATTATTGCACCAAAAATCTGTAAAAACAGATCTCGGTTTAGCATGGTCAGAGGCTCACCGACAATCCAGGGTGAAAGAATAATCCCATCTGTAAACGAGGCAAATTGTGTCTCAACTATATGTTTAAAATTTTCCGGGTTTATTTTTTTAAACTGAGCAAGATCCCGACGACGCTGAACTTCATTCAAAAAAGAGGTTTGCCCGTCAATATTATTAACCAAGCTGACCGGACGTTTAAGTTTTAAGGTCCAGCTTTTTCCATTAAGGTGGAGATGATAAACGATAGCCGTTAGGCCAGAATTGAATGTCTCCACTACATAGCTTGAGTCAGACGTTGTACTTTTTAGCTGCGACAGGGTTAGCGGGAAACCGTCTAGGGTGCCTATCTCTATATTTTGTTTGCTATCGACAAACGCAAGCTGCGCTTGCTGGCGCTGTGCTTCCATAATCTATTTTCCTTTTTAAATAAAGATAAAAAAATGCCGCTCAGATTAGATGAACGGCATTCGCTGCAGATGAGTTATAGTTATTAACTCATTTTATTTACATTGCTTCAAGCAGAAGCAAACCTTCTGTGCCGGCATTAAAGCTAACCACGCCATTAGTCACGGTTGCAATAGAGCCGTCATAAGCATTGCGCACATTGCTGCCATCGGCAAAATAAGCGCCGACATTAACAATGACCAGACCAGTACCATCAAGTACGACAACGACGTTATTGACACTGCCCGACACTGGGTTTGTCCAGCTACGCGCAAACGCTTTACCGCTTGATTGTCCGGAAAGTGTTGTCTGTTGACCTGCACCAACGGCTGGATTATCACGACGGAATTGTCCAACTTTCTGCCAATGCTGATGAATGGCATTATTAGCCCGGCTCCAGTCGATACTTGAGCGACTGCCCTGATCTGCATCACTGCCACCATCGCCATTAACCCTTCCCAGTTCATCACCATAGAAAATCTGCACGCCGCCCGGTAACAGCAGTAGCGCTGTACCTGCTCGTTTTTGACGCGCATCATCACCATTATAATAAACAGAGCCAGTATCATGGCTAGAGATATAGCTCAGTACATTCCAATCTGTTGAGCTGTTCACTTGACCTGCATAACTGGCAAATTGATTAATCATAGTGTCGCTGCTTGCAACCATACCATCGATTGCACCTTTAAAACTGAAATTGATTACAGAATCAAAGTCAGCTGAAGTGTGAATATCTGATTGCCCTACGCCATGGCCCCATACTTCAGCCGTCGCCCAGAAATCATCATTCCACTGTGCACCCGGTAAGCTTGGGTTGTTTTGACGCCACTCATTCAATGCGATTTTGGCTTGATAGTTAAGATTTGCCCAATTGTCATAGGTTACATGCTTAGCGGTATCCACACGGAAACCATCAATACCGTAATCTTTAACATATTGCACTAACCATTCAGTGATCCAGTCACGCACACGTTTAGTACCTTGCGCCTGGTAGTTACTTAAATAACCTTGACCGAAAGTTGCTTTGTTCGCCAAAAACGCTGGGATACCTACCGCTTGAGTTGACTCGGTTTTGAAGTCTGGCAGATAAGCTAAACATTTAGTCAGATCATCCCCACCACAAGCATCATAACCAGGCAAACCTACACGTACCCAATCTTTACCCCACCAATTAAGCCATTTGTACTCATCACCGTCATAGTTAATGGTGCTGTGGTAGCCAAACCAGTTTCCATCAGTGGGTGTCCAGTATTCACCAGCAGTGGTTGAACCGTAGTTAAACTCATGCATATCTTTCAGTGTATTGTAGCCTGCATGGTTCATCACCACGTCCATTACGATGCGAATACCCTGACTATGGGCGGTATCAACAAACTGCTTGAATTCTGCGGGTGTTCCCATATTGGCATCAAGATTCGAGTAATCCTGCACGTAGTAACCGTGATATGCGTAATGAGCAAAATCACCATCACTGCCACCACCGACAAAGCCATGAGCTTGTTCATAGGGTGCGGTTATCCAGATAGCGTTAACACCGAGATCGGTAAAGTAACCGGCATTAAGCTTTTCTGTTAGACCGGCAATATCACCACCGTGGAACGTTCCAATGTTTTTACCCGTCGCATCCACACTTGGACGACCATAAGCGTTGTTATTAGATGCGTTACCATCTTTAAAGCGGTCGGTAATAACAAAGTAAACGCTGGCGTTGTCCCAGGTAAAATCAGAGGCTGCAGGCGGCGCAACTTTAGTGAGCGTAAAACACTCATTGGCGCTGCTGTCGTTATTTTCAGCCCACAAACAAACCTGCATTGACTGATCAACAGCCAAGTCTGCACCCACCACAATAACAGTACCGTTATTGAATGAAATGCCATTAACCGGATCGCTGCCATCAACAGTATAACGGCCTCCCGTCACATCATCACCGGTCGCATGCAATGTAATGGTTAAATCATCCGTTGAAAAAGTCGTGCTGGCAACATCAATACTGACATCCGCATCCTGGCTTGGAATATCACAACCATCTGTCCAACTGCTTGTTGCGACATGATAGGTACCGTCACTAGAGCGCATTAAATCAGCTGTTTTATTATTACCACTTTCACTGAAAAGCATGCTGCTTGATTCGGTGTCTGTGAAACTGTAGCTGAATAAGCCTGCAGCAATTTCAGTCATCGCATCACCCGGCCACACTGAATTAGGCGGTGTATTTACAGGTATAGCATTCCAATGATGAATCGTTGGCTGGGATAGTCCATCAACGCAGACAATGAAACCTTTTTGCGCCGTCTCCACTTTCGTGTAAGTGTAAGTTTGTGTTACCGCACCCTGCGCATTAGCAACATAAACCTGCAGATCAAGCGATTGACCAATTTGCAGCTCTGCACCGACAGAGATAACAGCACCATTACTGAAAACGGTTCCCTGTGTTGCATCGCCAGAGCCGATCAGATAACGGCTATCGGTTACATCAACGCCATTATAACTTAGCGTCACATTCACAGCGTCACTGCTAAAATCACTGCTATTGGGGCTAACCGCCAATTCAGGTTTTGCCGGTGTAACAACTTCAGCGGCTTTAATTTCATGTGTGGATGCATTAAAGCTAATCGCGTAGCTGCTATTATCAACGACAGTGAAATCTTGCGCCGGGTAATTTTCGCCCCATGTACCATCAGTACTACACGCTGCAACTTTAAAACGAGCAGGAGTCTCCTGTCCGGCAAATGATTGCGTTAATTCATATAAACCAGAGCCAGAATTTAGTTGTAAAGGTGTTTGTGCCCAGCCATTTGCCGTGCCACGGAAACACCATACAGCAGGCTGCTCACCGGCAACGCTTATATCAACACTAGCAGTTGCACTTGTTGCGCCAAGATCATCACTTACCTGCAGCGATATGGTTTGGCTTTGTTCGAAAGTCACGGTAATTGACTCAGTTGTGGCACCTGTGCTCCAGTTATAGGCAACGACAGAGCCATCAGCATCAGTTGAAGCCGATGCACTGAATGTTATGCTAGTACCCGCCTCAACAGTTTGCGCCGCCGCTGGCGAGATAACCGCAATAGGGGCTTGGTTGGTTGAACAGCTGGCAACAGCGCTAGCTTGAACGCTTTTACTGTCGCTATAAAAAGTGATCAGATAACTTCCCGCTGTAACTATGTAATCCGTGCTTGGATAGGCTTCATTCCAATCGCCATAACGATCTATTTTAAAACGGGGGTTATCGCTGCCAAAAGTTTGGCAAGTTTGATATTTGTTTGCAGATATATAATCCAGGGCTGTAGTATCCCAGCCATTTGCTGTGCCGCGAAAATCCCATTCTGCCTGAGCAGATAGCGACACCGCAAACAAACCAAACAATAATGCTTTGTTCATTTTAATTCCTTTTAAAACAAGTTAGTGCAGCAACCACTGTGGTTACTGCAATTTATGTGTAGATAATAAACACGTGAGTGTGCAGCAACTGCTGTAGAGAGGGGTAAAAGATCCCACTAATACTATTAATAAACGGCATAATCCGCTGGAACGACTCTTAGTGGTCGTTTATCGCGCGATCCTAGAGCAACTATTGAACAATATTAAAAAAACATCGCCAAACTGAGAGCTGAATCAAACTGCACATAAGGAGAATGCGCTTACTCATTGATTATTGACCACGCATGATTAAAAACTATCCCCAAAAAGACTGGCGCCTCTGCTCAATATTTTTCCCTGCAAATCAGTTAAACAAAAGCCTATGAAAGATGAGGTGCGCATAATTTACGGCTCAATTTTTCTTTTTTCATGTTAAATTAAGATCTACTTATCAAAATATCTCTATCTTACTCACGGAGTCTGTTTATGTTTAAAGCGCTTATTCTTGATCAACAAGAAAAAAACACCCTTGCTGAAATTCGTCAGATCGATGAATCACAACTTCCTGAAGGCGATCTGCTCATTGCTGTTGAGTACTCCTCTTTAAACTATAAAGACGGGCTGGCTATCACAGGTAAAGGCGCGATTGTTCGCCAGTTTCCAATGGTTCCCGGTATCGATTTAGCGGGACGTGTTATTGAATCAAAAGACGCTCGTTATCAAGTGGGTGACAATGTTGTCTTAACTGGTTGGGGTGTCGGTGAACGTCATTGGGGCGGCATGGCAGAAAAAGCCTGCCTGCAGGCAGATTGGTTAGTCCCTCAACCCCAAGGCATTAGCAGTAAAGAGGCGATGATGATTGGCACAGCAGGTTTAACCGCTATGTTATGTGTGCAGGCATTAGTCGATGCTGGCGTAAAACCTGAAAGCGGTGAAGTGCTAGTAACAGGTGCCAGTGGCGGCGTTGGCTCGGTGGCGGTGACCTTACTCGCACAACTCGGTTATAAAGTGGCAGCCGTAACGGGCCGCGTTGCAGAAAACGGTCAGCTATTAAAAGAACTGGGCGCCAATCGTATTATTGAGCGCGGTGAATTTGAACAGCCTGCGCGCGCGTTAGAAAAACAGTTATGGGCAGGTGCAGTGGATACCGTAGGCAGTAAAGTACTTGCTAAAGTGTTAGCGCAGATGGATTACAACGGCGCGGTAGCGGCTTGCGGCTTAGCAGGCGGTTTTGATTTGCCGACAACTGTGATGCCCTTTATTTTGCGGGGCGTTAAATTATTAGGCGTCGATTCAGTCGCATGCCCTTACGAAAAACGTGTTAATGCATGGCAACGTCTAGTCGAAATTTTACCGCCAAGTTTTTATCAAAAAGCGTGCCGTGAAATAGCGCTAGAGCAAGTGGTAGAATGCGCAGAAGCGATCAGTAACGGCCAAATTACAGGTCGTGTTGTCATTAAATTATAATTCTCCTTTACCCACCTTGACTCAATAAAAGGCCTGTTTTTACAGGCTTTTTGTTATGTAAATGGCAGCGCTTGCATTACATAACAGTCCCTCAAAAATACCCCTCTTTGGCTAAAAAAATAAAAAATGATCTTAATCAATAAAACATTAAAAATGGGAAGAACTACCTCTTTAGTAATAGATATGTCATAAGGCAAGCGCTTAATGATATGACTTATAACAAAAGGAGTTAGACAATGTACTTAATAAATAAACCCCATAACCTGATTGCCACCGCCCTGTTTGCCGCTTTTTCGCTTGCCGGTTGTGATAGTGATACAAATAACACCAATAAAACAACTGCAGTGCCGATACAGCCAAAAAATATCATATTAATGATTGCAGATGGCGCAAGTGATGGAGCATGGGATATTGGCAGTTACTGGGAAAATGGCAAATTAGCCAATAACAGTGCGCCATATACCGAATTGTCTACGCGCTTAGCAATGGTAACCGTTCCACTCAATACAAATAAAACACCCGATGCCACCTGTGGTGATGAAATACAACAGATAAGTTATGATAAAACGCAAGCCTGGGATGAAACTAGCTTTACATCTGATCCTGCTGATAAATATCAACGTCCTTTTAGCGGTTATGAATATATCAATAAAAATGTAACAGATTCGGCAGCGGCAGGTACAGCGCTTGCCACAGGGCACAAAACTTATAATGGAGCGATCAGTGTTGATCACTGTGGTCGTCCTTTGCAGTCCATCACTCGCATTGCTAAGGAAAACGGGCTTTCAACCGGTATTATTACCTCGGTTCAGTTTGACCATGCGACTCCTGCTGCATTCGGCGCAAATAACCTAAGCCGCAATAATTATGCGGCAATTGGCCATAGCATGTTAACTCAGGGTGATGCGGATCTGATCATGGGCGCAGGTCACCCTGAATATGATCATAATGGCCTTACTCGTGCTTTAGATCATAAATATATCAGCGCTGAAGATTGGGCATCCCTTAATGGCGGTACGCTCAAACCCGCAGGCTCTGATGAATCGTGGAGCTTAATCGCTAATAAAGCCGATTTTGAAAGCCTGGCAAACAACAGCGCGAGTGCAGATGTTATGAGTGGGCCGTTATTTGGCTTAGTACAAAACAGCTCCACTTTGCAGCAAAGTAGAACCTGTGCTGCCGGTAAAAATCCTGAAATTGCCTTTGATTGTGATATGACAGCAACTATGCCCTCTCTGCAGATAATGACTCAGGGGGCTATTAATTACCTGGCGCAAAATGAGAAAGGTTTCTTCCTGATGGTGGAAGGCGGCGCGGTTGACTGGGCAGCTCACGGGAATCACACTGCACGCATTATTGAAGAGCAGGTTGATTTCAACCATTCTGTTTCTGCCGTCATCGCTTGGGTAGAGCAAAACAGTAACTGGGATGAAACCTTGCTGATTGTAACCACAGATCACGGCAACTCTTATGTACTGGGTGGATCATCCGATCAAAATGCCTATGCGCCAGTTGAAAACCCGGGTCAAGGTACTATGCCCGAGGTCAAATATTACAGTGGTTCTCATACCCTTGAGTTAGTGAGACTGTACGCTCGAGGTAAAGGCGCAGAAACCTTCTCTGCTTTCATAAAAGGTAACGATGAAAAGTATGCAACTAGCTATAACCATATTGGTGCAAACGGAGATTATATTGATAACACCAATGTCTTTGATTTAATGAAACAGGTAATTGTTACCCCTTAAGCGGTAAGTCCACAGCATTGCCCGCTCAGCTCCTTATGATATAGAGTGAGCGGGATATTCTCAGGCAAGCTTTCATCATCTATGGCATTGGCTTTAACTTGTGTTTATTTGGCAGTTCTTTACAATAGCGCCATTATCCAAACGCTAAGAAAAAAACAATGAACAGAAAGAAAAAAATGAATAGCATTCTCGATAAACGGATCAAACAGATGAATGCTAAAAAAAATCCCAGTAACAAACCAAAATATATCAGCAAAGCAGAGCGCGCAAGATTGGCAGCATTAGAAAGCGATAGCACATTAGAAAATGCAAGCGTAGTTGCTGAATAATCACTAAAAGTGCATAACTATTCTAAATTTATCTCTATTATGGTTAAAAAACAGTTCACTTTTCATTGCTAGATTGATATTCTACAGGCAATTAAATTTAAAGAGATTTACGTAACCATGAAAAAAGTTATCCTGAAAGCACAACACCACCATATTACCTAATCTTTCAGGATTTTATTCTTGGAAGAGGTTTTATGTGCTTCCAGTGGTTACCAACAAAATTAACCCCCGGAAGGCCAACCTCCCGAGGGTTTTTTAGTTTTTAAGGCAAGGAAATGACTATGTCAGAGCAACGTTTAAGAATCGCAATACAAAAAAAAGGTCGTTTAAGCGACGATACCGTTAAATTATTAAAGGCATGCGGCATTAAAGTAAATTTAAACACGCAACGTCTGATTGCCCACAGTGAAAATATGCCCATTGATATTCTGCGTGTACGCGATGATGATATCCCAGGGCTAGTAATGGACGGTGTAGTTGATCTGGGCTTTATCGGTCAGAACGTACTCGAAGAAGAGAGCATGATGCGCGCGGTGGCCAAGGAGCCGACAGCGCACAAAGTGGTTAAAGAGCTGGCCTTCGGCGAATGTCGTTTCTCTCTTGCTGTCGACAATGACTTTGATTACCAAGGTGTTGAATCGCTTGCAAATCTTCGTATCGCAACCACCTACGTACATATTCTTAAACGTTTTATGGAACAGGCAAACGTCCCTTACACCTCTTGTATGTTGACAGGCTCTGTTGAGGTTGCACCGCGCGCGGGCCTTGCCGATGCCATTTGCGATCTTGTTTCAACGGGGGCAACGCTTGAAGCAAACGGCCTGAAAGAAGTTGAAGTTATCTATCGCTCTACAGCCGTTTTAATGCAGAGAGATGCACCATTAAGTGCCGACAAGCAAAATTTAGTTAATCGTATTTTGACCCGTATTGATGGCGTGCAGACAGCCAGAGAATCGAAATACATCATGCTAAATGCGCCAAAATCGAATCTTGCCGCCATTACCGATCTACTTCCCGGCTCAGACAGACCCACCGTAATGGAGTTAGCAGGCAGCAGCGATCACGTTGCGCTACATGTGGTCAGCAAAGAGAACCTGTTCTGGGAAACAATGGAGCAACTCAAAGCATTAGGCGCAAGCTCTATTCTGGTTTTACCCATTGAAAAAATGATGGAGTAAAGATGCAAACTGTTAACTGGTCAAGTTTATCAGGTGAAGAGCAGCAGCAGTTGCTCTCCCGCCCTGCGATGGCAGACTCTGCAGCACTTTCAGGGACAGTCTCTGAAATCATTGCCGCAATTCGAGCGAAAGGTGATAGCGCCCTGCTTGATTACACCAAACGCTTTGACAAACTCGATGGTGATAACTTCACCAAAACAAGTGCAGATATCGAGCAGGCAACGGCGCGTTTAGGCGATGATATTAAAGCCGCGATTAAAACGGCTTATCAGCAAGTGGTGAAATTCCACCAGGCGCAGGTGCAACCCGTTATCCGTGTTGAAACCATGCCCGGCGTGGTCTGTGAAATGCACACCCAGGCGATTGAGTCTGTTGGTCTGTATATTCCCGGTGGCAGTGCTCCCCTTCCCTCTACCGTTATTATGACAGGTGCGCCTGCGCAAATTGCCGGTTGCTCTCGTCTGGTTTTATGTTCACCTCCACCTATTGCAGATGAGATTTTATATGCAGCATCACTTTGCGGCGTACATGAAATCTACACTGTGGGCGGTGCGCAGGCGATTGCAGCCCTGGCTTATGGCACCCAAACGATTGCCCCCGTTGATAAAATATTCGGTCCGGGTAACGCCTTTGTAACGGAAGCAAAACGCCAGGTCAGTAATGATTTTGCCGGCGCTGCGATTGATATGCCTGCGGGGCCGTCCGAAGTGTTAGTTATTGCCGACAAAGATGCCGATCCCGCATTTATCGCCGCCGATCTGTTATCACAAGCCGAGCACGGTCATGATTCACAATCCATTTTAGTGACCCCCTGCGCCACAATTGCGCAGCAAACCGCACTTGAAATCAGCAAACAGGTAGCCGTTTTAACGCGTCGTGAAATAGCAGAAAAAGCGCTCGCACACAGCGTCAGTATTGTCTGCAGGGATATCGAACAGGCTATTGAAATATCCAACCGTTATGCGCCTGAACATCTGATAGTACAAACTGCGGAGCCCCGTGCGCTGCAGGCGAAACTGAGAAATGCAGGTTCGATTTTCTTAGGTGCCTGGACACCGGAATCAGTAGGTGATTATGCCAGTGGTACCAAC
>Ga0075011_10002317_pt1 | contig 10299 bp, 8 predicted proteins | sample TARM_MetaG_T_14_FD_72354 | JGI IMG/M metagenome (GOLD analysis project Ga0075011, IMG submission 72354) | Freshwater microbial communities from Pennsylvania, USA, analyzing microbe dynamics in response to fracking - TARM_MetaG_T_14 | ecosystem: Environmental > Aquatic > Freshwater > River...
TCTCGGCGCCGACGTCCTCGGCCGCGGCACCGGCGCCGTACGCGCGGTCCTTGACCAGCTCGAGGTAGTCGTCGCAGAAGGTCCAGAAGAAGGTCTCGGTGACCTCGAGGGCCTTGGTGTGGTCGTACGCGCCGAGCGCCTCGGTGGCGGTGTCGACGACGGCGGCCAGCCCGGCGAGCATCGCGCGGTCGAGCTCGACCGTCACGAGGGACGGGTCGAGGACGATCTCCGAGCCGCCGAACGACAGCGCGAACTTCGAGGCGTTGAGCACCTTGATCGCGAGACGGCGGCCGATCTTCATCTGTCCCTCGTCGAACGCCGCGTCGGTGCCGAGGCGGGCCGAGGCCGCCCAGTAGCGCACCGCGTCGGAGCCGTGCGTCTCGAGCAGGCCCATCGGGGTGACCACGTTGCCCTTGGACTTCGACATCTTCTTGCGGTCCGGGTCGAGGATCCAGCCCGAGATCGCCGCGTTGGCCCACGGCAGGCAGCCGTTCTCCAGGTGCGAGCGCACCACGGTCGAGAAGAGCCAGGTACGGATGATGTCCTGGCCCTGCGGGCGCAGGTCCAGCGGGAAGACGCGGGCGAACAGGTCCTCGTCGCGCTCCCAGCCGGAGACGATCAGCGGCGTCAGCGACGACGTGGCCCAGGTGTCCATGACGTCCTGGTCGCCGACGAAACCGCCGGGCGCGCCGCGCTGCTCCTCGGTGAACCCGGCGGGGGCCTGCGAGGTCGGGTCGACCGGCAGCGAGGCCTCGTCGGGGACGATCGGGTTCGCCCAGTCGACGTCGCCGGACCCCAGCACCGGGTACCACAGCGGGATGGCCACGCCGAAGAAGCGCTGGCGGCTGACCAGCCAGTCGCCGTTGAGGCCGCCTACCCAGTTCTCGTAGCGCACGCGCATGAAGTCGGGGTGGAAGTCGAGTTCCTTGCCGCGGCCGAGCAGCTCGTACTTCAGGTCGGCGCTGGCGCCCGCACGCGTGAACGGGCGCCCGCCGTTGCGGATGTACCACTGGCGCGACGTGACGATCTCGAGCGGCTTGTCGCCCTTCTCGAAGAAGTTCGTCTTGCGCTGGGTGGCGGTGGGCTCGCCGTCGAGGTCGCCGGACTCGCGCAGGGCGTCGACGACGGCGGTGCGGGCCGAGAACGTCGTCTTGCCGGCCAGGCCCTCGGCGTACAGCGCCGCGCCCGGGCCGCCGGCGATCCACTCCGGGGTCTCGCGGGCCAGACGGCCGTCGCGCTGGATGATCGAGCGGGTCGGCAGCTGGAGCTCGCGCCACCACTGGACGTCGGTGAGGTCGCCGAAGGTGCAGCACATCGCGATGCCGGCACCCTTGTCGGGCTCGGCGGCCGGGTGAGCGAGCACCGGGACCTCGACGCCGAACAGCGGCGAGGTCACCGTGGTGCCGAAGAGACCCTGGTAGCGCTCGTCGTCCGGGTGCGCGATGAGCGCGACGACGGCGGGGATGAGCTCCGGGCGCGTGGTCTCGATGACGACCTTGTCGTCTGCTCCGCCTGCGGCGGACGTCGTCGCCGGCGAGACCCGGTGGAACGCCACCTTGTGGAAGTGACCCGGGTAGTCGCGGGCCTCGAGCTCGGCCTGGGCGACCGCGGTCTGGAACGTCACGTCCCACAGGCCCGGCGCCTCGGCCTGGTACGCCTCGCCGCGGGCGAGGTTGCGCAGGAAGGCACGCTGGGCGGCGGCGCGCGAGGTCGGGTCGATGGTCTGGTAGGTCTGGGCCCAGTCCACCGACAGGCCGAGGTAGCGCCACAGCTCCTCGAACTGCTTCTCGTCCTGCGCGGTGAGGGTCTCGCACAGCTCGATGAAGTTGCGGCGGCTGATCGGCACCTGGCCCGACATCGACTTCGTGGCCTTGGCGTCCTGCCCATCGGTGCCCTGGTGCGGCGGCACGAAGTCCGGGTCGTACGGGAGGGAGAGGTCCACGCGCACGCCGTAGTAGTTCTGCACGCGGCGTTCGGTGGGCAGGCCGTTGTCGTCCCAGCCCATCGGGTAGAAGACCTCGCGGCCGCGCATGCGCTGGAAGCGGGCGACGACGTCGGTGTGCGTGTAGCTGAAGACGTGGCCCACGTGCAGCGAGCCCGAGGCGGTCGGCGGCGGGGTGTCGATCGAGAAGACCTGCTCGCGCGTGGCGGAGCGGTCGAAGGCGAAGGTGCCCTCCTGCGTCCAGCGGGCGTCGAACTTGCGCTCGAGGCCGTCGAGCGAGACCTTGTCCGGTACCTCCCCGACCACCGCCCGGACGACCTCGCCGGCGACGGCTACCTGCGCGCCCGAGGCGTCGGCAGAGGTCGTGGCGGGGGGCTGCTGCGGGAAGTCAGTCATGGTCCGTCATTCTCCCAGATGCGCGGACCGGTGGAGGAACACGGCAGGACCGCCTGCGGAACCCTGCAGAGCGACCAGAGCCACGCGACTCATCGACACGGTCGATGGAATGTATTTGGTAACTTGATTGGTTGTGTCGCACAGTACTCAGTGGCCGCCACGATTCCCGGCCAGCACGTCCCGTCACGAGGAGACCCCCATGCGCCGCACCCGCGCCGTCGTCGCTTCCCTGTCCGCCGCCGTCGTCATGCTCGGGCTCGCCGCCTGCGGGTCGTCGCAGGAGGACCCCGGCGCCGGCAGCGAGCTCGGCCTCGTCAAGAGCGGCACGCTGACGGTCGCGACCGAGGGCACCTACCGGCCGTTCAGCTTCCACGAGGCGGGCGGCGAGCTCACCGGGTACGACGTCGAGGTGGCCCGCGCGGTCGCCGGCCAGCTCGGCCTCGAGGTCGAGTTCAAGGAGACGCAGTGGGACGCGATCTTTGCGGGCCTGGACGCCGGGCGCTTCGACACCATCGCGAACCAGGTGTCGATCACCGACGAGCGCAAGGCGAAGTACGTCTTCAGCCAGCCGTACACCGTCTCCCACGGCGTCGTGGTCGTCTCGGAGTCCGACACCTCGATCACCGCCATCGAGGACCTCAAGGGCAAGACCACCGCGCAGTCGCTCACCAGCAACTGGTACGAGATGGCGAAGTCCGCGGGCGCCGACGTGCAGCCCGTCGAGGGCTGGGCGCAGGCCGTCTCGCTCCTCCAGGACGGCCGGGTCGACGCCACGATCAACGACTCCCTGACCTACCTCGACCACATCAACGAGCACGGCGAGTCGGGTCTCAAGGTGGCCGTCCAGACCGAGGAGACCTCCGAGAGCGCGTTCGTGACGACCCGCCGACGCGCGGCCCTCGCGACGGCGATCGACGGCGCCCTCGCGAAGCTCGCGGCGGACGGCACGCTGACGGAGCTCAGCGAGAAGTACTTCGGCGTCGACGTCTCGAAGTGAGCACCGACCACGGGGGCACCGACCACGGGGGCACCGACCACGGGGGCACCGACCACGGGGGCACCGGCCACGGGGGCACCGGCCACGGGGCGCTGACCACGGGGGCACGGACCACGGGGGCACCGACGACGTGCGCGCGCGCCGCGAGGTCCGGCGCCGGGAGCCGCGCGCCCAGACGACCCTCCCGGTAGCGTGACCGCCCGTGGACTGGGAACTCTTCTCGAGTTCGTTCTGGCCGATCCTGCGTGGAGCGCTGACGGGGACGATCCCGCTCGCGCTCGCGTCCTTCGCGATCGGTCTCGTCATCGCGCTCGGCATCGCACTGCTGCGACTCTCGGCGAACCCCGTGCTGTCCTGGCTCGGCCGGGCGTACGTCTCGCTGATCCGCGGCACGCCGCTGCTCGTCCAGCTCTTCGTGGTCTTCTACGGCCTGCCCTCGATCGGCCTGGTGGTCGATCCATGGCCGAGCGCGATCCTCGCCTTCTCCCTCAACGTCGGCGGCTACGCCGCCGAGGTGATCCGCGCCGCGATCCTCTCGGTGCCGCGCGGGCAGTGGGAGGCGGCGTACACGATCGGCATGCCGAGCCGGACCGCCCTGCGGCGCATCGTGCTGCCGCAGGCGGCCCGCGTCTCGGTGCCGCCGCTGTCCAACACGTTCATATCGCTGGTCAAGGACACTTCGCTCGCCTCGCTGATCCTCGTCGCCGAGGCGTTCCGGCAGGCCCAGGAGATCGCTGCCTTCTCCAGCGAGTTCATGCTCGTCTACATGGAGGCGGCCCTGATCTACTGGCTCGTCTGTACCGTGCTGTCGGTGGCGCAGGACCGGGTGGAGCGGAGGCTCGAGCGTTATGTCTGATCCCTACACAGGTGAACCCGGCACAGGTGAACCCGGTGCCGGTGGCGCGCCGGTCCTTCGGGCGCGCGGGCTGCGCAAGTCCTTCGGCGACCACGAGGTGCTGCGCGGCGTGGACCTCGACGTTCGCCGGGGCCAGGTGGTGGCGCTCATCGGGCCGTCGGGCTCGGGCAAGACCACGCTGCTGCGCTCGCTCAACGGGCTCGAGACGCCGTCGGCCGGGGTCCTCGAGGTGGCGGGCGCACCGGCCCTCGACTTCTCCCGGCCGGTGACCAAGGAGCAGCGGAACGCGCTGCGCGACCGCTCCGCGATGGTCTTCCAGCACCACAACCTCTTCCCGCACATGACGGTGCTCCAGAACGTGACCGAGGGCCCGGTCCAGGTGCAGCGGGTGCGGCGTGCGACGGCGGAGGCCCGGGCGACCGAGCTGCTGCGCCGCGTCGGGCTTGCCGAGAAGCGCGACGCCTACCCGCGCGAGCTCTCCGGCGGCCAGCAGCAGCGCGTCGGCATCGTGCGGGCGCTTGCGCTCGAGCCGGACCTGCTGCTCTTCGACGAGCCGACGTCGGCCCTCGACCCCGAGCTGGTGGGGGAGGTGCTGGTCGTGATGAAGGAGCTCGCCGACGAGGGCTGGACCATGGTCGTCGTGACCCACGAGCTCTCGTTCGCCCGCGAGGTGGCCGACGAGGTGCTCTTCCTCAGCGACGGCGTCGTGCACGAGCGTGGTGCGCCCCGGGAGCTGTTCACCCACCCTCGCGAGGAACGGACCCGACAGTTCCTGCACCGCATCCTCAACCCCCTGCACTGAGCGCGCTAGGCTCCCTCGCATGGGCTCTGACCTCACCATCGGCTACGCCGCCATGCTCGAGCAGTTCCACCCCACCGAGGTCGTCGACCTGTCGGCCTATGCCGAGGAGCACGGGTTCTCCGGCGTCATGGCGGCCGACCACTACCAGCCCTGGGTCCCGCAGCAAGGCCAGGCAGCGTTCGTCTGGAACGTCCTGAGCGCGCTCGGTGAGCGGACCCGCGGCGACATCGGCCCCGGCGTCACCGCCCCCACCTTCCGCTGGCACCCCGCGATGGTCGCGCAGGCCTCGGCGACGCTCGCCGCGATGTACCCCGGCCGCCACTGGCTCGGGCTCGGCAGCGGCGAGGCGCTCAACGAGCACATCGTCGGCGGGTACTGGCCCGAGGCCCCCGAGCGGATCCACCGGATGTTCGAGGCCGTGGAGATCATCAAGAAGCTCTTCCGCTCCGGCATCGAGGGCAAGGACGTCAAGCACCAGGGGCAGTACTACACCCTCGAGTCGACGCGGCTGTGGACCATGCCGGAGGTGGCGCCGGAGATCCTCATCGCCACCGCCGGGCCGGTCACCGCGAAGCGCACCGGGCGGCACGCCGACGGCATCATCACCGTGGGCGCCCCGCTCGAGAAGATCGAGATGCTCTTCGGCAGGTTCGCCGACGGCGCCCGCGAGGCCGGCCGGGACCCCGAGGCCATGCCCAAGGTGCTCCAGGTGCATCTGAGCTGGGCGCCGACCGACGAGGAGGCGCTCGCGAACGCCATGACCGAGTGGCCCAACGGCGGCATGAAGTTCCCCAAGGCCGACATCCGCTCGCCGCACGACTTCGCGCAGATCGCCAAGCTGGTCCGTCCCGAGGACTTCGAGGGCCGCATGGTCGTCAGCTCCGACCCGGACGAGCACCTGAAGGCGATCCAGCGGTACGCCGACCTTGGCTTCGACCGGATCTACCTGCACAACGTGGGGCGCAACCAGCGGGAGTGGATCGAGGTCTTCGGCCGCGAGGTGCTGCCGAAGCTGCACCGGTGACGGTCCTGGGCGCACCCGCCGAGCCCCCGGCGCCGCCCGAGGGCGCGTGGCTCCAGGTCTGGGCGCCGTCGGGCCTTCCGGAGATCCGCCCGGGAGACGACCTCGCCCGGTTGGTCGGGGACACGCTCGAGGCATCGCCGGACGGGGGCGTGCTCGCCGAGGGCGACGTCGTCGTCGTCACCTCGAAGATCGTCTCCAAGGCGGAGGGCCGGGTGGTGGCTGCCGCGGACCGGGAGCAGGCGATCACCGACCAGACCGTTCGCGTCGTCGCCACCCGGGAGCGGCCGGGCCTCACGCCGCTGCGCATCGTGGAGAACCGGCTCGGCCTCGTCATGGCCGCCGCCGGCGTCGACGCCTCCAACACCGCCGAGGGCACGGTGCTGCTGCTGCCCGAGGACCCGGACGCCTCCGCCCGCGCGCTGCGTGATGCGTGGCGCGAGCGCTTCGGCCTCGACCGGCTCGCCGTCATCATCACCGACACCGCGGGCCGGCCGTGGCGCGACGGGCTCGTCGAGATCGCGATCGGGGCCGCGGGCCTGCGGGTCGTCGACGACCTGCGCGGCGGCTCCGACGCCCACGGGCAGCCGCTGACCGTGACCGTCACCGCCGTCGCCGACGAGATCGCCTCGGCCTCCGAGCTGGTGCGCGGCAAGGCGACCGGGCGGGCGGTGGCCGTGGTGCGCGGGCTCGGGCGCTACGTCCCGGCACGCTGGCGGGCCGACGACGGCGGGGCGCGCACGCTGGTGCGGCCCAGCGCCGACGACCTCTTCCGGGAGGGCTCCGCGGAGGCCTACCGCCGCGGGTACGCCGACGGCGTCGCGGGAGCCGAGGGCGCGGTCAGACGCTGACGAGGTCTTCCCGGGTGGCTTCGGCCTCCGCGATCCGGGCCTCGAACCAGGTCAGGAGGTCGGCCCAGAACCGTTCGCCGACACCGCGGCGCATGAGGCCGTGGTGGCCCACCGAGGTTCGGCCGAGGTCGGTCGGGGCGTAGGTGCGACGGTCCACGGTGGTGTTCGTCAGTCCGGCGAGCAGGGCGTCGATCTGCGTGGAGGAGGCCCACGCGTCGTCGGTCACGCCGACACCGATGACCGGTACGCGCACGGAGGCGGCGCGTTCGGCCGCGCGCATCGTGGGGTCGTCGAAGAAGTAGCGGGGGTGACGGGTCCACGGAGCCCAGTCCTGGATGGCGGCGGCAGGGAGGTTCGCGCCGAACACCACCTTGGACGGTGCATAGCCGAGCACCTTCGACAGCGTCGGGGCCACCCGGAAGAAGCAGCGGACGCGGAACCGCTCCATCGGGTCTTCGATGCGCGCGATGGTTCCCGCGTGCGAGGCGACGGTGGCGAACCCGGCGAGGCCGTCGACACCGAAGCCGAGGGCCATGGCGTGCCCGCCGAGGCTGTGCCCGGCCGCGAGGTGGGCGACGCCCGGGAACCGCGACTGCATCCATGCCGCGGTGGCGGGGGTCTCCTCGGCCATCCAGTCGCGCATCCGCACGTAGCGGTAGGTCCGCACGTCGCCGGAGCCGCCGATGCCGCGCACGTCGTAGGTGAGCACTGCCATGCCGCGGGACGCGAAGAACTGGGCGAAAGCGCGGTAGAAGCCGCGCGGTGTCGCCGTCGCGGGATGCATGACGAGGGTTGCCCGCGGGGTGCCCGACGCGGGCTGGTACAGGGTGCCCGCAATCGCCTCGCCTCGTGGCAGCGTGATCGTCACCTCGTCGTGAACCACGGCGTTGGTCTCCACGGCGTTGGTCTCCATGGCGCGAGGGTAGTGGGCGAGTCACGGCACGAGAACGCCCCGGCGCGAGGCGACTTCCTGAGACGGCGCGTCCTACCTACGTGGTGCTGCCCTGGGTGGTGATCTCCGCTGCGGTGGGTGGGTTGGCGCCGGGGCGCGACACGGTGACGGCGGCGATCCGGGCCGCGTGCTCCATGACGGTGCGCAGGGTGCCCGCGCCGGCCCGGTGGAGGGCGTCGCGGCGGGCCGCGCCGGTGAGACCGTGGTCGTCGAGGGCGGCGAGGAGTCCGCCCATGTACGAGTCTCCGGCGCCGACGGTGTCGGCGACCGTCACCCGCGGTGCGGGGACGTCGACGGTCGATCCGTCGCTCAGGACGGCGGTGGAGCCGTCGCCCCCGCGGGTGACGATGACCAGCGCCTCCGGGCAGGCGGAACCGGGTCCGCCGGCCCAGGCGCGTGCCACGGCCACCGGGTCTGCCTCGGGAAAGAGCCAGGCGAGGTCTTCGTCGGAGACCTTGACGACGTCGGCCACGCGGACGAGGGCCTCGACGTCCCTGCGCACCGCGGCGGGGTCACCCATGATGGTCGGGCGCAGGTTGGGGTCGTAGGTGATCGTGGCGGTCGCGCGCGCCTCGCGCAGCAGGGTGAGCAGCGCGTCGGCGGGGTCCGTGGCGGCGACCGCCCCGATGGAGCCGGTGTGGACGACGCGGACGGCGTCGCCCACCGTGACCGGGGCCAGGTCCCACGACAGGTCGAACTCGTAGGTGGCCACGCCGTCGTCGTCGAGCCGGGCGAGCGCCGTCGGTGTGCGCGTCGCGCCGAACGACTGGGGGAGCACGACGACGCCGGAGGTCTCCAGGTGGGTGCGGACGGACCGTCCACGGTCGTCCTCGGCAAGATGGGTGAGCAGTTCGGCGCGCTTGCCGAGCCGCGCGAGGCCGAGGGCGACGTTGGCGGGACTCCCGCCGGGGTGTTCGGCGGCGGTGCCGTCAAGGTGGACGACGGCGTCGACGAGGGCTTCGCCGATGACGAGGAACGTGCTCATGGCATGGGTCCTGGGTGGTCGTGGGAGCGACGGCCGGCGCCGCATGAAGCCGCGCCGGCCGTCGGGGGGAAGGGTGATGTCTTTCCTGTCACGCCGCTCGGCGCGGCACGCTCTCCGAGGGATCCGCGTCGACGACGGCGAGGCGTCCGTCGTCACCCCACGCCACGGGCATCGGAGAGGAGAGGGCACCGATGAAGTTGCCGTCCGCGTCGATGTTGTGGAAGGCGAACAAGAACCACCGGCCGTCATCGCGGCGTTGGACGAGCCGACCGGCGTACAGGTCGGTGCCGGTCAGCGGATACGCCTGCGAGACGTCGTACGGTCCGGTGGGGGAGTCGATGGTGACGGCCCAGGTGCCCCCCGTCACGCCTGTCGCTCGCAGCTCAGGGCTGTACTCGGCGGGCATGCAGCAGAAGATGAGCACGTGGCGGCCGTCGACGGTGGCGACCTGCGGCACCTCGAGCTGGCCGAACCCGGCCCCCGGCTCCGAGAGCGGCGGCTGGGTGGTCCAGGTCTCGAGGTCGGCGGAGGTGGCGTGGCCGATGACCCCGCGGTTGAACGTCTCGCCGTGGTTGGCGCGTGCCGTGACCAGCATGTGCCAGCCCTGGCCCTCGGGGTCCTGGAAGACCCACGGGTCCCGCCAGGCCTCGTCGTGCCAGGAACCGTCGTACGTCTCGTACCAGGCGGGGTCGGCCTCGCTCAGCGCCTCGGTGGAGTGCTTGGTCCACGTCACCAGGTCCGGCGAGCTGGCGACGCCCACCCGTTGCACGAGGGTGTCCTCGGCGCGGGAGGTGCCGGTGTAGAACATGCGCCAGGTGCCGTCCGGGGCCTTGACGACCGAGCCGGTCCAGGTGGTGGCATCGTCGAAGGCGGGCGAGTCCGAGATGATGAGCGCGTCGGCAACCTCCGTCCACGCGAGCAGGTCCCTCGAGACGGCGTGGCCGACGGTGGGGTAGCGGTGGCGGCGTTCGGGGTCGCCCAGTGCGCGGGACGCCTTGAGGTAGAAGACGTGGTAGTTGTCGCCGTCGTCGGCGAACCACATGTCCCACGTCCAGACGTCCTTGTGTGCGAAAACCATGATGTGTCAGCCCTTGATTCCATAGGAAGCGATCGAGCTGATGAACTGGCGCTGGAACATGAGGAACAGCGCAATGACGGGCAGGGTGATCAGGGTCGAGTACGCCATGATCTGGCCCCACGAGATGTTGAGCTGGAAGAAGTACTGCAGGCCGATCATCACCGGGCGCAGCTCGGCGCGCTGGACGGCCATGAGTGGCCACAGGTATGCGTTCCACGCGGGCAGGAAGGTGAGGATGGCGACGGTCGCGATGGCGGGTCCGCTCAGCGGCATGACGACCTTGCGGTAGATGGTGAACGCTGCGTATTGCACGGTCGGAGAGCCACGATTCCACGGGTGAGTGAGCCAGCGTTCCACGGGTGACTGAGCCACTTGGTGTGGTGCCCGGCGGAGCCGGGCGGGGCTGTTCGTCTTCGAGC
>Ga0075011_10002318_pt1 | contig 10297 bp, 9 predicted proteins | sample TARM_MetaG_T_14_FD_72354 | JGI IMG/M metagenome (GOLD analysis project Ga0075011, IMG submission 72354) | Freshwater microbial communities from Pennsylvania, USA, analyzing microbe dynamics in response to fracking - TARM_MetaG_T_14 | ecosystem: Environmental > Aquatic > Freshwater > River...
TCACCGCCCGGGCGGTCGAGTTCCTCGGGGCCGAGGCCCCCGGCTTCTGGCACGTGTTGAGCAACCAGGACGACGGCGCCCGCGCCGACCTCTCCGTGCCCGTCGAGCCCGTGCTCGACGCCGTCCTCGGCGCACTGCGTGCGCACGCGACGCAGATCCAGGGCGCCGTCCGCGGCGACGACGCGGACCGCGAGTGCGGTGTGCTCGGGCGGTACGCGTTGTCCCACGGGGTGGAGCAGCCGATCCGGGCCTGCGAGCGGTACGCCCTGGCGGCGCCGGTAGGCTCGGCGACGTGAGCCACCCGACCGAGCGCCCCGACCCGTTCGCGCAGCGGTCCGGCGCACTCCCGTCCGGGCAGCAGGGCGAGGGCACGCCGGGGCCGGGCACGCCGGGGCCGGGCACGCCGGGGCCGGGCACGCCGGAGCCGGTGTTCGGGGCCTGGTCCGCGGACGCCTCCTCCGAGCCGGACCGCCGCTCCGCGACTCGCCGTCGCGGCGGCCACGGCGGCATGGTGGCGCGCGTGCTCCTCGCCGCGGCCCTCGGGACCGTGGTCGCGCTCCTGGGGTCAGCCACCCACCGGACCCTGTGGCACGACCTGCCGCTGGGTCTCGTCATCGCCCTCGCGCTGACGCTCTCCACCGCCGTGCTGTGCCGCGCGTGGGCCGGCCTGTCGACGCTGACCGCAGCCGGCCTGGCCTGGCTCGTGGTCGTCCAGCTCATCTCCCTGCCCGGACGCGGCGGCGACGTGATCGTCACCGACCCCGGCGCAGCGATCCCGTGGGCCTGGGCCGGTGTCGCCTGGAGCTACGCCGGCATCATCCTCTTCGGGGTCGTCGCCTTCCTGCCGCGGCGCTGGTTCGCCGCCCGCTGAGAGCGCCGGGCCGCGGCACTGGGATGCGGGGCCCGAACCTCCCCCGAACCTCCACCGCGACAGCCCGTGACTGGGCGCGAGGCGCCGCGCGCACGCGACTAGGATCGCGGCGTGAGCACGCCTGACCCCGAGACGCCGAACGCGGCCGGGAGGGACGAGGAGACCCCGTACGTCCCGCCGGCGAAGGCCTACCAGCGCCCCGTCGTCGAGTCCCCCGTCGTCGAGCGCCCCGTCGTCGAGCGCCGCTCGGCGACGCCCTCAGCCTCGTCCTCGGAGCCGACCCAGGCCCTGCCCGTCGTGGTCGGCACCGTGCCTGCTCCGCAGCCCCCAGCCGCGCAGCCCTCAGCCGCTCAGCCCCCAGCCGCGCAGCCCTCGGCCGCGCAGCCCCCGGGCGTGCAGGGCCCCGCCGGTGCCACGGCGCCGCACGGCTCCTGGCCCGGCGCCCCCGCGGGCGGCTCCGGTTCGACGACGCCGCCGCTGCTCGGCGAGCTCGTCGGGGACGGCCAGCCGAGCCGGGTCCCCAAGGCGCTGCTCGGGCTGGGCATCGGCGTCGTCGTGCTCGCCGGCCTGTACACCAGCGCGCAGTGGGTCTACGCGGACCGCGTGCCCACCGGCACCCAGGTGGCGGGCGTCGAGGTCGGTGGGCTCACGCGCGAGGAGGCGGTCCGAGAGCTCGAGTCGGGCCTCGCCGCCCGCGCCCGCGAGCCGATGCGGATCACCGCCGGGACGGCGCAGGCCACGCTGGATCCAGCCGCCGCCGGTCTGCGCTTCGACGCACGGGCCACGGCCGCGAGCCTGACCGGTTTCTCCTTCGACCCCTCCCGGCTGTGGGCCCACCTCTTCGGCGGCCAGGACGCGCATCCCGTCGTCGACGTCGACCAGGCCACGCTCGACGCCGCCGTCGCGGGCCTCGCGGAGTCGCTCGCGACGGACCCGGTCGACGGGACGGTCTCGTTCGTCGGCGGGCAGCCTGTCGCCACCCCGGCCACCGAGGGCAGCACGGTGGTGCCCGACGCCGCCGCGCAGACCCTCGCGCAGGGCTGGCTCCGCGCGGCCGGACCGTTCGAGCTGCCCACCGAGCCCGTCGCGCCCGCCATCACGCAGGAGGAGACGGACGCCGCGCTCGCCCAGGCGAAGCAGATCATCTCGGCGCCCGTGACCGTCGCCGTCGGCGGGCAGAGCCCCGAGCTGCCTACGGACGCGCTCGCCACCGTCGCCTCGTTCCAGCCGGTCGACGGCGCGCTGCAGGTGGTGTTCGACGGCGGCACGCTGGTCACGGCGGTCGTGGACCGCACGAGCGACCTGCTGGCCGAGCCGGAGGACGCCCACTTCGAGTTCCACGACGGCGCCCCCGTCGTCGTCGGCGGTGCACCGGGCAGCACCATCGACCCGGCCGCCCTCGCGGCGGCCGTGCAGGAGGCCGCGCTCGGCACCGAGCGCACCGCCGCGGTGGAGCTCACGGAGCGCGCCCCGGAGCGCTCGCGCGAGGCGCTCGAGGCGCTCGGCGTCACGGAGGTGGTCGCGAGCTTCTCCACGCCGCTGACCTCCGAGCCGATCCGCACCAAGAACCTGCACCGCGGGGCCGAGCTGCTCACGGGCACGCTGGTGAAGCCGGGCGAGGTCTTCTCGCTGACCGAAGCGCTCAGCCCCATCAGCCTCGCGAACGGCTACTTCGCGGCGGGGATCATCAGCAACGGCCTGCACACGCAGGGCGTCGGCGGCGGCCTGTCCCAGATGGCCACCACGACCTTCAACGCGGTTCAGCTCGCGGGCTTCGAGGACGTCGAGCACCGCCCCCACTCGGTGTGGTTCCGGCGCTACCCACCCGGCCGGGAGGCCACCATCGCGGACGGCAGCCTCGACATGCGCTTCCGCAACAACTCCCCCTACGGCGCCGTCATGCAGTCGTGGCTCGAGGGCGGCGAGCTGCACGTGCAGATCTGGAGCACCCGGCACTTCACGGTCGACCAGCGCAGCGGCGACAAGACGAACATCGTCCCGACGACTCCGATCCACAAGTCCGGCCCGGGCTGCGAGCCTTATCCCGGCGGTGAGGCCGGGTTCAGCATCACGAACTATCGCACGGTGCGCCGCGGCGACACCGTCGTCATCGACGAGAAGTTCAGCTGGACCTACAAGCCCGACAACCCCGTGATCTGCGACCCGCCCGCCGCGCCGCCCGAGGCCGCGGCCCCCGACGCCGGAGGACAGTGAATGCTCGGCCGTATCGAGGGAGAGTCGCCCGCGCACGCCGCGCTCGCCGCCCAGCAGGGCGGCTGGTCCGGCGTCGGGACGCCCGACGGCGCGGCACCTGCGTCCGCCGGGGCGCACGAGCTGGTCGAGCTGCTGGATCTCGGTGGCGTGACGGACAGCCTCGCGACGGTCGCGTCGATCGCCGACCTGGCCGCCGTCGTCCACCTCGGACACCCCGAGCAGCCCGCACCGGGTCTCGAGGAGGCGCTGCTCGCGGGCGACCCGTCGCTCATGCTCACCGCCGCGACGGCCGTGCGGACGCAATGGTCCTGGGTGGGCGAGGCCCAGAGCACCGGTGGGGCGATCGTCATCGACGAGGCGGGCGTCCGCGACTGCCGAGACGTGCTGCGCACCCTCGGCGTCAGCCCCCGGCTCGTGCCGGCGCGCGTCCCCGTCGAGGAGCGCCTCGCGATCGCGGGGGCGGGCGGGTCGCTGATCATCGAGCGACCGCGCGTGCCCGCGTCGCTCGTCGAGCTGCCCGGCTCGGAGCGGCTCGCCGCGCTGCCTCCCGTCTGGTACGGCCTGCTGGAGTCGCGTGCAGCGTGGCCGCGCTTCTCCGGCCCGGCCCAGGTCTGGCTCGCCTTCGGCCCGTACGACGACCACCGCGGATCGCTGCAGCCGACCCTCGCCGTCATCGCCGGCGCCGGGGTGGACCTCCAGCACCTGCGCTCGCACCCGTCGCAGCGGGGGCCGCACGTCTTCTTCACCTCGTTCCTGTGCCCAGAGGTCGAGGTGCTGGACCACCTGGTCGCAAACCTCGACGAGCGGGGCATCGCGCACCGCACCCTCGCGGTGCTGCCCGGCTCGGGCTTCGTCCCCGGGCCGACGGCGCTCGCACCACGCTGGGCGCGCGCATGACGGGCGCCGCCTCCGCGGCGGCCCGGCAGGCCGCGGTGGCGTACCTCGGCCCGGAGGGCACCTTCACGCACCAGGCCGTGCTCGACTGGACGGACCGCGCGGGGGAGCGCGCCCCGCAGGGCGACGTCGTGGCGCTCGAGACGGTGCGCGAGGTGCACGACGCCGTCGCCTCCGGCGCCGCGGCCCGCGGGGTCGTCGCGATCGACAGCAGCGTCGAGGGCCCCGTGGTGCCCACGGTCGACGCGCTGCTCGGCTCGCCCGACGTCGTCGCGATCGACATGGCCGAGCTGCCCATCTCGTTCGACGCATTCGTGCGGCCCGGGCACGGCGAGCTGACGGAGGCCACCGCGCACCCGCACGGGCTGGCGCAGGTCTCGCGGTTCGTGGCCGAGCGCAGGCTGCGGCCGGTCCCCGCGTCGTCCAACGCCGCCGCGTGCCGGGACGTCGGCGGGCACGGCGTCGCGTTCGGTCCGCGGCTGTGCGGGCCGCTCTACGGTCTTCAGACGCTCGCCGAGGGGGTCGAGGACTTCGGCGGAGCGCGCACCCGCTTCGTGGTGCTCGCCCGCCGGGACGAGGCGCCCGCCCTGCTCGCGCAGACGCGCACGGCCGTCCGGCCCGCCGAGTGGCGCACGCTGCTGGCGGTGACTCCCGCGGTCACCGGACCGGGGGTGCTTGCACGGGTGACCGCGGCCTTCGGGGAGCGGCGCGTGAACATGTCCGCCCTCTTCTCGCGCCCCCTCAAGGCACGCGCCGGGCAGTACACCTTCGTCGTCACGCTCGACGGCGCCCCTTGGGACGAGCGCGTGCGGGCCCTCATCGACGACCTTCTCGCCGCCGGGGACTCGCTCAAGGTGCTCGGCGTCCACCCGGCCGCGGCGGAGCCGGACGGGCTCGACGACGTCCTGCCGGCCCACGTCCCGCACGGCTCGGTGACGGCCGGCGCGAGCGCCGCCACGCTGGGACGGGGGCTGCTGTGGCGAATGAGGACCTGACCGTGCCCGCGCCCGTCGAGACCGCCCCGGACCAGCCGTTCCGCCGCGTGGCGGTGCTCGGCATCGGGCTCGTCGGCGGCTCGCTCGCGCGGCTGCTCCAGGCGCGGGGCATCGACGTCGTCGGGCACGGGCACCGCGCCCGGACCGTCGCCGCCGCCCAGGAGGCCGGCCTCGAGGCGACGACGTCGGTGGCGGAGGCGGTCTCCGGCGCCGACCTGGTCATCCTCGCCGTCCCGCTGTGGGCCATGCGGGCCACCGCCGGCGAGGTCGCTCGCCACCTGCACCTGACGGACGACGCCACGGTCATCGACGTCGGCAGCGTCAAGGGTCCCGTCCGGCAGGCCGTCGAGGCCGCCGGGCTGGGGGAGCGCTTCGTCGCCGCGCACCCCATGGCGGGCAACGAGCACAGCGGGTTCGCCGCCTCGTCGGCCGAGCTCCTGGACAACGCCCCCTGGGCGGTGACGCTGCCGGGCACGGGCACGGGCCTGGGCCTGGGCGTGGCGGCGGGCGCGGGCGTGGCGGCGCCGCTCGCCGGCTCGGGGGCCCGCACCGCCGGTGCGGGCCGGCTCCAGCGGGTGCTCCGCCTCGTCACCGGGACGTTCTCCGGCACCGTCGCGGTCCTGACCGACGACATCCACGACGAGGCCGCCGCACTGGTCAGCCACGTGCCGCACGTCGTCGCGACCCAGCTCCTCAACGCCGTGGCCGGCGCGCCCGTGCGGGACGCGGCGCTGCGCCTGGCTGCCGGCTCCTTCCGGGACGGCACCCGCGTCGCCTTCACCGACCCGCACCGCACCGAGGCGATGGTCACCGAGAACGCCGCCTGGGTGGCCCCGGTGCTGCGCAAGACGATCCGGGACCTCGAGGCGCTCGTCGCCGCGCTCGAGACGAACGCCCCGGTCCACGAGTACTTCCACCGCGCCGACGAGGTCCGCGACGCGGGCCGGCCGTCGGAGCGGGGACCGCTCACCGCCGACCTCGACGTACCCCTCGTCAGCAGCTGGCCGGACGAGCTGGTGGCCCGCTGCACGGCGGGCGCCGTCGTCGTCGCCATGACCCCGGACGCCGCACGGCTCGCTCGCTGAGCCGGCCTCACCCGGCGGGCGGGACGACCGGCCTGCGCGGTGCCCGCCGCTCCGGTCGCGGCGGGATCTGCTTGGCCGTCTCGACCTGGTCGCCGGGGACCCACACCTCCTGTGCCACCGCCTCGCGGGGGGCGTCCGTGCGCAGGCGCAGCCCGCCGTCGTCGACGCCGAGCACCGCCGCGATGATGTCTGTCCAGACGGCGCCGCGGCCCTGCGCCCGGGCTTGCTCGCCCTCCTCAGGGGTCAGGCGGCGGCGCACGACGACGCGGGCGCCGACTGGCAGCGTGCGCCAGGACGTGTCGGTCACAGGGTCCTCATTTTCGGTGCGTTACGGAAGATCGGCGGACGAAGTATCCGTCCAGTGCCGCACCGATACTAAAGTTGCGCTCGTGACCTACGTGATCGCCCAGCCGTGCGTCGACGTCAAGGACAAGGCGTGCATCGAGGAGTGCCCCGTCGACTGCATCTACGAGGGCAACCGCTCCCTGTACATCCACCCCGACGAGTGTGTGGACTGTGGTGCGTGTGAGCCGGTGTGCCCCGTGGAGGCGATCTACTACGAGGACGACGTGCCGGACCAGTGGCGCGACTTCTACGACGCGAACGTCCAGTTCTTCGACGACCTCGGGTCGCCCGGCGGCGCCGCGAAGCTCGGCCAGATCGACAAGGACCACCCGCTGGTCCAGGCGCTGCCCCCGCAGGCCGAGGGCTGACCGGCCGGGTCCGCCCGCGCCGTCACCGCCGCCCGGAGCGCACGATGGGACTCGCCGACCTCCGCGACCTGCCCTACCCCTGGGACACCCTGACCGAGGTCAGGGACCGAGCCCGCAGCCACCCCGGTGGCCTGGTCGACCTGTCGATCGGCACCCCGGTGGACCCGACGCCCGCGATCGTCCGTGAGGCGCTCGCGGACGCCTCCGACGCGCACGCGTACCCGCTGACCTATGGCACCCCCGCGTTGCGCGAGGCCGTTGCCGCGTGGTTCGCGCGCCGGCGCGGCGTGCCGGACCTCGATCCGGCGGGCGTGCTGCCCACGGTCGGCTCCAAGGAGCTCGTGGGCCTGCTGCCGTCGCTCCTGCGCCTCGGGCCCGGGGACGTCGTCGTGCACCCCGCGATCGCGTACCCCACCTACGACGTCGGGGCGCGGCTCGCGGGCGCGACGCCGCTCCCGGCCGACGACGTGGCGCTGTGGGAGCACCGCGACGACGTGCGGCTCGTGTGGGTCAACTCGCCGTCCAACCCCACGGGGGCCACGGCCGACGTCGCGCAGCTGCGCCGCGTGGTCGAGGCCGCCCGCCGGGTGGGCGCCGTCGTCGTCGCGGACGAGTGCTACGCGCTCCTGCCGTGGGCCGACCACCTCCGGGACCCCGACGGAACCCCGCGCGTCCCCTCCCTGCTGGACCCCGCGGTCACCGGCGGCGACCACACGGGCCTGCTGGTGGCGTACTCGCTGTCCAAGCAGTCGAACCTCGCGGGCTACCGGGCGGCCTTCGTGGCCGGCGACCCGGCGCTGGTGCAGGACCTGCTCGCCACCCGCAAGCACCTCGGGATGATCATGCCGCGGCCGGTGCAGGAGGCGCTGCGCGTCGCGCTGGGCGACGACGCGCACGTCGACGAGCAGCGTGCCGTCTACGGCCGGCGGCGCGCGGTGCTCCTGGCCGCGCTGACGGCCGCGGGCTGGGCGGTCGACCACTCGGAGGCCGGTCTGTACCTGTGGGCCCGTCCTGCCGACCCGGCCGACCAGGCCTCGAGCCGCGAGCTCGTGGCCAGGTTGGCCGAGCTCGGCATCCTCGCGGGGCCGGGAGAGTTCTACGGCAGCGCGGGAGAGAAGCACGTGCGGATCGCGCTCACCGCGTCCGACGACGCCGTCGCCGCCGCGGCCGCCCGGCTGCGGGGGGAGCCTGGGCGACTGACGCCGGTGTGACCTCCGCCATACCACTTGTCAACGTGTTACCCAGGCATGACGAATTCGTGCCGATTGCTTGCTCAGACCCACGGCGGAGGGGCACGATGTGCCCATGCGGGGACTGGCCCGTTTTCGGCCGATGCGGGACCGGGGGTAGGTTGCCCGGGATCGAGACCAGCCACGGCTCGAGGAAGGACACCACCGACGATGATCCCCCAGCCCACCCCGGGCAGGCAGGCCGAGCTGACGATCGGCGAGCACCGTATCGAGCTCCCCCTCGTCGAGGCGGCGGAGGGCAACAGCGGCCTCGTCGTCTCCTCCCTGCTGAAGCAGACCGACCTGGTGACGTACGACCCCGGCTTCATGAACACGGCCTCGACGGCCTCCGCCATCACGTACATCGACGGGGCGCAGGGCATCCTGCGCTACCGCGGGTACCCGATCGAGCAGCTCGCCGAGCAGTCGACCTTCCTCGAGGTCGCCTACCTGCTCATCCACGGTGAGCTGCCCGACGCCCCGACCCTCAAGGCGTTCACCGAGCGGGTCAACCGCTACACCCTCATCCCCGAGCAGTTCCGCGGGTTCCTCACGGCCTTCCCGCGCGGCGGACACCCGATGTCGATCCTCGCCTCGTCGATCAACGCGCTCGGCACGTTCTACCCCGAGGCGCTCGACCCGCACGACGAGGCAGCGGTGGACCTCGCGACCGTCCTGATCCTCGCGAAGATCCGCACCATCACCTCGTACATCCACCGCTCGATGCAGGACGAGCCGCTGCTCTACCCGGACTACTCGCGCGGCTATGTCGAGGACTTCCTGCGGATGTCCTTCGGCATCCCGTACCAGCAGTGGGACGCCGACCCCGTCGTCGCCGCGGCCATGGACAAGCTGCTCATCCTGCACGCCGACCACGAGCAGAACTGCTCGACGTCGACGGTCCGCATCGTCGGCTCCTCGAACGCGAACATCTTCGCGTCGGTCGCGGCCGGCATCAACGCCCTCTCGGGCCCCTCGCACGGCGGCGCCAACGAGGCCGTCCTGCTCATGCTCGAGCGCATCCGCTCGGGTGGCGACTCCGTCGAGACCTTCATGAAGAAGGTCAAGAACAAGGAGGAGGGCGTCCGGCTCATGGGCTTCGGCCACCGGGTCTACAAGTCGTACGACCCGCGCGCCGCCATCGTGAAGAAGCACGCCGACGCCGTCCTCGACTCCCTCGGCGTCGAGGACGAGCTGCTCGACATCGCGCGCGGCCTCGAGGACATCGCGCTCAACGACGACTACTTCGTCGAGCGCAAGCTCTACCCGAACGTCGACTTCTACACCGGTCTGATCTACCAGGCCATCGGCTTCTCGCCGGCGATGTTCACGCCGCTCTTCGCGCTCGGCCGCATGCCCGGCTGGATCGCCCAGTGGCGCGAGATGATGAAGGACCCGACCACGAAGATCGGCCGCCCGCGGCAGATCTACACGGGCCATGGCGAGCGCGACTACGTGCCGCTCAAGGAGCGCTGAGGGGCCACCCGCTCCGACGACGACGGCCCCGCCCCTCCACGCAGGAGGGGCGGGGCCGCTCGCTCAGTTGTGCCGCTGCGGCCGAGTGCCTCCTTCGTCGGCCCTCAACCTCCGCTGCACCTCCGGCATCAGGCGTGCCTATTGCGGCTGATACCTGCGGTTCCGCAGCGGCCGAGTGCCTCCTCCGTCGGCCCTCAACCTCCGCTGCACCTCCGGCATCAGCCGAGGTACAGCAGGTGGATGGCCGACGTGATCGACTGCAGCTCCGCAGCGGTGTAGACCGGCTCCGGCTCGGGCCGGGCCGCACCCTCCTCGAGGGTGCTCCACTGCCAGCGGGGGCGGACCCGGCCCTCGGGGCCGTCCTCGCGGAGCTGGAGGTCCACCCAGACGCCGTAGCGGTAGCCGTAGCGCTGCTGGACCCTGCGGACCGACTCGAAGTCGGGGGAGTCCTCGTCCGAGGCGAAGTCGGCCGAGAGCATGACCAGCAGCAGGTTGTCCTCCGGGCCGAGGCGGCCGCGGCGGTGGACGATCAGGTCGGGGGCGCGGTGCACGCCGTCCCCGTAGGACAGGGAGGCCTCGCGCGCGGCACCGGAGCGCTCGTAGTCGCAGTCCATGTCCCAGGACTCGTCGAACATCGGGCGCAGGTACCAGCCCAGGTGGAAGGCGATGGAGCGTTCGCTCGGGGCCGAGGTTCCCGTCTTGGGCGTGAACAGACCCCACTCGTTGGTCAGCGTGGAGGTCAGCGCGATGCGCACTCGCGCCTGGACGTCGTGCAGAAGCATGGTGGCACCGTAAGCCGCGACCGTCGCCGCGGCGACGG
>Ga0075011_10002319_pt1 | contig 10296 bp, 9 predicted proteins | sample TARM_MetaG_T_14_FD_72354 | JGI IMG/M metagenome (GOLD analysis project Ga0075011, IMG submission 72354) | Freshwater microbial communities from Pennsylvania, USA, analyzing microbe dynamics in response to fracking - TARM_MetaG_T_14 | ecosystem: Environmental > Aquatic > Freshwater > River...
CGAGCGGCAACTAAAATTAAACATGCAGGATTAGGTTTTGACTGGGAAATGAATCAGTTCCGTTTAGAAAGTGAAGAATTGATTGTAAGGAAAGGAAATAGTTTACACGATGTTAAGCCGGTCTTATCAAAGGAATTTAATGATCGCCATCACTACTTTTGTTCGAATGAATATTGTCGTTCAAAGGTTGCTAAAAAAGACCGATATTGCCGAGAATGTGGGCAAAAACTAAAAGAATAAAAAGATACAAAGCCTATTATTCCATTTGATGTATAGGCTTTTTTTGTACAAAAAAAGAACAGATTTATGATTCTGTTCTTTCTTCATTATTATCGTTAAATGTAATGTCAATGAATTCATAAAAGGGTTCATCACCGAAAGCAGCTTCTGCATGATCATTTAAAAAGACCAAATCTCTGAAACCTGTTGCAGTATAAGACACCGTGTGTGTATCGTCGATATAAACAAGAAGAGGAATGTCTTCTATGTTAAAAGCATCCACTAATTCTGTTGCCCCATTCTTACTTATAATGTCCGCATCATCGATTTTAAAATCTTGGTTGGTTAAATAATCAGTAATATCTTCAGGTTCATTATTTGCATAAATGTGATAAACGGTTATGCCTTCATTCTCTTTTTTAAATGCTTGCATATGTTCGTCCATTTCAGTTGTAATGTCTGAATCTATCTTCGTGAAGTAGAGGATTGTATCGCCTGATACTTCTTGAAGGGACTGTTCTTCGTTATTTAATGATAAAAAAGAAACATCGGGTGCGTGTCTCCCAATGTTTTTTAGCGCGAAACTACGCTGGTTTTCATCAGGGAACAGCATCCGAATCCAATCCTGCCCTTCTTTTGTATAATATTTCTGTATTTCTTCAGGAGACTGATTAAAATCAATCTTATCTTCAATGAGATCGTGAGGGGCGAGTTCATCTGAAGGCGCACAGCCTATCAATGATAAAGATACCAAAACCATCGACCCCAAAATACCTAACTTTAACTTGTTCATCTTATCTCTCCTTTACATTTCCAATGCTTTGTCGAGAGTTAGTTCCCTATCTTTCATCTTTAACTGAAGATAGAACTCAAGTTTCTTCATTGCGTTTTTTTGTAGCTTGCTTACGTTTGCTTGACTCATGTTTATTCTTTCTGAAATTTCTTTTTGTGTTTTTCTTTTTTCACCATTCAATTCAAATCGATTCATGATGATATATTGTTCTTTTTCTGGTAAACGATCAATAACATCAAAAAGCATTTCTCGTCTTATATCGTTTAAGATATTATCTTCAACATTTGGAACATCATCATCCTTAATGATATCCGTCAGTTCAAAGGGGTTTCCATTTTGATCCGTTGATAAAACTGTACTTAACGATACGTTGTTTCTCATATGCTGGGTTTCTTTTCTAAGAAAGTAATTGATTTCATTTCGTATAACCGTAATCGCATAAGTAGAAAATTTAACATCTCTTTTTTTGTCATATGTTTTTATTGCTTTAGCATAACCTTCAAATCCTACGCTAAACAATTCATCCTTAGTAACACCTGTTTTATTAAAGCTATTACCGACATAATAAACAAGCTTTTCGTTTTCAATGGCAACCTGGTTTGCTTCTTCTTCAGTGAAAAACTCTTTTTCGTAACCTTCTTCTTCATGCGGCTCTAAACCATCGTGTGTCGTTTCTTCAATTAATGTCATCTGAGTCATTAAAACAGCTCCTCTAATTTTGATCTACTACAAGGATATCCTATTTTTCTCTTATTGACAATAGTCAACGTGTTCTACCTTGCGCTATGCCATACTATGCATTTTTACTCTAAAATATTCATTATTAGCACATTTAGTCTGTTTCATAATGACTATAATCAAAATTAAAACAAGCAATAAATAAAAAAAAAGAGCAATAAAAAACCCCTACGTGAGTAGGGGGTGAGAAATTTTAAGATTTGCGATATTTCGCTTGCTTTTCTTCTTCTTCTTTCTTTTTTTGTTGGAACTGTTCTTGGTAAACATACACGTATTGTGCGGTCATGTATGCTCGGATCTTAGCGCTCGTCATCATAACAAACTTTTTAAGATCGTCTCCTTGCATTGGGACCATAACACGATCGTCTGGCTTAGCACCATAACGTGATACGATAAGACCTTGAGGGTTTTCTTCACCTTTACCTTGTTCACCTTGCACCATGAATGGGTATTTGTTTCCTGGAATAATCTTGAATTGGCGTGATAAGCTCATGCCATCAGCACGTTCTTGTCCACGTTTTTTCAAGTTTGCCGCTGAAACACCACCTTGTTGCATATAGATGTGGCTTGGATACTTGTTCCCTTTTTTCTTTTCGAGATCAACCAATGCTGCAATCTTACCTGATAATACATCTGTTTCTAATACAAAGAAATCAGAGAAATCAAGATAGAAAGGAATCATTGCTACTTGCTTGTTCGTCTTGTCATCATAAGAGATGAAATTGATTTGAACCTTCTCAATAGCGAAGGCTGAGTCTAACACCTCTACAAAGCAATTCTTTCCGTCAATACGTACAATTTGATTAAAATTTTTCATTCTTACCATTTTTGTTTCCTCCTTGTTTTTTATTGGCTAAGTGCCAATGCCTTATTTTTAATACTTACATTATCTTATGCAAAAAGGCAGTGAAACTTTCCATCAATTTAATATTAACTATTGTCAACTTATAATCTAATTATAACAGATAAAACAGCATAAATCAATAGAAATATTGACAAATGTCATTAAAATAGTTAAAATAGAAGATGAAAAGGAGTGAGAAATGTGACAATTTATGAATTGGAATTAAAAGAAAGTTTGATTGATTTAATCCAGACACAATTTGGTATTTATAATGAGAAGGACATCATTCCTTATTTCATTATTCGAGAGAAAATACTAACTAAGAAAAAAACGAGAAAAACGGACATTCATTCTTTTCCTTACATAGCGTTAGGGTCATTCATTCTCAAAGAATTGTCTGTTCACATTGATGACAACAATTGTTTTTATATGAATAATATCGCATTTCCATCATCCGCGCTGATTGGTTCTGATTTAAAAGCCATTCTTGACGATTGGATTTTTCAAAGCAATATGTTTTATAACAATGTCTTGACGTATGCACAAAAAGAATACGAAATTATCATTAAAGCAGCTAAATCAGAAACGAAAATACCTAAACAAGAACAGATTTTTCACGACACAGCACAAACGTTAAATGCCCTCAACCGATTGAATGAAAAATTCTCAGTGGTACAGGGTGATAAAAAGAGTAACCACATTAAGCTTAATTCGGAATCAACGTTTGAACTCAGTGAAGAAGAACGACTAAGCCGATTATACCTCTCTTATCAAGATGACTATAATAAGCGTCAAAACGTATCTGAAGACACTTTAGAAGAATATCTGATTAGACATCCCATTATCATTGATCCTACACTTAAAATCATCGATCATCAGGTCATTATTCCTGAAGGGCGCATTGATATTTTGGGGAAAAATAATGATGATAAACACGCTATTGTAGAAGTGAAAATTGAAAAGGATACTGACATTGTTTGGCAACGCCTACACTATGTATCTGAATGGGAGAAAAAACATCCAGATACATCATTTATCATTGTTACAACAGAACCGTTATCGGAATCTATAAAAACATCTTTGTCAAAAGTGGGAGAAACAACCGTTTTAGAAGTGACACCTATCGTCAAAAGGAATCAAATAAAGGATATCAGTGTTAATAGCAGATACGTGTTGTCTGGTGACAAGGAATAATTGTCATAATCTCCGCATAGGACAGTGAAGAAAAGAAACTAAGAAAAAAGGAGATAAATCTATGACACATATTAAAAATAACAAAGAATACAATGGATCATCTATTCAGGTTTTGGAAGGATTAGAAGCGGTCCGTGTTAGACCAGGTATGTATATTGGTAGTACGAATACAAGAGGTTTACACCACCTGTTGTGGGAAGTGGTAGACAATGCTATTGATGAACATTTATCTGGATATGCTGATCAGATAAAAGTAAATATTCAAAAAGATGGTTCGGTAAATGTAGAAGACAATGGTCGGGGAATCCCAGTGGATATTCATCCAAAACAAAAGATACCAACGGCTCGTGTGATTTTTACCGTTTTACACGCTGGAGGGAAGTTTAACAACTCTGGCTATAATATTTCGGGTGGTCTTCATGGTGTAGGGGCATCTGTCGTCAACGCACTCAGTGAGTGGATGGACGTAGAAATTTATCGTGAAGGAAAAACGTATATTGACCGCTTTGAAAATGGAGGGAAGCCCATTACAACATTAACTAAAGAAGGACTTCTCCCAACAAAGGGAAAAACAAACAAGACAGGCACACGCGTCTCATTCAAGCCTGATGAAAGTATCTTTGAGACAGTTGAGTGGGATGAAGATATCATCAAAGAACGATTAAAAGAGAAGGCTTATTTAAACCCAGGAATCACAATTTCTTTTTATAATGAGAAAACAAATGAATCCAGGGTATTTCATGAAGAAGAGGGTATCGCAGGATTCATCAAAGAATTGACTGAAGATAGTGAAACACTGTCATCAATCATTTCATTTGAAGGGCGTGTTAACGGCATTGAAGCTCAAGTTTCTATGCAGTATGTTTCTTCAACAACAGAAACAATCATTAGTTATTGTAACAATATTCCAACACACGATGGCGGGAGTCATGTCACGGGATTTAAAACAGGATTGACCCGCTTAATTAATAACTACGTCAAAGAATTGAATTTCGCTAAAGACACCTTTGACGGGAAAGATATTCGAAGTGGATTGGTTGCGATTGTGTCGTTAAGACATCCTAACCCTCAGTACGAAGGACAAACGAAAGGAAAACTTTCTAATACAGATGCGAAATCATCTATGGAAGAAATCATCTCTAATGATGGACGCAAAATGATGGATCGACATGTCATGGACTTGAAAGAGATTGTTGAGCATATTAAAAAGGTTGCAAAAATCCGATTAAAAGAAGATCAACTTAAGGTTAAGCTGGATTCAAAAGAAGTCAAGCTTCAAACGAACGGGAAATTAGCAATGTGCTTCTCTAAAGACCCCAAGAAGAATGAACTGTTTATTGTGGAGGGGAATTCAGCCGGTGGTACAGCTAAGCAAGGACGCGACAGAGAATTTCAATCTGTTCTTCCTTTGAGAGGGAAGGTCTTGAATGTAGAAAAGTCAAGCATGGAAAAAGCATTGAAAAATCAAGAAATCATTAGCTTGTACGCAGCTCTGGGTTGTGGGTATGGCGAAGAATTTAACATTGAAAAACTAAAATATGACAAAATCATTATTCTAACAGATGCGGATGTTGATGGTAGTCACATTCGGATTTTACTTATGACACTGTTTAGACGCTTTTCTCCTGAACTACTAACACAAGGACATGTATACAGAGGGGTTCCGCCTTTATACAAGATTACATTTGATAAAAAAGCCACAAAAAACAACCCTAACTTTGAATATGCCTACTCAGACAAAGAATTGAAGAAAATTCAAGAAGATGGCAGACGAACTATTAAGTCTATTCAACGTTATAAAGGGTTGGGTGAAATGGATGCAGATCAACTTTGGGAAACAACGCTTGATCCACATACGCGGATTTTAGAACAAATTACCGTTGACAGTATGGCTGAAACAAGTAAAGTAACAGAATTACTCATGGGAAGTAAAACAGAACCAAGAAGAGAATTTATCGTAAAGAATGCGCACAAAGCAAACTTATAATGAGAGGAATGAATATATGACACACTTACATGAAAAAGATTACGGAAAAGAAATGAAACAATCTTTTATTGACTATGCAATGAAAACAATTACAGACAGAGCTTTGCCAGATGTGAGAGATGGTTTAAAACCCGTACACAGACGTATCCTTTATGGCATGAAGGCTATGGGTTTGACGTCTGACAAAGCGCACAAGAAGTCCGCACGTATCGTTGGTGACGTTATGGGTAAGTATCACCCCCATGGCGACTCCTCTGTTTATGAATCTATGGTTCGACTATCACAAGACTTTTCCGTTCGATTACCTTTAGTGGATGGACACGGGAATTTTGGGTCGATAGATGGTGATGAGGCAGCGGCTATGCGTTATACAGAAGCCAGATTATCCAAAGAAGCAAACTGGCTGTTGGATGGGTTAGAAAAAAACATGGTTGACTTTAGACCGAACTATGATGACAGCGAGAAAGAGCCAGTTGTTCTTCCAGCGCGCTTCCCACACTTGTTAATTAACGGAAGTGAAGGAATTGCCACAGGAATGGTCACGAACATACCTACACATAATCCAAATGAAGTCGCAGATGCGTGGTTATATGTATTGAAACACAAGAACCCGACAATTAAAGGGATAATGAAACACCTATCAGCTCCTGATTTTCCGAAAGGGAGTGTTATCGCTAATGAAGAAGAAATGAAATCTTTCTACAAAACAGGAACTTCTCGGGTCATTACACGAGGCGACTATACTATTGAAGATGCACCTTATGGAAAGAAAAACGTGGTGTTTCATAAACTCCCAGCAAAGGCTGTAGGGAGTAAGGGTAATTTAGTTAATCACCTCATTGAGAAAGTTAACAACAAGACATTAAATGAAGTGACCGATATTCGAGATGAATCATCTAAAGAAGGTGTTCGTCTTGTCATTGAACTGAGAAAAGGCGTTGATGTCAGTGCCTTTTTGAATAAATTATGGGTCAAAACAAACATGCAGGATTCACAACGCTTGCACTTTCTGGTGCTTGTTGATGGGCAACCTCAAACCATTAATATTTTGGACTACTTTAATTATTTTACGGCTTTCCAAAAAGAATTAATTGTTAGAGATCACACCTTCCTGTTAAACAAAGTTCAAAAACGCCTCCATTTAGTTAAGGGTTACCTTTACGCACATGAACACATGGATGCTATTATCGATACGATTAGAGGATCCGAAACAATCGAAGATAGCCGAAACTGTTTAATGAGTGGTAGTACAGATGGGATTACATTTAAACTTAAAAAGAATGAAAAAGAGGCGATTCGTTTTTCTTTTTCAAAGGAACAAGCCGAAGCTATTTTATCGATGCGACTTCAGAAGTTAGTTGGAATGGAAAAGGCATCACTTGAAAAAGAAAAGAAAGAATTAGAGAAAAAAGAGACACAATACAAAGAGATATTGAAAAGCGAAGAAAAACAAGTCAAATTATGCATTGATGAAGCAAAGAAATTCAAAGATACTTTTGGCGTAACAGCTACTCGAATGACAACCATTACAACAAAGTCAACGAAAGCCGTTGAGGTTGAAGTGGATAAACGAGATGTTGTAGCCATTGTTGACCGGTTCGGATTAGTTAAGTTGGTTGACAAAAAAGAAACTAATGATGAAACGATTTTGTTCCAATTAGATACGAATACATTATCTAAGGTAGCTGTATTTACGAATAAAGGCAACATGTATCAAGTGAAGTGCAAAGATATTCCTGAAGGCAAAAAGTCTGATAGAGGGGTTCCGATTCAGTTATTAGCAAAAATGAGTCCAGATGAAACGATATTATTCGCCACAACGGATGATGACATTGACAAGCAGTCCTTTATTTTTGTTTCACAAAAAGGAAAAGGAAAACTCGTTGAAGGAAAAGAGTTTGAGACAAATCGGACGCAACTTCTTGCTTCAAAAATTCAAAATAAAGATGAGTTAGTTACTGTTCTTCCTTATTCAGGTAAATCAACATTGCGTATTCAAACATACAAAGAAAAAGAGTATGACGTTTTAGTGAAAGACATCCCTTCTTATGGTAGGAATGCCATCGGTAATTATTTGTTACGGTTATCGAAAGAAGATCGCATAACAAAAGTCTCGTTTAAATAAAGTGGAGCACATCTCGTTATGAGGTGTGCTTTTTTTAATAAATAAGGTTATTTTGGTATATAATATATCATCAATTGAAAAAGGTGTTGGAAGATCAACAATTACAAGAGGAGGAACACAAATGAAAAGAATAAGTGAGAATGAATTGAAGAAAAAAAGAGTGTTATTTAAAAAGGGGACCGTTATCGAATTGATCAAAATGAACGATCCTTACGTTGATATGCCAAAAGGTTTAAAAGGCGTAGTCACGCATGTGGATGATATAGGGACAATTCATACGAATTGGGAGAACGGGTCTTCGCTTGGCGTATGTGACGAAGATGAGGTTTGGATTGTAAAAAAAGCAAACTAAATAATGAACTAAGAAAAAGCTCAGAATAATACTGGGCTTTTTTTATTTTTGTAAAAAAACTCTCGAAAAAGATCAGACGGAGTCAAGACCTCATAATATTGACAATAGTCACTATATTAGGTTAGAATAAAGGTATAGATAATAAAAGATGAAGGAGATTTTTAAAATGAAAACATGGAACGTTAAATATAAAAATGAAAACAATAAAATTGAAAAGAGATTATTGTGTCAACCCAAAACATTTCAATACAAAAAGTATCAAGATGGGATTCAAATTAAAACAGAAGGATATAAAGGGGCAAGTGAACTTATCGAGATAATTACCGATATTATTATTGAAGACGTATTTATGGATACGGCTCAAACCCATATGACAGAATTAGGATATGACGAAAGCTTTATCGAAGGATACATTAGTCGCACACTAATTAATCAAGTCAAGAAACTCCCTTGGCGTAAACCAATCAAGGAAAAAGCAAAAGCCATACTCTTAAAAGAAGATGAAAGTGTAGATGTTGATTTAGATGTCTTTATTCTTTTCCAGATGCATAATGAAAAAGAATGGGTACAGGTGTTTTTAGACTTATGTGATAAAGAAATTCAAGAACAACTCATTCATCAGTCGCTGGAAACGCTATTCGATGTTATTGACGAAAAAGATTTTGTGGATGAGTCGATTAAAGAAGATGAACTTGATATTCAGGTTAAAGAAGATGACGCTTGTTTTATTATGATGGTAGATGATGAACCGAGATGGGACGGTTATGATTTAAGAGAAGTGTTCAATAAACTTTTGATTCAATCTGCCTATAGAGAAGATAGTTTGCTGTTTGATGAGTATGCAGACTTAATTGTCTTGACTTTGTTCGCCAATTTTTATCCTGTTAGGTCATATACATTTGAGTCCACAGAAATGGCAGAAAAAATCAAAAAGATTTTCGAGACTTATGATTTAAGCATCGATGTGATGCATGAATGATCGTATTAGGAATTGACCAAGGATTAGCAAATGTCGGCTATGCAGTCATTGATTATGACTCGGCCGACTCTTTTTCTATTTTAAAATCTGGCGCCATTAGGACAAAAGCAAAAGATGATTTGTCTAAGCGTATGAATGATATTTTTAGTGAGATAGATAAAATTATAGAAATCTATGACATTTCTCATATGGGATGTGAAAAATTCTTCTTTAATAAAAGTGACAAAACACTTGAATTTAGGTCATCTACCATTGTTAAAACAAATATGGTCACCGGTCTGTTATTTTTATTAGCCCATAAGCATAGCATATCTATAAAGGAATTCGTTCCAGGGACAATAAAAAAGCATGTCACCGGGAATGGACGCGCATCAAAAGAAGCAATGATTTATGAAATTAACTCTCTTTGTAAGGGGCAAGGGTTTCAAAAAGAGATTAAAAATGATCATGAAGCTGATGCTATTGGGATTGGGTTAAAAGTAGGCCATGATGCGAAAAAGACAAAGGAGGATTGACATGGATTTTCAAGAACTAAGGTACAAAATAGAAGATAATAAACGTAAAATCGTTGGATTAACAAGTTTATTAATTGCTCTTGTTCTGATTGGTACGGGAGTGTTTATGTTCGTTCGAGACAGAGTGTATGAAGAAACGGGTGGTTCAGACATTGTATTGGTAGAACACATGATTGTCCGAAATGAAGAAGACGGAATTGACCTATATAGTGTTGAAGAAAACAAATTGGTTGATACGGTCCTACTTCCAGATGAGAGTGTTCTTGGTATAAATGATGATTTAAATGTCATTTATATGTTAGATACTGAAAAACGCTCATTGTCAGAATTGGTCGTTCAAAACAACACCTTATCATTTGAAACGATTAAAGAATTCACTGAGGATGAAGTGGAGAAATTAGAGGACGTTACAGAAATAAAAGCAAGTGAATCAGTCGTAGCAATGAAATCAAATGAATCATTTACATTATTGGATTTAGAAAAGGAATCAGTAACAACAATTCCTATCTATGACGAAAAAGAAGAGTCTGATGAAGAAGATGAAGATATT
>Ga0075011_10002320_pt1 | contig 10295 bp, 6 predicted proteins | sample TARM_MetaG_T_14_FD_72354 | JGI IMG/M metagenome (GOLD analysis project Ga0075011, IMG submission 72354) | Freshwater microbial communities from Pennsylvania, USA, analyzing microbe dynamics in response to fracking - TARM_MetaG_T_14 | ecosystem: Environmental > Aquatic > Freshwater > River...
CTAGAGGCGCGATATGGCGTCAGGTCAATGGATGGCGTTTCGCCAAGGACCAGTGAGCCGACGAGCTCGGCGGTGATGGCGGCCTGGGTGAGTCCCAGATGCTGGTGGCCGAAGGCGAAGTGCACACAGGGATGTTCGGGGTGGGTGTCGATTACAGGCAGGGAGTCGGGCAGGGTAGGCCTGAAGCCCATCCACTCCCGGGCGGTCTCGATGCCGGATGAGTCCTGGAGCAGGCCTTTGGCGTGATGACGCAGCGAGCGATAGCGGCGCTTGACCGGGGGCAGGGTCAGACCGCCTAGTTCGGTGAAGCTGACGATGCGCAAACCGCAGCTCATGGGGGTCATGACGCAGTGGCGCTCGGCCGAGCCCACCGGCTGTTTCAGTGCTTGCACTCGCGTCGGCAGGGTGAGGTGATAACCCCGCTCAGTTTCTAGGGGAATCTTCAGGCCCAGCTGCCCGGCCAGTTGGTGGCTCCAGGCACCCGCCGCGATGACGGTGTGATCAGCGAATTGCTGTCCGCTCTCGGTATGTAGCATCACACCTGCATCTTGTGGCTGGATGGCTTCAACGGCGGTCTTCACGATCCTGCCTCCCCGCTGGGTTAGTACCCTCGCCAGTCGCTGGACCAGGGCATAGGGGTCACGAACCTGGCGGGCCTTGGGCAGGTATAGTCCGTGACTGACCCCTGCCTGCAGTCCCGGTTCATGGCGCTGGAGGTCTGCGCCCTCCAGCCAGACCACACGCTGTCCCCACTGCTGCAGTTGTGACATGTGCTGTCGGGCAGCTGCCTTGCCGCGGGGGGACTCCCAGACCATGAGATAACCGGACTGCACCAGGGCATCGCCGGCGTCGGCGTGGACCAGGCAGCGCTGCCAGGCTGCGACGGCTTCACGGTTCAGGGCGTGCAGTGCGTGGCGAGCGTACTCTACCCGCGAGGAACGCGCTGTGGCGATAAAGCGAGCGAGCCATGGGGACAGGGTGGGCAGATAGCGCAGCGGCAGGGCCAGGGGGCCATGGGGATCCAGCCAGAGTCTCGGGGCCTGGCGCAGGGTATGGGGCGTCGCGAGAGGATGTATCAGCTCCACGGCAATGTAGCCGGCGTTGCCGGATGAGGCTCCTTCCCCCGGGCCCTGGGGATCAAGCACGGTGACCGATAGGCCACGTTGCTGCAGGGCCAGGGCCGCGGTGATGCCGATCACGCCGGCGCCGATCACGCAGACCTGGCTCTCTTGTTGGGTTGTCATGGCACTCGCTGGCCTCTTCCTGGCGGCTTCTCTCTTCCTTCAATACCCGGCCCGCCGGGCCTAGGCAAACGATAAAAAGTGGCGTTGATATTCCAGGGGGGATTGGATGCCCTATGGCGCCTCGGCGAAGGCGGTTGGGGCATGTGCGGCCCGACGGGTCGAGGCTTTCTCAGGGCGCGCGGAGGGCTCGAGGTGCTCGAGTATCCAGTCGATGAATCCACGAATCTTGGCCTGCTCGGCCTTGTGTTCGGGGTAGGCGAGATAGTAGGCATCGCGGCTGGTCAGCGAGAACTCCCAGGGAGTGGTGAGCTGGCCCGCCGTCAGCTCCTCCTCGGCCAGGAAACGGGGCACCAGCGCCACGCCGCAGCCGGCCCTGGCCGCGCGCAGGGTCATGGAGAAGGTGTCGAAGCGCGGTCCATGGTAGCTGTGCTCGGTATAGAGGTCCTGGGCCTTGAACCAGTTGTGCCATGCCTCGGGGCGCGTGGCGCTCTGCAGCAGGACCATGTCGGTGAGCGCCAGGGGGTTCTGGATGCCACCGTCGGGGATCACCTCGGGGGCACAGACGGCGACCATTTCCTCGTCGAGCAGCTTGATGCACTCTGCCTTGGGCCAGGCGCCATGTCCGAAGAAGAACGCCACATCCACGCGCTCCTTGTCCAGATCGAAGGGTTCCACCCGGTTGCTGATATTCAGGTAGACATCGGGATGGCGGAAGCGAAAGCCGTTGAGGCGAGGAATCAGCCAGCGAGCACCGAACGTCGGCAGGGTGGTGATATTGAGCACCTCGCTCTGGCCGCCGTAGGACTGCATGTAGCGGGTGGACATCTCCACCTGGGCGAGAATCTTGCGCACCTCGGCCAGGTAGAGGGAGCCCTCGGGGGTGACCTGAAGGCGCTTGCGGACGCGACGAAACAGCGGGTGTTCCAACACCGACTCCAGCTGCGCTACCTGCTTGCTGACGGCGCTCTGGGTGAGGTTGAGCTCCTCGGCGGCCCGGGTGAAGCTCAGGTGGCGGGCGGCGGCCTCGAAACATTGCATGGCGGTCAGCGTGGGCAGGTGGCGTCGACTCACGGTTAGGGCTCCAAGAAAAAAAGGAATGACCTCCGTATAAAACGTCGTTTGAGGCAGGTCAAGGGGTACGGCAATACTGCGAGTGTTCCCCATTCGGGCAGATTCAGCAGTAGGAGGAAGAATGATCGGTTCCATCATGCAGCGCCTCGGCGTGGACGAATCCCTTTATCGTGGCGGTGACCATGCGGTGTTTTCCCCCACCGACGGTGGTGAGCTGGGGCGAGTTCAGTTGGAGAATTCCGAGCAGGTGAAGGCGCGCATTGATCGTGCCCAGTCGGCCTTCGAGGAGTGGCGCCGCGTGCCGGCACCGCGCCGCGGCGAGCTGGTGCGCCTGTTCGGCGACCAGCTGCGTCGCCACAAGGAAGACCTCGGCACCCTGGTCACCCTGGAGTGCGGAAAGATCTACCAGGAAGGCCTCGGCGAGGTGCAGGAGATGATCGATATCTGCGACCTCGCCGTGGGGCAGTCTCGCCAATTGTACGGGCTGACCATCGCCTCCGAGCGCCCCGGCCACCATATGCGCGAGAGCTGGCACCCCCTGGGACCGATCGGTTTGATCACCGCCTTCAACTTCCCGGTGGCTCCTTGGGCCTGGAACGCCGCCCTGGCCCTGGTGTGCGGCAACAGCCTGCTGTGGAAGCCCTCCGAGAAAACCCCGCTGTGCGCCCTGGCTTGCCAGGCCCTGCTCGAGCGAGCCATGCAGGAATTCGGCGAGGAGGCGCCCAAGGATCTTAGCCAGGTCATCATCGGGGAGCGTGAGGCGGGCGAGTGCCTCACCGATGATTCGCGTGTGCCGCTGATCAGCGCCACCGGCAGCACCCGAATGGGTCGCCAGGTTGCCCCGCGGGTGGCGGCCCGCTTCGGCCGCAGCATCCTGGAGCTGGGCGGCAACAACGCCATGATTCTGGCTCCCAGCGCGGACTTGGACATGGCAGTGCGCGCCATCCTGTTCTCCGCGGTGGGCACCGCGGGGCAGCGTTGTACCACGCTGCGTCGCCTTATCGTGCATGCTTCGGTGCGCGATGAGGTACTCGAGCGCGTCAAGAAGGCCTATGCCGGGGTGACCATCGGCGATCCCATGGCGGGGAATCTGGTTGGCCCGCTGATCGATGCCCAGGCCTTCGAGCAGATGCAGTCGGTGCTGTCCCAGGCGCGGGAGCAGGGCTGCCGCGTCTTCGGTGGGAAGCGTCAACTGGCCGACCAGTACCCCGATGGCTACTACGTGTCACCGGCCATCGTCGAGGTCGAAAGCCAGAACGATCTGGTCAAGACCGAGACCTTCGCGCCGATTCTCTATGTGTTGACCTATGAGGAGTTCGACGAGGCCCTGGCGCTGCAGAATGATGTGCCCCAAGGGTTGTCGTCATGCATCTTCACGACTGATGTGCGTGAGGCTGAGACCTTCGTCTCCGATGTGGGCAGCGACTGCGGCATCGCCAACGTCAATATCGGGCCCAGTGGGGCAGAGATCGGTGGCGCCTTTGGTGGCGAGAAGGAGACCGGGGGCGGCCGTGAGTCGGGTTCAGATGTCTGGAAGAGCTACATGCGCCGCCAGACCAACACCGTCAACTACTCGCGTGAATTGCCCCTGGCGCAAGGGATTCAATTCGATTGACAGTGAGGGCGCGCCGAGCTGGCGCGCCAACTAAGGAGGGGCCATGAAGGAGCGTTGCCTGTGGCACGAGACGTCGCCGGAGTCGTCTCTTGCGCTGCCAGCCCTCGAAGCACGCCAGACCGCCGATGTCATCGTAGTGGGTGCGGGCATTACCGGGCTGAGTACGGCACTGCATCTCGCGGAGGCGGGTAGCTCGGTCACCCTGATCGAGGCGGGCGAGATCCCCAGTGGTGGCTCGGGACTCAACGTGGGCTTGGTCAACGCGGGACTCTGGATTCCCCCCGATGATATCTGCGACGCCCTGGGAGCGGAGCATGGCGAGCGTGCCAATGCGATTCTCGGTGAGGCCCCGAGAGTCGTATTCGACCTGATCGTACGCCACGGCATTGCCTGCCAGCCGACCCGCACCGGAACTCTGCACCTGGCCCACAATGCCAAGGGAGAGCAGGAGCTCGAACGTCGTGTGACACAATTTCAGCGGCGCGGGGCGCCGGTGGAGCTGCTGGAGGATGAAGCCTGCTGGGAGAAGGTGGGGACCCGACGGATTCGCCGTGCACTGCTGGATCGACGCGCCGGCACCCTCAACCCAGCCGCCTATACCCGGGGGCTTGCCAGGGCAGCGCTGGCCGCCGGCGCGACGCTATTTACTCAGAGCCCGGCGTTGGGCATCGCCCGGGAGGGCGATGCCTGGCGGGTCACCACGCCACGCGGGAGTGTACTAGCGGCACGTGTCGTGCTGGCCACCAACGCCTACTCCGAGGGCGACTGGAACCAGGTGCGTCGCCACTTCTTTCCCGGCTGCTTCTTCCAGGTGGCCTCGGCGCCATTACCCGAGGGGCTGGCCGGTGACATCCTGCCCGAGCGGCAGGGAGCCTGGGATACCCGCATGGTGCTCAGCAGCATGCGACGGGATGCCCAAGGCCGTCTGATCCTGGGTAGCCTGGGGCGTGGTGAGGGGAGACCGGCCGCCTATTTGCGCTGCTGGGCGGATCGCATTCAGCGTCACTATTTTCCACAGCTGGGCAAGGTGGAGTGGTCCTGTACCTGGACAGGCAAGATCGCCTTTACCCCCGACCATACACTGCGGCTTTTCGAGCCGGCGCCAGGCATTCTTGCGGCGACTGGTTACAATGGTCGAGGTATCACGACGGGCACGGTAGTGGGCAAGGGGTTTGCTAACTACCTGACTCGGGGCGACGACTCCCAGTTGCCGCTGCCGATTCGCGCTTCCAGTCCCATTGCAGTGAAACCCCTATGGAGCTCGGCCTATGAAGGAGGATTTATGCTCTATCACGCAGGGCAGTGTCTTCGGGTGCTGATCTAATGTATGTAATGAGCCAATAACAATACTCAGGAGAAGGATAATCATCATGCGAGAACCCAAGCCTCCCATGAATCTACAGAAGCCGAGCCTTGCGCTGGCATTGACACCGGTGGTACTGACCCTGGTGGCCATTGCAGTTCAAATCTTCTATTTCGGTGATTTCACGCCGCATATTCCTCTGGCGGTAGGTCTCGCCATTACTTCCCTGGTAGGGGTCAAGCTCGGCTTAAAGTGGAAGCGAATCGAGGAGGGTGTCTTCCACGTTATTCATGTATCGCTGCCATCAGTGTCAGTGCTGATCTGTGTTGGGATGATCATTGGCGTCTGGATCGCCAGTGGCACGGTTCCGAGCCTAATCTACTACGGCTTGACCCTGATTTCTCCCGCTTACTTTCTCGCGGCTGCCATGATCCTGTGTTCGATCGTGTCGGTCTCGTTGGGGACCTCCTGGGGAACAGTGGGGACCATCGGCCTGGCCCTGATGGGCATCGGTGCCGGTTTCGATATTCCCATGTACTGGACCGCTGGGGCAGTGGTCTCCGGGGCATTCTTTGGTGACAAGGTATCGCCGCTTTCCGATACCACCAATCTGGCGCCGGCGGTGACCGGGACCGATGTGTTCTCGCATATCAAGAATCTTCTGCCGACCACCATCCCTTCCATGTTGATCGCCCTAGGCATTTATCTTTTCGCCGGCTTCAGCATGATCGATGATCAGACTGCCTCCTTCGATCGAATCAATACCATCACCGCAGCTCTGGATGAGAGCTTTCTCATTTCTCCCTGGCTGCTGCTGCCGGCAGTGTTAGTCATCATCCTGGCCGTCAAGCGCATGCCACCGATCCCTTCCCTGTTCGCCGGCGTGCTGGCGGGTGGGGCGACGGCCATGATCGTCCAGGGCGTCGGTCTGCATGAGGTGGTGTCCTTTGCCAACTACGGTTACAGCATTGAAACCGGCGTCGAGGCGATGGACAGCCTGCTCAATCGCGGTGGCATTCAATCAATGATGTGGACCATCTCGCTGATTCTCATCGCCCTAGGCTTCGGCGGTGCCCTGGAGAAGACGCGTTGCCTGGAGACCATCATCCAGGCCATCATGTCAAAGGTGACGAGCTTCAAGGGGGTGCAGACTTCCGCCATGCTGACCTCATTCTCTACCAACCTGGTGGCGGGTGACCCCTATCTCTCCATCGCCCTTCCAGGACGCATGTATGCCCCCACCTACCGGGGACTAGGGTACTCGACACTGAACCTCTCACGCGCCATCGAGGAAGGCGGTACCCTGATGTCACCCCTGGTACCATGGAACGCCGGTGGGGCCTTCGTGATCAGCGTGCTTGGGCTTGGTATCGCCGACGGAAATGTGGAAAACCTGCTGTATATACCACTGGCGTTTGCGTGCTGGATATCACCCATCATCGGTATCACCTATGCCCAACTTGGTATGTTTTCTCCCAAGGCAACCGATGAAGAGCGCGCCATGTGGCAAGAGCAAAATGAAGCGATCGCGACTCGCTCGGATCTCGGTGCCGCTGCGGAAGCTGCCGTGGGAGAGCCCGTCAGGCAGCCTTGAAGCCTGTGCGTAGTCTTGGATGGCGCTGCCCCTCATTCTTGGGGGGCAGTTTGCATTACTGGCTTTTTGGCTTGTTCCATAATGTTGGTATTTATCGATCACCATGGTTAGAGGAGTCACCTTCCGGCGTCGCGTCTAAGAAGGCCGTATCCTCCGGGCGAATGGCGTCGCTAGGAGCCTTGTTGATGCCGCCTAGTCGGGGGGCGAAGGGTGCCTGAGGTCTCTCGTGGAGATGTGTAGCATCCCTCCTATTTACGGGGTTGACGTCGGGCTGCGAAGAGCCTGATTTTCAAGGAGTGGGAAAATGAATAATAAGACGATGTATTCTATCGAAAGACTCGAAGAAGATGTGGGTCTTATCTTCAAGAAGTGTGGCGTGATTGATGATGCAGCTGAAGCCATCGCGAGAGTGATTAGCGCTGGTGAGCGTGATGGCTGTAAATCCCACGGTATTTATCGGATCGAGGGGTGTCTGCGTGTCTTGCAAGCCGGTAAGGTTTCACCACAGGCAGTGCCTGAGATAGAGGCGGGTGATGGGCCCATGGTGAAAGTTGATGCCAAGGGTGGCTTTGCCAGCCTGGCCTATGAAAAAGGAGTGCCTCTATTGATCGAGCGCGCTCAGGCGCATGGGTTAGCGGCGCTAGTCATCAATGATTGCCTGCATTTCTCAGCACTCTGGTACGAGGTTGAAGATATTGCCAGCCGAGGCCTGGTAGCACTCTCCATGTGTCCAAGCTATGCGGTCATGGCCCCTTGGGGTGGCAAGCAGCCACTCTTGGGGACTAACCCCTTTGCATTTGCCTGGCCGCGCAAAGGGGTGGAGCCCTACGTCTTTGATTTTGCCACCACAGTTGCGGCGCGAGGCGAGATTGAACTTCATCGTCGTGAAGGCAGGCCATTGCCAGAAGGTTGGGCAGTAGACAATGCGGGCCAGCCCACCACCGATCCAGACGCAGCGCTTGCTGGCGCCATGCTGCCTTTTGGCCAGCATAAGGGCTCAGCTATCGCCACCATGATCGAACTATTGGCAGGACCGATGCTGGGAGACTTTACGAGCCAGGAAGCGCTCGACTTCATGCATGGCGACACTAGCTTGTTACCACGGCACGGTGCTCTGGTGCTCGCCTTTGATCCGCAGGTGTTTTCCCATGGTCGCCATCGTGACCCTATGGCGGGAGGTGAACAACTGCTGCAAGGCATTGTGAATCAAGGAGCACGTTTGCCATCTCAGCGTCGCTATGAGGCGCGCCGAGAAGCCGTGTCTGACGGTATCAAGTTGAGTGAAGAAGAGGTGGCCTTGCTGGAGCGGCTGAAGAGCAAGGGACTGGATGCCCTTACTCCCTGATCGTCGATGAGTATCGACGAACGGGGTCGGTGAGCGAAGAGCTGGTGACGGGGGTGGTCGAGCACCGGATAGTCGGCGACGCCTGCCCCGGCTGACGGCGGAGGAGAGCTTTACTCGACGACCGCTATCTTGGCTTCGGTGGAGACCGTGGTGGCACTGCCCCGGTGGGCGCCGCCGTGGCTTGTGCCCCTGCCCACACGCGAATGAGCAAGGGCATCCGGTCGCCCTCAGGGCGTGGCGAGACCCAGTGCCTGCAGGGCGTCGTCCAGGGAGGCCTGCTGGCTCTTCTCGTAGAGCGCCAACTCGTCGATGACCTCGGCGCCCAATGCAGCCTCGAACTGGGCCTGGAGGGAGTGGCTGGCGTATTCGTCGCGCGTCCCGTCTCCCAGGTTGGACTGGAAGATGCCGGCGGCGCTGACGGGCAGGAAGTCCTCATAGACGATGGGTCTCGCCACCAGGGCTCCCGCCGCGATCAGCGACTCCGTGTCGTGAGCGGCGGGCAGGGGCACACCGGGGACCGGTCGATAGCGGTAGAAGGCCAGGCCTTCCCGGCGCAGGGTAGCGTGGTCATCCGGAAAGGCCTCGAACACCCTGGCCAGCTGGTCCTGATGGGTCGTGTTATCGGTGGAGGAATGCGTCTCCCGCGCGGCGGTAAGCAGTTCGTCGTAGAGAGCGCGCCCCTCGCGGGTCAGCGCCACGCCGCGCTGCTCGATCTCACCGAAGCGCGCGGTGTGCTGGCCAGGCTCATTGCCGGCGAAGGCGATGGACTCCTCCAGGGCCCGGAAGCTGGTCTGGCGCAGCAGGATCGGACAGCGCCGCCGCGGAGGTCCCTCTATGATCGCCTTGGGGGTCATCCCTGCCTGGCTCATGGCTGCCTGCACCGCGTCGATGTCCAGTGTGCGAGGGGTGAGGTGGTTGATGTGGGGGCCCCGGAAGCAGACCACGTCGGCGATCAGGCGGTGCTCGGCGTTGAGCGCTCGATAGGTGGCGAGATCCACGGTGGCCTGCTGGTGCCAGCGGAAGGTCTCCAGCGCCTCATGGACGAAGGCTTCGGCCTGGGCTGCATCCAGCCCGCCCTGCTGCTCTGCCAGCACGATCAGGTGGCGGGCGTTGGTGGTAAAGATATCCCGGGCGGAGAGGATCTCGGTGGCCTGGCGTCGCAGTGCCTCGTCCTCGATCAGCTCCAGGCGGAGCAGGGAGGTGAAGACCCGGAAGGGGTTACGCGCCAGGGCCACCTCATCCACCGGACGAAAGGCGGTGGAGTGCACTGGCACCCCGGCCGTCGAGAGGTCGTAGTAGCCCACCGGGGCCATGCCCATGACGGCGAAGAGTCGCCGTAGCATGGCGAGTTCCTCCGCGGTGCCCACCCGGATCGCGCCGTGACGTTCCACATTCAGGCGCTCGAGTTCGCCCTGCTGAGTCAGCGCCTCGGCCAGCTCGGGATCTTCGTCCAGCACCCGGCGATTGACCGAGTCGACCAGCTCGAGCAAGGTGCCGTACTGGGGCACCTCCTGGCGGTACATCGCCGACATGGCGCGCGAGAAGCGGTCGCGAATCTGATCCTTGTGAATCCAGTGACTCATCTGTCTCTCCATTGAAGTGTCATGCCAGGAATTAGGGGGCAAGTGCCGTCAGAGCCTGCTCGAGGCGCTCGAGGCCTTGGTCCAGCACCTCAGCCTCGATGGTCAGCGGCATCAGCAGGCGCAACACGTTCTTGTGTCGCCCGCTGGGCATTAGCAGCAGACCGCGCTGGCGTGCCTCGCGCAGCAGGCGCGCCAGGTGCTGGCAGCCGCTGGTCTGGGGAGTGTCCTCGAAGATGATGCCGCGCATGGCACCAATCCCGGTGAGCGCGCCGAGCATCGGAAAGCACCCGCTGGCTTGCCAGCGAGCATGGGATGCCTCGAGTCGGCTGGCGATATGCTCGCCCCAGGTGGCGAACCCTGTCGCGTGCATTTCCCGGATGACGGCCAGGGCGGCGGCACAGGCCACGGGGTTGCCGGAGAAAGTGCCACCCAGTCCCCCCTTGGGCAGGGCGTTCATGATCGGGCCCCGCCCGGCCACGGCCGCCAGCGGCAGGCCTCCGGCCATGCTCTTGCCCATCAGCAGCAGGTCCGGCTCGATGT
>Ga0075011_10002321_pt1 | contig 10290 bp, 8 predicted proteins | sample TARM_MetaG_T_14_FD_72354 | JGI IMG/M metagenome (GOLD analysis project Ga0075011, IMG submission 72354) | Freshwater microbial communities from Pennsylvania, USA, analyzing microbe dynamics in response to fracking - TARM_MetaG_T_14 | ecosystem: Environmental > Aquatic > Freshwater > River...
CCGGCGCACTGTTCGAACCGCCACAGCCCGATAATAGCAATGCCGCTGTTATGAATACAGAACTCAGCCTTATCATCTTTCCTCCTGCCACCGAACTTATGCTCTTTCCAGCATAGCGACCCGACCCACGACAAACAAGTTTATCTTCCCGGGGTAGCGGTTACGCAGCGTCTTTTTTGTAAAAAGTAGCTAAAAAAAACGCTGCCAGTTGGCAGCGTTGTTTGACAGCTCAGCGCTTAATCCGCGAATGGATGGGTCAGCACAATGGTTTGTACCCGATCCGGGCCGGTTGATACGATATCAATCGGCACACCTGTCACTTCTTCCAGCCGCTTAATATAATTACGTGCAGCTTGTGGCAGCTGTTCCAGCTGCTGAATACCAAAGGTGGTCTCGCTCCAGCCGGGCATTTCTTCGTAGACCGGTTGCACCAGCTCAAAGCCTTCTGCAGCCAGAGGTGGCGTCTGTAATACAGAGCCGTCAGGCTGACGATAGCCAATACAGATTTTCACTGTTTCCAGGCCATCCAGTACGTCCAGCTTGGTTAAGCAGAAACCGGAGATACTGTTAAGCTGCACGGCACGGCGCACAGCCACGGCATCAAACCAGCCACAGCGACGTTTACGACCCGTAGTCGCACCAAATTCGTGACCTTTTACGCCCAGGTGTTCACCCATGGCGCAATCCAGCTCGGTTGGGAACGGGCCTGAACCGACGCGAGTCGTGTAGGCTTTAACGATACCCAACACATAATCCAGATAACGCGGGCCAAAACCACAGCCGGTTGCTACGCCACCTGCCGTGGTATTAGAGGACGTAACATAGGGATAGGTACCGTGGTCAATATCCAGTAGCGTACCCTGAGCACCTTCAAACATAATGCGCTGGCCGTTTTTGCGCGCCTGATCTAACAGCTCAGTGACGTCAACCACCAGAGATTTCAGTAAATCAGCCATCGCCAGCGCATTATCCAGCGTGCTCTGATAATCAATAGCATCAACTTTGTAGTACTGAGTCAACGTAAAGTTGTGTAAGTCCATTACCGTTTTCAGCTTTTCAGCAAACAGCTCCGGATTAAACAGATCGCCAACGCGTAAACCACGACGCGCAACCTTATCTTCATAAGCTGGGCCGATACCGCGACCCGTGGTGCCGATTGGCTTATCGCCACGGGCTTTTTCACGGGCGACATCCAGTGCAACATGGAAAGGCAGAATTAACGGACAGGCTTCGCTCACCAGTAACCGCTCTTTCACCGGTACGCCACGCTGTTCTAGCATGGTCATTTCTTTCAGGAAGGCTTCTGGTGACAGTACCACGCCGTTACCAATCACACATTTTACATTGTCACGTAAAATGCCTGACGGGATCAGGTGCAATACCGTTTTCTCACCATTGATTACCAACGTATGCCCGGCATTATGGCCGCCCTGATAGCGCACCACATAGCTGGCTTTATCGGTTAATAAGTCAACAATCTTACCTTTACCTTCGTCACCCCATTGGGTGCCGAGCACAACGACGTTCTTAGCCATGGTTCCCACATCACGGAAAAAATTAGGCGTGGATTTTAACAAAAGCCTGCCGAAGTTTCAGCCGCCCAGACGAAAAAAAGGCTATGATTTTTCATGGCCAGTTAAACTAATTGATTTATAAGGATTTAAGGCAAGATAAATCGAACTGGTCAGCGTTCTGATACAAGGCAAAACCAAAACGTAACCGATCTGCACGGTAATCTGTCTCAATAGCATGATGTTTTAGATGCGCGGCCAGTTCTGCGACCTGACTGGCACTGGCCAGGCGAAAGGTAAAAAAATGTCCGTGTGCCGGTTCAGATAGCAACAAGTTACGGCGGTTTAACAGCGGGTGCTCAAGCTTATCGATTAAGGTTAAAAAATGCTGTTGCAGCTGCTGCACATACTGATGGATTCTGCCTACCGTAATACCTTGTTGTTTAAACAGCAACAAAGCGGCTTCCAAGCGGTACAAAGCAGTAAAATCCATAGTCGCACCAGCAAAGCGGTAACCGTCCTCGCTATACAGCACTAAAGCTGATTTCTGTGCCGCCAGATTACCAAATTCAGCGAACCAGCCGGTATAGAGCGGGCGCAGTTGACAACCTGTGGGCACTGCCATAAAACAGCAGCCCTCACCACCCTGCGCATATTTGTAGCTGCCCGCCAGATAAAAAATCCGTTCAGCGATCTCTGATAAATCGGTCGGTAAGGCCATAAAGCCATGATAACCATCAATGACCAGCATCGCCTCCGTAACGGCAGCCAGCCCTTTAACAAACTGCGGTAAATCGGCGATAGCATAGCCAGAGTTAAAAAATACCTGACTGCAAAACACCAGCTGATAATCATCGGCAGCGGCGGCTGCGGTAAATCTCTCGCTAAAAGTGGCAAAGGGCTCGGTTGGGATCTGTACCACGTCTATATTAGCTAACTCGCTTAGACGCTTAATCTGGCGTTGAAAGCTGTAAAACTCGCTGTCAGTGGTCAGTACTTTTAACGGCCGTTGCCAATCGAAGCAGCTGAGCAGTCGCATCACAAACTCGTGCGTATTCGCGGCGAACACAATTTGTTCCGGCTGTGGCAAGTTTAGGACATCAGCAATAAGCTGTTGGGTATGCGGAATTTTCTGGTCAAAGATCAGTTGCCATTTATCATCCACCAAGCGCGCACTGTCATCCCAATAAGCCAGCTGCGCATCGCGGGTGACGTCCGGCCAATAGTGATGTGAATGGCAGGCAAAGTGTTGCTTGCCTTGGTTAGCGCCAAGATAATGTTGATAAAACTGTTGATACATACCCTATCCTCTGGCTTTCTCTGAGCCTTTGTTATAGCAAAAAGGCCCATAAAGGGCCTTTGCTATCGGTCAAACAACGGTTAGTTGCTGACTTTATCAGAACGCATATATTTGAAGAAGTCGTTGTCAGGTTGTACCACCAGCACATCATTCTTCGAATTAAAGCTGTTGCGATAAGCCTCTAAGCTGCGTACAAAAGCATAGAACTCGGCATTTTTACTATACATATCAGCATAGACTTTCGCTGCTGTCGCATCACCTTCACCGCGCACCGTACGCGAATTCCGCTCGGCATCCGCCAGCATAACGGTAACGCGGGCATCAACATCGGCACGGATAATCTCTGCCTGCTCCCGACCACGGGCGCGGTGTTCATCGGCTACCGCTTTTCGCTCAGCACGCATCCGTGCGAAGATCGAATCACTGATCTCGGTTGGCAGGTTAATTTGCTTTACCCGAACGTCAATCACTTCGATACCCAGTTCGTTAGCTGCCAGGGCGGCCTGAGACAAAGCGCTCTGCATTAGCTGCGTCCGCTCACCAGAAACGATTTCCTGAATGGTGCGGCTACCAAACTCAGTCCGTAATCCGTTATTGATATACTGCTTTAACAGCACTTCAGCTTGGGATTTAATACCACCGGTAGATAAGAAGAAAGCACCAAAGTCGTTAATCCGCCACTTAACATAGCTATCCACTAACAGGTCTTTTTTCTCAGCGGTCACGAAACGGTCTGCCTGATCGTCCAGAGTTTGCACCCGGGCGTCCAGTTTGCGCACTTCCTGGATTACCGGCAATTTAAAGTGCAAACCCGGTTCATAGACAAGAACCCGGTTTTCCGCATCACGCTGAATCTTGCCGAACTGAGTGACGATAGCGCGCTGCCCTTCCGGCACTACGAAAATGGCCGATACCACAATCAGCGCAACCACAACTATAATAGCAATAATAAAATTCTTCATCCGATGTTACCTCCCACTTGCACTGCGTGGTGAACTGCTGCGAACCGGCACTTGCTGCACTGGGGCATTACTGCTATCCAGGCTTGGGCGCACCGGCTGGCTGGCCGGCGTACTGGTCGCACTGGCGGCGCCTTGTTTCATTAGCTGATCCAGCGGCAAATACATCAGGTTGTTGCTGTTTTTGACATCAACCAGAATTTTTGATGTATTGCTGTATACGTATTCCATCGTCTCGAGGTACATCCGATCCCGGGTAACTTGTGGCGCAGCCAGGTACTGTGGCAACAGCTGTTCGAAACGGGCCACTTCACCCTGAGCTTTCAAGACAATTTGCTGTTTATAAGCTTCGGCTTCCTGCATTAGGCGGTTGACCTGACCACGGGCGCGCGGTTCCACTTCACGGGCATAAGCCGTTGCTTCCTGCACGAAACGCTCCTGATCTTCCTGCGCTTTGATGGCATCGTCGAAAGCATCACGCACTTCTTCCGGTGGCCGGGCATCACGGAAGTTCACATCTACCAGCGTCAGACCCATGTTATAAGGCTGAATAATGCTTTCCAGTTCCTGACGGGTATTTTGCCGCACGACTTCACGGCCACGGGTCAGAACGTCATCCATAATAGAATGACCAATCACAAAACGTAGTGCTGCATCAGTGGCTTCGCGTAAGCTACGATCGGCATCCACTACTGAGAACAGGTATTGGCGGGCATTGAAAATGCGGTATTGAATTTCAAAGGTCACCCGAACCAGGTTTTGATCCTGAGTTAACATAAAACCATCAGTACGCAGTGAACGAACTTCCTGAGTGTTCACCGGGGTCACAGTATCAATAAAGGTGGGTTTCCAATGGATACCCGCGCCCACTTCAGTGTGATACTGGCCAAAACGCAGGACAACGCCGCGTTCCGCATCTTTAATGGTATAGAAACCGCTCAGGCCCCATACCAGTAGGGCGACAACAATAATCACCGTCATCAGTGCAGAGGCACCATTACCACCGGTGTTATTACTCTTACCGCCAAAGATACCGCCAAATTTCTTACCGAAATTGCGAAACACTTCATCTAAATCGGGCGGGCCTTGATCCCGACCACCTTGCTTCCAGGGGTCGTTATTCTTGCCGTTATTGCCCGGCTCATTCCAAGCCATGCTTAACTCCACTTATAAAGTTACTGTCAAAGGTTAATGTATCAAAAAACTGGCGGTCTGACGATATAGTTTTCCAGCGGCTGCTCGCATTGCTTTAACAATCGGGCCCAGTTCGCTGCCGTTATTTTTAAGCTCAACTCACAGCTACCGTCTTCCTGATACTGCTCATGCTGCACTGCTTGTAAGGCAAATAACTGTGCCCGAATTTGGCTAAGTCGAGGCGGCAGACGCAGTACAAGCTGCAAATGCTGCTGTGACAGTAACTGGATAACTGCCTGTTGCAGCAAATCCAGACCGGCACCGGTTTTCGCGGATAACCAAACTGCCTCGGGTAACCCCTGTTCGTTATAATCAATACGGGGAGACTGCGCTAACTGGTCAGTTTTGTTGTAAACCAGTAATTGTGGCACCTCAGCAGCATCAATTTCTGTTAACACCAGCTGCACTTGCCGCATATTTTCTGCCCGTCGGGCATCGGCGGCATCAATCACATGTAGCTGTAAATCGGCATCCCGGGTTTCCTGCAGGGTTGACTTAAATGCGGCCACTAAATCATGTGGCAAGTGCCGGATAAAGCCAACGGTATCGGCTAGGATCGCCTCGCCAAACTGCGGTAGCTCAATACGACGCAGCGTCGGATCGAGCGTCGCAAATAGCTGATCAGCCGCATAAACATCCGCGGTGGTCAGACGGTTAAATAAGGTTGATTTGCCGGCATTGGTGTAGCCAACGATGGAGAGTACCGGCTGCTCTGACCGCTGCCGGGCGCGACGGCCCTGCTCACGCTGCCGGCCTAGTTTATCCAGCCGGATTTTTAACGCCTTTACTCTGTCGCGCAACAGCCGACGGTCAGTTTCCAAGCGGGTTTCACCCGGACCGCGCAAACCGATACCGCCTTTTTGCCGCTCATTATCGAAACCACGGATTAAGCGGGATGCGAGGTGTTGCAGCTGCGCCAGCTCAACTTGCAGCTTGCCTTCATAGGTTCGGGCGCGTTGAGCAAAGATATCCAGGATCAAGCTGGTGCGATCAATAACCCGCGCCTGACACAAACGCTCCAGATTTCGTGTCTGACTCGGATTTAACTCGTTATTGAAAATCACCACTGTCGCGCCCGTGTCAGCGACCAGAGCGGCGAGTTCGGCAGCCTTGCCAGAGCCAATAAAGAGTTTGGCATCAGGAGCCTGTCGACTGCAGGATAACTCTCCCAACACAACCACGCCCGCAGAAGCGACTAACATCCGTAGCTCCTGCAGATCTTCGGTTGAGTGTTCCTGCGGGAAATTAACGTGTACCAGTACGGCTTGCTCAGCCGGCTCCGCCAGATCAAACAAGCGCTGTTACTCCGCTAATTATTCAACATCCTCGTTATCGTCGGCAGTACCATTCTGGCTGGTCATCGTATTGACTGCGCGTGCTGGTACCACGGTAGAAATGGCGTGTTTGTAAACCATTTGGCTGACTGTATTTTTCAGCAAAATCACGAACTGATCGAAAGACTCAACCTGCCCCTGTAATTTAATCCCATTCACCAAATAAATTGAAACAGGAATGCGTTCCCGTCTTAAGGTGTTCAAAAATGGGTCTTGTAATGATTGGCCTTTTGCCATGTCACGCTTTCCTTTTTAATTAAGTATGTCTGATGTAGGTATTATTTTTTTTATTTCAAGTTGTTAAACGTGAAATTTTTGCTGCCATTTTTAGCTTAGCGAAGAAATGACAGCTTGCAAGTTTTCTGACAGTTCTGCTTCTGTTTTTAACCAGAACAAATCGGGCCAGCTACGCAGCCAGGTCAACTGCCGCTTTGCCAGTTGCCGGGTTGCTGCGATGCCTTGACTGACCATGGTCGGGTAATCAATTTTACCGTCCAGATAATCCCACATCTGACGATAGCCGACACAGCGCATCGACGGTAAGTCCGGATGCAAATCGCCGCGTTGATATAACTGTCGCACTTCCTGCTCAAAGCCTTGCGCTAACATCTGCAAAAAGCGTTGTTCTATACGCTGATGCAGCATGGCACGATCAACCGGCGCTATCGCAAATTGCCGTACCGGGTAAGGCAGCGGCTCACCGGCGGCTGCGGTTAGCTCGGTCAGGCTTTGCCCGGAAATCCGGTATACCTCAAGCGCCCGGTTAATCCGCTGTGGATCATTCGGATGGATCCTGCTTGCTGATACGGGATCCACTAAGGCTAACTCTGCATGTAACGCTGTCCAGCCTTTGACAGCCGCTTCGGCTTCTAGTTCCGCCCGTACTGCCGGATCTGCGGCCGGTAAGCTGGAAATACCCTGCAATAACGCTTTGAAATAGAGCATAGTGCCACCAACCAGAATCGGTGTATTACCCCGCGCTCTGATGTCAGCAATTAATGCCAGCGCATCGGCACGAAAATCCGCCGCTGAGTAGCTGTCAGCCGGATCACGGATATCCAGCAAATAATGCGGCGCTGCCGCTTGCTCTGCTGCATCGGGTTTAGCGGTACCAATATCCATGCCCCGATACACCAGCGCGCTATCAACGCTGATTAACTCGGCTGTTTGCAAATGCTGTTTTAACGCTATTGCCAGTGCCGTTTTACCTGAGGCAGTGGGCCCCATAATACAGATCAGCGGCTGTTCAGCTGCCATGACCGCGCTCCGGTAAGCTGTCTGCCCAGGCGGCAACATTCAGCAGTTGTGCCGTCGGATGCTGCGATATTAAGAGCTGTGAAAAAGAGTTTAACAAAATTTCTGCCTGCAGAAAATTGGCTGATAGTAGTAGCGCTAATAGCGCTGTCGCTGTGACCGCTTGCTGTGCTTGGCGACCTTGCTGCAGCATTAAACTAAACCAGTCACTGATCGCCGTGTGTCGCAACCACTGCGGTACCGCCCGGATAATGGCGGTATTATCTCTGATCAACAGATCAAAACCCAGCTCTTCCAGTGCCGCAGCTTGTTGCAGCAGCCAGTCTAATTCCGGTGTTATCAGTTGTAGCCGCAGCGGTAACAACAAGGGCGCGCTGACTACTTGCTGCTGCCATGCCAGGGCCGCGGCTTGCGTCAGATCTTGCAGATATAATTGCTGTTGCTCTGACCAGAGCACATAACGGTTCTCCACCAGAAGGTAAGAACCCTGCGCCTTTTGCGGCAAGGCTTGTGCAGTGCTGGTGGCCAGATACGTCAGATGAGCGTTAACGGTGCTAGTGTTAACCTCTTTGCCGGGGCCGCCCGTTAAGCTGCTTCGCTGCGAAGAATTGACCTTACCCACCGGATTTTGAGCAGTGAATTGCAGTCGCCCTTCGCCGACGCTTCGCCCAGCAGGACTGTTGCTATCCGCCTGCTGCGGCCTTTGATAATGGTTATCTTTAGTGATAGCCGGCCAAGTTGTAACCGGCTCCGCTGAGGTAGGGCTAGGCTTGATGCCGGTTTGCGCTGTGCTGGGTGGCGCCGCCATTGCCAAGCTTTGCTGCAGCGCATCTGCTAAAGCACTGACCACAAAATCATGTACCAGTCGCGCCTGATGAAAACGCACCTCATGTTTTGCCGGATGCACATTCACATCCACTTCGGATGGCGCTAACTCCAGATATAACACAAAGGCCGGTTGTTGTTCGGCGCTGAGTTGTTCACCGTACGCCTGCCGGATTGCATGATTCAGCAATTTATCCCGCATCATCCGGCCGTTAACATAACTGTACTGGCAGGCGGCCTGTGTCTGGCAAGCGGCAGGCGGCAAAATCCAGCCACTAAGGCGGATTTGCTGATACTGATTTTCAATCCACACTGCCTGTTCAGCAAAAGCCCGGCCACAGATCGCCGCTAAGCGCTTTTGCCGCGCCCCCTGATGCTGGCAAAGAGGTAACCGGCGTATCGGCTGGCCGTTATGGGTTAACGACCAGCTAACATCAAACCGGCTCAGCGCCAGCCGTTTGACCAGCTCATCAATATGACTAAATTCGGTTTTATCGCTGCGTAAAAAACGCCGCCGGGCCGGGGTATTGAAGAACAGATCAAGCACTTCGATACTGGTGCCATCCGGATGGGCAGCGGGCCGCACCTGCACCGCCATGTCCCGGCCTTCAGCACTGGCTTGCCAGGCTTTATCCTGTGCGGCCGGTTTTGAGGTCAGCGTTAAACGGGAGACAGAGCTGATACTGGCGAGGGCTTCACCGCGAAAGCCAAGACTACAAATGTGCTCCAAATCGGCCAGGCTACTGATCTTACTGGTCGCATGCCGGCTTAATGCCAGCACCAGTTCCTGTTCAGCAATACCGCTGCCATTGTCGCGGATCAGGATTTTCTTACTGCCGCCCTTCTCAATTTCCAGCTCGATTTGCGTGGCACCGGCGTCCAGGCTGTTCTCTACCAGTTCTTTTACCACTGATGCCGGGCGCTCTACCACCTCACCGGCAGCAATCTGGTTCGCCAGCTGCGGCGGCAATAATTGAATGGGCATCTTAGGGGATCCGTAACACCTGACCGATACGCAGGTTATCAGACCGTAGCTGATTGTGGGTGCGTAACTCGTCTATCGACACATTATAACGTTGCGCCAGTAGTGACAGCGATTCGCCAGCCTGAACACGGTGCTCTTTCGCCCGACGCTGGGCGAACAACGAATCTGCCGGTGGCGACAACTCAAAGTGGCGGCGTACACCATTAAAAATAGATTGCACCAGTTTTTGCTGATGGCCAGGCGTCCTTAATAAGCGCTCTTCCTGTGGATTGGAAATAAAACCCACTTCAACCAAAATCGATGGAATATCGGGCGCTCGTAATACCCCTAAACTGGCGGCCTGCGGTTCGCGCTTATGCAGGGTAGTAATTTTACCCATCTCAGATAACACCTGATTCGCCACCTGATGCGCAGTGACCATCGAATGATTCATCGACAAGTCCAGTACCGTTTGTGCCAGATAGCGTTCATTGGCCGAGTCTTTAATCACCTCGGCCACGCCACCTAACAGTTCACCGTGACGCTCGGTTTGTTCCAACATCCTGCCCACTTCTGAGGTAGCGCGACGCAGTGATAAAACCCAGACGGCAGCGCCGCGCGGATGTGGCGAAGTAAAAGCATCGGCATGTACTGAAATCAGCAGGTCAGCTTGCAACCGCCGGGCAATATCAGTGCGGTTATTGACCGGAATATAATAATCGCCGGTACGCACCAGCGCCGCTTTCATACCGGGCTCACGGTTAAAACGTTCAACCAAGGCTTTGGCCAATGGCAAGGTTAGGTTTTTCTCAAAAGTGCCGGAAGGACCAATAGAACCAGGGTCGTTACCACCATGCCCGGCATCTACGGCAATAATAATATCGCGCGCTGCCCGAATACTGGCAGGTACCGGTGTTCTGGCCGGCGTAGTATTGGCTGGAGTTGTTGC
>Ga0075011_10002322_pt1 | contig 10289 bp, 9 predicted proteins | sample TARM_MetaG_T_14_FD_72354 | JGI IMG/M metagenome (GOLD analysis project Ga0075011, IMG submission 72354) | Freshwater microbial communities from Pennsylvania, USA, analyzing microbe dynamics in response to fracking - TARM_MetaG_T_14 | ecosystem: Environmental > Aquatic > Freshwater > River...
GATGCCAACCCAGGCACTTCGCCTATTTTTAGTTTGTTATTGATGTTGCAGATGGGCGCGACATTGTTTCGGCTAACCCCAGAAGAGTGTTTACGTGGAGTAACGGTGGCGGCCGCACAAGCACTGGGGCTTCACGACCGCGGTCAATTAAAAGCTGGAATGCGGGCTGATCTATGCTGGTGGGACTGTGCCGACCCAGCCACACTTAGCTATCAGTTTGGCCTGCAGCAGTTGCGTGGTTGCTGGCATCAAGGTCAACGCCGATAAAAGCCAGCATTAATTCGCTGAGTAGTTGCCCGCACACCATGTCTCCCACAGCCTGTCCGGCGGGGTGTAAGCTGGGTGCGGCTTCCGCTAAATGCAGGTATGCGGCATGGGGTAACTGCGCCAATTGTGCGACAAACTGACAGGCCTGCGCCGCACTCACGCCTAAATAATTAATCGCACTTGCAGGCGCACCTTGAATCGCATCAATATCCACTTCTATGCCTAACGGCAGTTGCCCCTGCGCTTGCTGCGCTAGTTGCGCTGACCACAGCGGTTGCCAACCGTGCTGGTAAATGGCTTGAATACTGCTGTAGCTAAACCCAGCAGCAGTTAATGCTTGCAGGCTGGCGGCATTGTTCTTAGCTAGGTGTAGCCCCATCACATGGTAATGTTGTAACACCCCAGCCGCATGTGCATAAGAAAAACCATTACCGCTATGGCGCCCTTCTAAAGCACGAAAATCAGCATGGGGATCTAAATTGATGGCGGCAACAGGGCTAGCTTTGGCAGTGGCTAATGATTGTAATAACGGATAGGCATTATTGTGTCCGCCACCGATTAAAATCACCCGAAAACCTTGGCTAAAAAGCGGCGTCAACACAGCGCTTAGGCGACTATCAAGCTCGGCACACAGCTGCCTTAATTGGGCCAATTGTGACGGCTCCGTTACCTCAAGCTGGTTCGCTTGTTGCTGTAAATCATCACAAGCTAAAGCGCCTAGCATCAGTATCTGATCCGTTACTAGGTGGGCGTTAGCTTGTAAATTGAGCCAGCTTTTTAAGGCGGCATGAAAGCCATGTTCAGCACCCCCTCGGCCTAAGTTGGCACGCGGGCCAATACCTTCAGGCACGCCAATAATCGCGATTCTTTGGCCTTGCTGCCAAGCATGGGCGAGGGCCTTGTTATAAGCAGGGATATCAGCAACAGGTGGTAGCCAAGTGAGCACTTGGCCCAAGCGAGTTTCACCGCTACGAGGGGTAAACCAAGTAGCGGTGGGTAGGGCTTCAAACAACATAGGTTATTCGATATCGAGAGGTTCTGGAGAAATAATCACGCCGGTACTATCAGCATAAAGATGGTCTTCAGGTAAGAAGGTTACCCCACCAAAGTTCACTGCTGCGTCCACTTCACCAACGCCTTCACTGATGGCTCCAACCGGAATAGAAGCGACTGCCATAATGCCCATATCAAGCTCGTCTAGAGCTTCAACATCGCGCACTGCGCCATAGCAAACAATACCTTCCCAGTCGTTATCAAAGGCTAATTCAGCGATAGCAATATCAATCAATGCACGTCGATTAGAACCGCCGCCATCAATTAAAAGTACTTTGCCAGTGCCTTGCTGCTGTACGACTTCTTCAATCACGCCTTTATCTTCAAAGCACTTGATGGTGACTAACTGACCACCAAAACTGATGCGCCCGCCATAATGAATAAACATGGGCTCGACCACATCAATCATGTCCGGATATAAATCGCAAAGTTCTGAAGTATTGTATTCCATGGCCATTCCCCTACTCTCTGTGCTGGCAACCTACCTGCGGGCTTGCAGGTAGGCACCGATGCGTTAACTTTGCACAGTATAGCGGGTAAACGGCCTAGGCAAAAGCAAGGCTTTACTGCGTTAGCTCAAGCGCTTACAGAATAAAGCGACTTAAGTCTTCGTCTTGTGCTAATTGGCCCACATGTTGCTCGACATAGGCAGCATCAATTTCAATTCTCTGCCCATGTAAGTCACTGGCTTTAAAAGATATTTCTTCCATCAAACGCTCCAGCACTGTGTGCAAACGACGCGCCCCAATATTTTCCGTGGTTTCGTTCACATGAAACGCTGTTTCAGCAATCCGCGCAATCCCATCTGCGGTAAATTCAATATCTACCCCTTCGGTTGCCATCAAAGCCTTGTACTGGGTAGTTAAAGAGGCATTCGGCTCGGTCAGAATGCGCACAAAGTCACCGCTGGTTAGCGCATTAAGCTCAACTCGAATAGGTAACCGACCTTGCAGCTCAGGAATCAGATCTGATGGCTTAGACATCTGAAAAGCACCTGAAGCAATGAACAAGATATGGTCGGTTTTTACCATGCCGTGCTTGGTTGATACTGTGGTGCCTTCTACGAGTGGAAGCAAATCGCGTTGTACGCCTTCGCGACTTACATCTGGGCCCGAGACATCACCGCGCTTACAGATCTTGTCCACTTCGTCTAAGAACACAATGCCATTTTGCTCAACCGACTGCAGCGCCTGCTCCTTGATTTCTTCAGGGTTTAGCATTTTCGCCGCTTCTTCTTCAATCAGGTGCTTGAAGGCGTCTTTGATCTTCAGCTTCTTCGGTTTTGCTTTGCCGCTACCTAGGTTTTGGAACATGCTCTGCAATTGCGAGGTCATTTCTTCCATTCCTGGTGGCGCCATAATTTCTACGCCCATTTGCGGCGCGCTTAACTCAATCTCAATTTCTTTATCATCAAGCTGACCTTCGCGAAGCTTTTTGCGGAATACTTGGCGAGTATTACTGCTATCACGCTCTGGCTCGGCTTCGTCAGCCCAACCGGTCTTTTTAGCGGGTGGCAATAAGGCATCAAGAATACGTTCTTCAGCGGCTTCTTCAGCTCGGAAGCGTACTTTTTGCATCATTTGTTCACGTGTTTGCTTCACTGCTGTATCAGTAAGATCGCGAATGATAGACTCCACTTCTTTACCAACATAGCCAACTTCAGTGAATTTAGTGGCTTCTACTTTGATAAAAGGAGCATTGGCTAACTTAGCTAACCGCCGTGCGATTTCAGTTTTGCCCACCCCGGTTGGCCCTATCATCAAAATATTCTTTGGGGTCACTTCAGGACGCAATTCATCACTTAACTGCATCCGTCGCCATCTGTTACGTAGCGCTACTGCGACTGCTTTTTTGGCATTGTCTTGGCCAATAATATGACGGTTAAGTTCGTCAACAATTTCACGTGGGGTCATATCAGACATTGGCTACCGACTCCTGCTCTTCGATGGTTTGGAAACTATTAGTAAAGACACAGATATCACCTGCGATAGTGAGCGCTTTCTCAACAATCTCCCGCGCGCTTAAATCGGTGTTTTCAAGTAGTGCTGTGGCTGCTGACTGGGCAAACGGCCCGCCTGAACCAATCGCAATGAGATCATGCTCGGGTTGCACTACATCACCATTACCAGTGATGATCAGTGACGTATGCTTGTCAGCCACGGCCAACAGCGCCTCGAGTCGGCGTAGAGCACGGTCGGTACGCCAGTCTTTGGCAAGCTCAACAGCAGCGCGCATGAGGTTACCCTGATGCACCTCAAGTTTCTTTTCAAAACGTTCAAATAGGGTGAAAGCATCCGCAGTACCGCCAGCAAACCCAGCCAATACTTGACCGTTGTATAGCCGTCTTACTTTGCGTGCATTGCCTTTCATTACGGTGTTGCCAAGTGAAACTTGGCCATCGCCACCGATGACAACTTTGTCACCGCGGCGGACAGATACGATAGTAGTCACAATTCGTCCTCTTGGTTGCTATGAACCAGTTATGAGGACGAATTTGCGAAATTCAATAGGCAGGTTATTCCCAATTCCAAATCATGCAATTGTGAATGCGGGCACGTTCTAGCTTGTGGCGCTCGGCTTCGGCTTCGCGTTTTGTTGCGTAAGGCCCTAGAATCACTCGATGCCAGGTGCCAGTTTGACCTTCGGTAGTACGGACTTGCGACTCTAAGCCGGCCATCGCAATTTGCGCACGCAAGCGCTCTGCATCGGCCAATTGCCGAAACGAACCGCATTGCATCACTTTCGGTGGGCCCACCTCACGTTCTGGCACATCCACAATCACTTCTTGGTTTTCTAGCTCGTCAATATACTCCCAGCGCTCTTGCGGTAACTCTGGCAGTTCATTGATGGATTGTGGCACCGTCGCTGGCACAGGCTCGGGCTGTGACGGACTGACCGCTGGTTGCTGATGGCGTTTACCGGCAATAGTCACCAACCCCCACACGAACAAGCCAACCAGTACCAGAGCTAACACCACAATGCGCCAAGGCACAGCGCGTTGAGCTGAGGCCTTTTTTGCGGCTGGCTTTTTCTTTATCGGTGGCCGTTTGGGTGGACGCTTACGATTAGCGTAATCCATGCTTACATCTTCTCAAGTGTATGAATACCCAATAACTGCAACCCTTGGCGTAACGTTTTGGCAGTTAAAGCGGCTAACTTCAAGCGGCTTTGACGCAGCGCTTGGTCGTCTTGCTGTAAAATCGGACAGGCTTCATAGAAACTTGAGAATTTACCCGCCAACTCAAACAGATAGCCACATAAGAAGTGTGGCATGGCTTTATCTGCAACTTGCTGCACCACTTCATTAAAGCGAACTAATAAGTTGGCTAACTCCAGTTCACGCTCATCATTTAAGACAAACTCGCCACTCACTTCTGCCGGATTGATCTGGGCCTTGTTAAAAATACTGACCACCCGCGTGTAAGCATACAGCAGATAAGGCGCAGTATTGCCTTCAAAGCTAAGCATGGTGTCCCAATCAAAAATGTAATCGCTGGTGCGATTCTTTGATAAGTCCGCGTATTTTACTGAGCTGATACCTACCACTTTAGCTACGTGCTCTTGCTCGGCGGCAGTTAAATCTGAATTCTTCTGCTGCACCAGTTCTAGTGCGCGTTTTTCTGCCTCATCAAGCAAATCTGCTAACTTGGTGACACCACCGTCACGACTCTTATACGGGCGCCCATCTTTACCCATCACGGTACCGAATCCGTAGTGGTCCATTTGCAAATCAGCCCGGGCAAAGCCAGCTTTTTTAGCTAGGGTAAAGATCTGCTGAAAGTGTAAGCCTTGGCGTTGGTCAACAAAGTACATCAAATGATCGCCATGTAACACATTCTGGCGGTAGCGTACTGCTGCCAAATCGGTGGTTGCATACAAGTAGCCGCCACCCGATTTTTGTACGATAACAGGTAGCGCTTCACCATCTTTATTCTTAAATTCGTCTAGGAAGACACATTGTGCACCTTGGTCTTCAACTAACAGACCTTGTGCTTTTAAATCTTCGATGACTTGCGGCAGATCATCATTGTAAGCACTCTCCGCCATCACATCAGCTCGTGTAAGGGCTACGCCTAATCGGTCGTAAACTTCTTGGCAGTGGCTTAACGACACATCGATAAACTGTTGCCATAACTGACGGCAGCGCGCCTCACCCGATTGCAGCGCAACCACCAGCTCGCGCGCGCGGTTAGCAAATTCAGGGCTGTCATCAAAACGTTTCTTGGCCGCCTTATAAAAGGTCTCCAGATTACTAAGTTGCATGTCTAACTCAGCATCACCTAGTTCTTCCATGTGCGCTAATAGCATCCCGAACTGGGTACCCCAATCGCCTACATGATTCTGTCGTACCACCTTGTGGCCCAGCAATTCTTGTACCCGCGCCACAGCGTCACCGATGATAGCTGAACGCAAATGGCCAACGTGCATTTCTTTGGCGAGGTTAGGCGATGAATAATCAATCACGATGGTTTTTGGCGCTGGGGCCGCTTGAATCCCCGTAGTTGCACTAGCTAAAGCGTGCTCCAATTGGTCGATCAGCTGCTGTTGGCTCAGGGTAAAGTTAATAAACCCAGGCCCTGCGATATCCGCTTGAGCTAACCAATCAACCTTAGGCAAGGCTGCTATCAACGCCTCGGCTAGGGCGCGCGGGTTCATTCCCGCCGGCTTGGCCAAGGTCAGAGCTAAGTTGGTGGCAAAATCGCCATGGCTTTTATCGCGGGGGCGGTCGAGCAGAATGCGTGGTTGCACATCGGCTGGTAGCACGCCCTGTTGCTGTAAATCAGCAATCGCGGTGGCAAGAATTTGTTCCAACTGTTCTTTCATTGATATGGCCTTAAAAACAAAGAGTGAAAAGCAAAAAATATCTTGCCGCATTTTACGCTGTTGGGGGCAGAAAAAAAACCGCTAGGTGAAGTCTTGTGGGTCGACATCTAACGACCAGCGCACTTTGCGCAGTTCGGCGCGCTGCTCTAATTGAGGCAAAACATGACGCAGCACTTGCGCACGAAGCCCACGCTGTTGAAATTGCAGCAATAATTGAAAACGGTGGCGACCTGCTCGGCGTTCCAGTAACGCTGGTAATGGCCCTAACACACTGATGTCAGCAATCTCGTTAAAGTAGCTGGCAATAAATTCCAGTGCCGCGACGGCTGCAGTCGCATGCTGAGCTTCTGCCCGAAACAATGCTTGATAGGAAAATGGCGGCAACTGGGTAAGCTGACGCTCATGCAGCGCCGTCCGCGCAAAATGCCCGTAGCCATTATTGACCAAGTCTTGTACGAGCTCGTGCTCCGGATGATGGGTTTGCAGCACCACTAAGCCTTGTTTACTAGCCCGCCCGGCCCGACCTGCTACCTGGGTATAGAGTTGGCCTAGGCGTTCGGCTGCACGATAATCGGCACTGTATAAAGCGGCATCAACATCTAGCAAAGCAACCAAGGTTACTTCAGGAAAATGATGTCCTTTGGCTAGCATTTGGGTGCCCACTAAAATCTGATACTTATTAGCGCGCGCATCTTCTAAGTACTTCGCTAAACTACCTTTGTGGCGAGTACTGTCACGGTCGATACGCAGCACTGGATACGCTGGGAACAACTCAGTGAGCGTTTGTTCCAATTGTTCAGTACCAACCCCGCGGCCTACTAATTGCGTTGAACCACAGTCGTGACATTGCTGCGGCAGGCGTTGCGTGGCCCCGCAATGATGGCAATGTAGCTGTTTATCCCCTTGATGGACAGTGTAATAAGCATCACAGCGGCGACATTGGGCTAGCCAACCGCATTCATGACAAAGCAGTGCCGGTGCATAACCGCGCCGATTTAAAAACAGTAGTACCTGTTGTCCTGCAGCTAGTTGTTGCTCAATGAGGCTAATCAAAGGTTTGGATAAACCAGCCTTAAGTGGCTGATTTTTCATGTCGATGACGACGTGCTTGGCAGGTTTAGCCAAGCCAGCTCGCTCGGTTAGTTGTAAATAGCCGTAACGCCCCTGTAAGGCATTATTGAGAGTTTCGAACGAGGGAGTCGCTGAACCTAGAATCACCGGCACCTGCTCTAATTGAGCGCGCACCACGGCAAGGTCGCGGGCATGATAACGAAAGCCATCTTGCTGCTTTAGCGAGTTATCATGCTCTTCATCCACGAGGATCATACCTAGGTTGGCGCAGGGCGTGAAAATAGCTGACCGGGTACCAATGATGATGGCAGCACTACCCGCGCGCGCATCTAACCAAGCATCCAAACGCTCACGGTCAGTCAGCGCTGAATGTAACATCACCACAGGGACGTCAAAACGTTGTTGAAAACGCCGTAAGGTTTGTGGTGTTAGGCCAATCTCAGGCACCAGCATCAGCACTTGTTTACCCTCTCGCAACACTTGCGCCATCGCTTGCAGGTACACTTCGGTTTTACCACTGCCGGTAATACCTTCAAGCAGATAGGGGCGTGGCTGCGTTGCTGCAGCAATAGCCGCCACCGCAAGGGCTTGCTCTGGGTTTAACTGTAATGGCTCGGCAGCGATCTTAAAGCCCCACTGGGTATCGGCTGCAGGCACATGGGTTACAGCCTCAACCCAACCTTTGCTTTGTAGGGCTTTGAGGGCACTCGCTGAAAACTCTTCGATGCGAATATCCCGTGCTAACAATGCACGCTGCTGCAGGGTAGCCAACAATCGTTGCTGCTGTGGAGCGCGCTGCAATGGTGCTAACTCTTGTGCGGCTCCAGCGTTAGTCACTTGGTAGAGGGTGGTTGCTTGATAAGAGGCACCTTCACCTTGGCGCAGTAAAGCAGGCAAGGCATGTTGCAATACATCGCCGAGTGGATGCTGATAGTAATCAGCGGCAAAGGTCAGCATCTGCCACAGGTGCTCAGGCCACAAGGATTGCTCGTCAAGCACCTCGAGCACGGCTTTGCGCTGGTAGGGCTGCGGCTGCTCTGCGGCACCAATACAAATTCCGACCATCACGCGCTTACCAAACGGCACCCGTACCCGCGCCCCTCGCGCTGGCAAGGTGCTACAGTCATAGTCGAATAGGCGCAGCAAGGGTACCGGCAGCGCAACTTGAATTACCTGAGTCATAGTTCCAGTTTACCTGAGCGCAGGCCTCGGGTTAAAGCTTTATCGGCTACTTTACTAAGCGCCAAACATCCGTTACAATTCGCGCCCTAATTTTGAGCGATTGGATAATAATCCATCGTATTGTGTATTGATGAATTTGCATGGTGCTCGGCAGCAGATCGGGTGGCGATGCAGCCTAACTGAGGTAACCCCCATGAAAGAAGGTATTCACCCTAATTACAGCGCAATGAAAGTAACTTGTGCATGTGGCCACTCGTTCACCACCAACTCAACCAAAGGCGGCGAGTTGCACTTAGACGTATGTTCAGAGTGTCACCCGTTCTACACTGGTAAGCAACGTATCATGGATACCGGTGGTCGTATTGAGAAGTTCAACAAGCGTTTCAGCGTGTTGGGCGGCAAGAAGTAAGCTGTTTTCAAGCTCTTCTAGCGAGATTTGCAGAAAAGGCGCCAAAAGGCTAATGCCAGTCAGTTAAGAGCTGACTGGCATTTTTTTCTCGCATATTTCTGAGGTTTTGAACGAACTTCTCGTGGGTAAACCCGCTCGGTTCGCCTTATTGGCAAAACGTAATGCTCTGCAATTTCTTGAAGATGTTCGAGAGTTTTCGGGATATTCCCCGCTGAATTAAGTGAAGCCGTGTATAGCCAGTTAATAATAGCTGTAGCACACGAGGTAAAACTCAGTTGATTTGGATATATCCCTTTAATTTTACTCGCCATTTTCACCATCTGATAGCGAATAATATTGTACGCTAAGAGTATTCCCCATAGCTCTTGACGTATCATTTCTGGTCGCTTGCTCCGTAGCGTGTAGTGATTTTGAAGTAAAACTTGTTTCATTTCTCGATAGCCGAGTTCGATTTCCCAACGTTGCTCATAAAGTTCAACAATATCTTCGCTTGGATAACGCAATGGATCGACCATCGACGTTAATATGGTGCGCTCTTTACCATCAATAGTCCGTGTTAACATTCGAGCTTGCATGGTCTCAGGTAAATTCGGATATTTTTTGCGTGATTGTGGCGTGGTTGTCAGCTCAATGAGCTTTTGGTGACGGCCTATTTTCCTGAGCACTTTATATTGAGTTCCTTTTCTCATTGGAATAAGCCAGTGACGTTCAACACCGGTATTTTGCCACTTGTGAAGGAGTCCTAACGAGTAAAAACCTCGGTCGAATAGGGTCAATGAATGGTTAGCTGTCGATTCGATAAGTCCTTCTGCAAGCACCATCTCATTTGTTGAAGCACAATCAAATTGGCTTCCCGTTAGAAGATGGCTCGTTAATTCCATTTGGCAGACCATGCGCACTTGAGGATATTGCTCACCAAATTGATTTGAACTCTTTTTGAACGCTTGCTGATTCTCATTGGAGTCAGGGGTTCGCCAAACAACACCATCGACGCCAAGCAATCGTAAGCCATGCCATGTTGGATGCTCGGCTTGTTCATTCCAAATCGCTTGCGTATGTTCAAATACCGATTGTACGGCATGTTCACCAAGGCGTTGTCGTGCTTGAGGAATAGCGCTTGGAGCTACAAGTGCCCGTCGACCAGGCAGCATAATATTCATTTGTCCAACGATGTCCCACACGCTGGTGTTGCGATATAAGGCCATGCCTATAATACTCCACAACACCATATCCAAGGGTAAACGTCTTTTCCTGACCGTGCCGACACCGGCCTTATCAAACGCCTCATCAATTAAATCAGGATCAAGAATGTCGGATAATTTACCCAGTTCTTCAGAGTTTGGAGCATATCCATTGGCTATTGCGAGTGCTGTGGTGAGTTGCATAAAAAAATCCGTAGCTAGAATTAACTAACTACGGATTCTGATCCATTGGGAGGATCGGTCAACCGATCGCTAAAATATTTCTTAACTGATCGGCATTA
>Ga0075011_10002323_pt1 | contig 10286 bp, 7 predicted proteins | sample TARM_MetaG_T_14_FD_72354 | JGI IMG/M metagenome (GOLD analysis project Ga0075011, IMG submission 72354) | Freshwater microbial communities from Pennsylvania, USA, analyzing microbe dynamics in response to fracking - TARM_MetaG_T_14 | ecosystem: Environmental > Aquatic > Freshwater > River...
GCGGACGCCGTTTACGCGGGCCAGCCACGTTATTCACTGCGCGTGCGTAATAACGAATTCAACCACGAGAATTTGCAAAAGGGCATCAATGAAGCCCATCAACTCGGCAAAAAATTCTACGTGGTGGTGAACATTGCCCCGCACAACGCCAAGCTGAAAACGTTTATTCGCGATTTGCAACCGGTGGTCGATATGGGCCCGGACGCGCTGATCATGTCAGATCCCGGTCTGATTATGCTGGTGCGCGAAAACTTCCCGCAGATGGATATTCACCTGTCCGTGCAGGCGAACGCCGTCAACTGGGCGACGGTGAAGTTCTGGAAACAGATGGGGCTGACCCGCGTGATCCTGTCGCGCGAACTGTCGCTGGATGAAATCGCCGAAATCCGCACCCAGGTGCCGGACATGGAGCTGGAGATTTTTGTTCACGGCGCGCTGTGCATGGCCTATTCCGGCCGCTGCCTGCTGTCGGGCTACATCAATAAACGCGATCCCAACCAGGGAACCTGCACCAACGCCTGCCGCTGGGAATACAAAGTGCAGGAAGGCAAACAGGATGACGTGGGTAACATCGTTCACGTCCACGAGCCGATCCCGGTGCAGACGATTGAACCGACGCTTGGCCTCGGCGCGCCAACCGACAAAGTCTTTATGCTGGAAGAAGCCCAGCGTCCGGGCGAGTACATGACCGCGTTCGAAGACGAGCACGGCACCTATATCATGAACTCGAAAGACCTGCGCGCCATCGCCCACGTTGAGCGCCTGACCGAGATGGGCGTACATTCGTTGAAAATTGAAGGCCGTACCAAATCCTTCTATTACTGCGCCCGTACCGCGCAGGTTTACCGTAAAGCCATCGACGATGCGGCGGCGGGCAAACCCTTTGATCCACAGCTGCTGGACACCCTGGAAGGCCTGGCGCACCGCGGCTATACCGAAGGCTTCCTGCGTCGCCACACTCACGATGACTACCAGAACTACGAATACGGTTACTCGATTTCCGAGCGTCAGCAGTTCGTCGGCGAATTCACCGGTGAGCGCAAAGGCGCGCTGGCGGCGGTGGCGGTGAAAAACAAATTTACCGTCGGCGACAGCCTCGAACTGATGACCCCCCAGGGCAACATTAACTTCACCCTTGAGCATATGGAAAATGGCAAAGCGGAAGCAGTGAGCGTCGCGCCCGGCGACGGCCATACCGTCTGGCTGCCGGTTCCGGATGATTTGCTGCTGGATTACGCGTTGCTGATGCGCAATTTTACTGGACAGACCACGCGCAATCCGCACGCTAAGTAGTTAAGCACCGTTATTTTTTTCATACGCGATAATTCTTAGAATCGGATCACATACCGTTGCGTTCAATAGGGGTATTATCCTTTTCGCTGAAAAACATAACCCATAAATGCTAGCTGTACCAGGAACCACCTCCTTAGCCTGCGTAATCTCCCTTACGCAGGCTGATTTTTTTTATCCCTCTCTTTTTTCATCTCCCGGGCGCACTTCCCTCTCCTGAGATACACTTTCCTGAACGTGTTCTGATAAGGCAGCAAGAATGAGTCATCTTCCGGGCAGTTTATTGATCCTCAATGGGAAAAGCGCAGGCGACGACGTTCTGCGCCAGGCGATCGCGCTGTTGCGCAGTGAAGGGATGGACATTCAGGTTCGCGTGACCTGGGAAAAGGGGGATGCCGAACGCTACGTCGCGGAAGCGGTGCAGTTGGGTGTGGAAACCGTGATTGCCGGCGGCGGCGACGGCACCATCAATGAAGTGGCGACCGCGCTGGTGCGCAGCCGGGCGGAAGAGGTTCCGGCCCTTGGCATTCTGCCTCTCGGTACGGCCAACGACTTCGCCACCAGCGCCGGGATCCCCGAATCGCTGGATAAAGCCTTGCAGCTGGCTATCGTCGGTAAAGCCGTACCTGTTGATATCGTCGAGGTCAATGACAAGACCTGCTTTATCAATATGGCCACCGGCGGTTTTGGTACCCGCATTACCACCGAAACGCCGGAAAAATTAAAAGCCGCGCTGGGCGGCGTCTCCTATATTCTGCACGGGCTGATGCGCATGGACACCGTTAAACCGGACCGCTGCGAAATCAAAGGGGAGAATTTCCACTGGCAGGGTGATGCGCTGGTTATCGGCATCGGTAACGGACGTCAGGCCGGCGGCGGACAGCAGCTCTGCCCGCAGGCGCTGATCAACGACGGACAGCTGGAATTGCGTATTTTCACCGGCGATGAAATTCTGCCGGCCCTCTTTACCACCCTCACCCAGCCGGACGACAATCCGCATATTGTCGACGGCAAATCCGCCTGGTTTAGCATCACCGCCCCGCATGACATCACCTTTAATCTCGATGGCGAGCCGCTGAAAGGGCAGAACTTCAACATGACTGTCCTGCCTGACGCCCTGAAATGCCGTCTGCCGCCGGACTGCCCGTTGTTGCGTTAGGCTTTGCAGTAAATGGACGGCGATCGGCTGGTGAAAAACAGCCAGTGATTGCCGTCCGTGCGGGAGATATTCAGGTAGAAAGGTACTCCCTCACGCAGATAAAAGTCCGGCAGCGTGCGCAGCAAAAGCGCATTGGTTGTTGGCTCGCCGGTGCTTGCCGAGACCCGTTCAGATTGCAGAAAATAATCCTGCCCTTTACGGGTAAAGGAGAACCAGACGTTGTGGTTCACCGGGAGCGCTGCCTGCCCTTGCTGGGTTATCTCGCCGCGTAAAATGGCGACCCCATTATTCCCGTTAAATATATAGCGAATCGCAATATTGGCCTCCGCTGAGGGATAGCGCACTGACAGCTCACCGGTGCAATCAAAACGATCGCGCTGCCACTCCTGCCAGCTTTTTACCGCAAGGAACGTCAAGGCGACGGCAATCACCAGCGCCAGTAAGAAAAGCATATAATTACGCCGGGACATGACGATCCTCCATGAATATGTAGCGCATCACGCAGGTATTTTCATGCCATTGACTATATTGCTCACGACACATCAGCACCGACACGCGGGAAAAATTTGGATACAGCGTAATATAGGCCCACGGATAGTTCTGGCAGCCTGAGAGCACACTATCAATAACCTGCTGATGTTTATCGTAATTCAGAACATCGGCATTGGCGAAATAATGACAGCCGCCTTTATTTTCGAGTGGAACATAGTCGGCAAAACGCGAATCAAACTCACTGCGCCATGTCAGCACGGCGGTAATAATGCAGGAAAGCATGATAACCAGCGCAAAACAGACTTTTCCCGACGGACGACGGACGCGTGGCTTCACAACCGCTTCGACCTCCGCCGGTGGTTCAACCTCTTCTTCTTGCTGTATGTCGATATGCAGCAGAGATTCCAGCTTCACGCCGACCTTTGGCACCGTCACAATCCACTCGTCGTTAAGACCAAATTCTTTAAAAGCGCGGCGCAGCAGCGAAATATTTTGATAGAACGCATTGTTCGTCACCCGCGCGCCATTATTTTCCCAGACGTGCTGAAAGAAATGGTCGCGCGCCACAACCTGGCCGTGATGCTGAATTAACAAGAGTAAACAACGGGTTGCAGGGTTACTTAATGACAAACGCTGCGTGTCATCTTTAAGAGAAATAAGTAAATTCTTGCCCGGTAAAAACATGACGTTATTATCGAGCAAATAAATATTTGTCATAACAACCTTTGATTTATTATCAAAAAGTAAATGAACGTAACGGACACTAAACCTCTGCATTACTTTATTGATGCAGATAATCCCCACTTGTTTCTATCGTCATTAATGACCGCGAAGTCTGTCTTATTATTTATGGCAACGGGAGACTTCATTGTGCAAAGAGCCGGTCTGCCTCAGGGAGCAACCATTACACCAATGGATGAATAACCCTCCGAAACCTAATCTGTCAGCGTTATGCTTCAGCCTGTTTCATTGACCACGCCAATATCACTCAATTCACGCATAAATTCCAGCATATTCATTGAGATCGGTTTGAGGCGAGGAGCCGTCTTTGGCCACAGCCGGACTTTTAGCGCTGTTCTGAGCGCAAAACGCCGCGCGCCATCAGGCAAATTTCCCTCTTCCGGGAGGAAGAGGGAGGAAGTGAGGAAAACCAACGCACATGCGGCCTGGGGTGTGAAAGGTAAATCAGGCAATGGTCACTTTGCTGTCCAGATAAACATCCTGAACCGCATTAATTAATTTGACGCCGTCCGCCATCGATTTCTTGAACGCTTTACGGCCCAGAATCAGCCCCATCCCGCCAGCCCGCTTATTAATGACCGCCGTGCGTACCGCATCGCTGAGATCGTTCTCACCGCCTGCCGCGCCACCTGAGTTAATCAGACCGGCCCGTCCCATATAGCAGTTGGCCAGCTGGTAACGCACCAGATCGATAGGGCTGTCGCTGGTTAACTTGCTGTAGACCCGCTCATCGGTATAACCGAAGTTTACCGCCTTATAGCCGCCGTTATTTTCCGCCATTTTCTGCTTCACAATATCCGCCCCGATGGTGGCGGCAATGTGGTTTGCCTGGCCGGTGAGATCGGCAGAAACGTGATAATCCACGCCCCCTTTTTTGAACGCCGGGTTGCGCAGATAGGCCCACAGCACCGTCACCAGACCCAGCTCATGCGCCCGCTCAAAGGCGGCAGAAATTTCCTCAATTTGTCGGCGTGACTCTTCAGAACCAAAGTAGATTGTCGCTCCGACCGCGACCGCCCCCATATTGAACGCCTGCTCAACGCTGGCATAAAGCGTCTGGTCGTATTCGGTCGGGTAACTCAGGGTTTCGTTGTGGTTCAGCTTAACGAGGAAGGGAATACGGTGCGCGTAGCGCCGCGAAACCGAGGCCAGCACGCCGTAGGTTGAGGCCACGCAGTTACAGCCCGCTTCAATCGCCAGCTCCACAATGTTCTTCGGGTCGAAGTACAACGGGTTTGCGGCAAAGGACGCACCGGCCGAGTGCTCAATGCCCTGATCAACCGGCAGAATCGACAGATACCCCGTACCGCGCAGCCGTCCGGTGTTGTACAGCGTTTGCATGTTGCGTAATACCGCAGGTGGCCGGTTGTTGTCGACCATCACCCGGTCAACGTAGTCGTGGCCGGGTAAATAGAGCTGGTCAGCAGGAATGGTGGTGCAGCGGTGTTGTAAAAGCGTGTCGGCGTCTTTGCCAAGCAACTGCGCAATATCTGTCATAGCGATCTCCCGTAGGCTTCGCACTGGGCGAAGGTGGTTGTCCTGACCCGATAAATGGGCAGACTAAGCCTGGTACTGACCGGCCAACTTCGCCACCGCCTCCGCTTTTTTCAGCATTTTCTGCTGCACCTTGCGGGCAACCGTTCTGCGATGGTGCCGCTACCTGTCGGCGGGTTTATGTGCCTGCAGGATCCGCTGGGTCTCGTCGCTACTCAGCGTGTAATCAAAGAAACGCTGGTAAAAATCCTGCGTCACTTTCGCAATATCCACCCCCTTAAAACGCTCCGGATGCAGCATCAGCGCCGCCCACTGGATCTGCAGTGCGCTTTCGGTGCCGTAGCGATCCCATGGGAAGACCCCGGCAGGGTTCTGCAGGACCTTGCCGTTTTTTACCGCCTTAAGCCCCGAGAACAACGCGGCGTACTGTGAGTCCTCAAGCGAGCCGCTGTTCGCCCCGAGAATAATCACGTCCGGTTGCCAGGCAAGGACGCGCTCCGGCGAGACTTCTTTCATATTGCCCTCAATCTCCGCCGCCACGTTTTTGCCGCCCGCAAGGCTAATCCAGGTATCAATCAACGTATGGCTGCCGTCCACCTTCAACGGCTTCAGCGACTGAATATGCAGCACCGTTGGCCGCTGCCCGTCCGTTAGCCCCTCGACTTTGCTTTGTACATTATCCAGCGTGGTTTGCAGGTACTGGTTATAGGCCTTAGCGCGCGAGCGTGCCTCTGCGGTGCCCAGCACCTCGGCGGTGGTGGTGACGGATTTCATCAGTGACGGGTAGTCGGTAAAGGCCATTTGCAGCGTAGGCAGTCCTGCCTGACGGTAGCCTTCTGCCTTATCGTTGCCCGCGGAGGTGAAGACAACGTCCACTTTTTTGGCCAGCAAACTCTCGGGGTTAAATGCCGTCCCGCGAACCTGCAGGGCCTGATTCAAGGTCGGCGTGATTTTAAACATCCACGGCTGGCTTTCCGGGTGGTTGACGGTGGCGACGATTTTACTGCCAGCGCCCAGCGTCATCAGCACCGAGTGGTGCGCAAACCAGCCGTCGGCAATGGCATTCACCCGATCGGGGACGGTAACGGTATGACCGGCATCATCCACGACCTGGCGGGAAGCCAGGACGGGGAAAGCCAGCCAGGCGCAGAATAACCACGCGTGGCGACGTTTCATCTTTTTACTCCTTAAAAATCAATCGACATAGAGAGCTGAGCCTCTCGCGGCGCGCCCAGTTGAGCGCTGGCGTTGCCCGCGCCGGTATAGCCGTTTAACGCGCCCGGAACCACGTTGGTCCAGTAGCGGCGGTTGGTCAGGTTGGTAACGTCCAGGCGGAAGGTGACCGGGGTGCTGTACAGTCGGGTGGCGTAGCTCGCCCCGGCATCCACCGTGGTGTAGCTGCCCACCCAACTGTCGTTGGCGTTATCGGTCGCGCGGCGGCCGGTGTAGCGCACGCGGGTATCCACATCGACGCCCGGCAGTTGCTCAATGCTGTAGACCGCGAGCATGCTGGCGGTGAAGCGCGGTACGCCGACCACCTGTTTGCCGTCGGCGCTGACGCTGGCGGTGTCGTGCAGGCGTGGGTCAAGCCAGGTCGCGCCGCCGAACAGGCGTAAATTGTGGGTGATGTGGCCGTCGGCCATCAGCTCCAGCCCACGGTTTTCCTGCGTACCATCGCTGGCGAAATCGCCGCTTTCATTGGTATAGGCAAAAGGACGCTTCGCCTGGAACAGCGCGGCGGAGAGCATCAGGTCGCGCATCGGCGCATATTTCGCCCCAACCTCTACCTGATGGCTACGGTACGGGTCAATGATCTGCCCGGCGTTATTGGCACCGGCTGGCGCAGTATCGCCCTGCTGCATACTATCGGCCCAGGTGGTGTAGAGCGTGATGTTGTCGACAGGCTTATACATCAGGCTGGCAGAACCGCTGGCACCGCTGTCTTTTTTGTCGCTGGTCTGCTTGCGGGTCTTGTTGTAGTTGCTGACCGTGAACAGGTTTTCGCTGCCCGAAAGCAGCAGGCTCCACTGCGGGCTGAAGTACAGTGTGTCACTGAGCAGGAACGCGTGTTGGGTCGCGGTTGCCGACTGATAGCGCTTGTTGAAGTCCGGGTACGGCGGGCGCGGCCAGGTCGGGTGCTGATCCAGCGAGGATTTGCCGAGCGTAAAGGTGCCGCCGTCGAGCGGGTTATAGTTTTTCCACACGAAGCCGCGCACCCCGGCGCTGATATCGTGGGTCAGCCAGCCGGTGTCCAGGCTGCCGGTGAGGTTTGCCATATAGCTGTTTATGGTAAAGCGGCTGGCGGTCGTGTTGGACGTGGTGGTGGTGTAGCTGCCCTGATTATCGGTCAGGGTGTTGGTCACGGCGGTCGATTCGCGGTCGGCAACCTGGCGCAATACGCCGACGTCCAGCAGCCAGTTGCCGTCGAAATCATGCTTCAGGTGCAGGCTGGCGGTGCTGGTTTCATCATCGTTACCCGCATAGCTCTGGCCGTACTGCGCTTTGGTCGGGTCGAGTGCAGAAGGGAAATGCACCCCTTTTGCCAGCGCGAAGGTGCCCGGCTTCCCTTTTTCGTAGTAGTGGTAGTAGCTGAAGTTGCTCTCCAGCACCGTTTTATCGGTGAGCTGGAAGTCGAGGCCCAGCCCGGCAAACTGACGACGCTTGCGGCTGCCGCTGGTGTAACCGTGGCCTTCATCGTTAAGCAGGTTGAGGCGGTATTTCACGCGGTCGCCGTCATCAATCGGGCCGCTAAAGTCCATTGCGGTCAGCGTGCCGTTACCGGTGCTGCCGCCGACAGTCACGCGGCGCAGCGGGGTATCCGTTGGGCGTTTGGAGACCAGGTTAAACATTCCCGCCGGATTCGCCGGGCCATAAAGCGAGCCTGCCAGGCCGCTCAGTACTTCGACGCTCTGGAACTGCTCTGCCGGGTATTCGGTGGTGGAGACGGCGTTAAGGCCATCAATCATATGATTCTGTACCACGCTGCCCTGCATACCTCGGGTTTGCGGGCGCGCCCCGTCACCCTGCACGGAAGGCATATAGCGGTAGACATCTTTGACGCTTTTGAGCTGCTGCTCGTTGATAAGCGATGAGGAGAAGGTCTGTACTGACCAGGGAACATCCAGCACCCTACGCTTGCCCAGACTGCCCAGCGTGGCCTGTTTTTCCGCAGCCGGGGGCTCCTGCGCACTGCTGCCATCGGTGGCGGCACTGGCGGAGACCACCATGATGTCCTCCGCATAACCAGATTGCGGGATTACCAGGCATGAGAATGCCAGAAGCCCCGTGGCGAAAGGTACTTTTTTATTATCAAACATTTTCAAATTCAGTGTGTTAGTGAAAAGGCTGGTGGTAATCGAATTACCCTCTACGCATGAAGGGAACGGCCATTATTTGTGTGACAAATATCATCGGTAATGTCGTTATATATGTCAATACATAGCGAGTGGTAGATCATAACGCGCCATACCTGCCTTTTTCACCCGCAGATGACCGGGAGTTCCTCAGCACTTCTGCGGGTTTTATTTCTTTATTTTCAGATCGTTGCCAACAAACCGGCCATCACACCCTAGCCGCTTTGCATTAGCTTGCTCCTACCACCATTGATGAAAATGATGCACCGGGCCAATGCCCTGCCCGACCTCCAGGCTGTCGGCCTGGGCCAGCGCCGCGCTGAGCCAAGTTTTTGCCTCCGTCAGGGTAGCGTTCCAGCTTTGATGGCGCGGACGCAGGGCCGCCAGCGCCGCCGACAGGGTACAGCCCGTGCCGTGGGTATTTTTGGTGATAATGCGCGGTGCGGTAAAGCGCGCTTCGCCGTCGCGGGTAAAGAGCCAGTCAGGGCTTTGCGCATCATCCAGATGTCCGCCTTTGATCAGCACCGCCTCGCAGCCCAGCGCCAGCAGCGCCCTCCCCTGTTCATGCATTTCTCGCTCGCTGCTGGCATGCGGGGCATCCAGCAGGGCTGCCGCTTCCGGTAAGTTGGGCGTAATCAGCGACACTCTCGGCAACAGATGTTCACGCAGCGCCGCCACCGCCGATGGCGACAGCAATGGGTCACCGCTTTTTGCCAGCATAACGGTATCCAGTACCACGTTTTGCACCTGATAGCGCTGCAGCCGCTCCGCCACCGCTTCAACAATGTCCGTGTCTGCCAGCATGCCAATTTTGGTGGTATCGATGCGTACGTCGCTAAGCACCGAGTCGAGCTGGGCGGCAACAAAATCGGGTTCAATGCGATATACCGACTGCACGCCACGGGTGTTTTGCGCCACCAGCGCGGTAATAACCGAGCAGCCATAGGCGCCGAGCGCTGAGAAGGTTTTAAGATCCGCCTGAATCCCGGCTCCGCCGCTGGGATCCGTACCGGCAATAGTGAGGGCGTTGATGCGTTTCATACCAGTCCCTCCCCGCTCAGGGCGTACAGTGCGTCAAGGAAAGCGGGCACAAAACTGCCCGGCCCCTGGCAGTTCGTCATCGCCAGACTCCCGGCCTGGGCTACGAACGAACAGCCTGCCGCCACGTTATAAAGCCGGTCGCCCGGTAACGCACAGCAGGCCGCCACCACCGCCGACAGCGCACATCCGGTGCCGACCACCCGGGTCATCAGCGGATCGCCGCCGGTCACCATCAGGGTTCGCAGGCCGTCGGTGATGTAATCCACTTCCCCCGTAACGGCGACAACCGCCCCGCTCTGCCGCGCCAGCGCTTCGGCGGCGGGGAGCGCGGCGCTGGCGGTGTCGGTGGTGTCAACCCCGCGTCCGCCCGCGCTCATCCCGGCCAGCGCCAGAATTTCCGAGGCGTTACCGCGAATCGCCGCTGGCTGAAGCGCGAGCACATCCCGACAGAACTGCGAACGAAAGCTGAGTGCCCCGACGGCGACCGGATCCAGAGTCCAGGGCGTGGCGGCCTCACGGGCGCTATGGATTGCGGCCTGCATCGCCAGAGCGCGTTCGCGGGTAAGCGTGCCCACGTTGATCAGCAGCGCATCGGCAATCGGGGAAAACTGTTGGGCTTCCTCAGGTTCAATCACCATCGCCGGAGAGGCCCCCAGTGCCAGCAACACGTTGGCGGTAAAGGTCTGCACGACGTCGTTGGTCATACAGTGAACAAG
>Ga0075011_10002326_pt1 | contig 10283 bp, 10 predicted proteins | sample TARM_MetaG_T_14_FD_72354 | JGI IMG/M metagenome (GOLD analysis project Ga0075011, IMG submission 72354) | Freshwater microbial communities from Pennsylvania, USA, analyzing microbe dynamics in response to fracking - TARM_MetaG_T_14 | ecosystem: Environmental > Aquatic > Freshwater > River...
TAGTACATCTTGGATAAAGTTTAGGTCTGTCGTGGTGCCTGCTGTGTCTACGACTATGGCTCTGATACCCATAATGTTTTGATACTCCACAATATGTTGGCTTAAAAATGCAACTCCGATCCTAAGCGTTATTGGTGAAATTGGCTAGTCTATTTCGCGAGTCTTACCACAGCTATCACAGCCTAAATGGGAATACTTAGGGTTTGCGATATTCTTGGCAGAAGGATTAGGCTGTGAGATCGGATTTACTTTCAATAATACGGGTGTTAACTTCGGCTGATACTTATATAGTTGATTTTCAAGGAATGAAATTTATGCGTACGCTATTTATTCTGCTGGTGATTTACAGCTTTGCATTCTTCAATGTGTCAGCAAATGCCAATGATACTTTTCCCGCTCAACCACAGATGTTAAAGGTCAGTTCGAGCCTGTTAACTGAGTCCGCTAACTTTAAGGTGACATTACCGGCCAGTTATCACTCCAATACTTATAAACGCTACGTGGTACTGGTGGATTTACATCCTCGTAGCCATGGCTATCTCGCTGGAATGGAAGATTGGATGAGTCATAACGGTGGCTGGCCTTGGCTGGAAACCATTATCGTGACGGCGCCAGATGGTCATGCAGGCTTGGGTGAGTTAAAAAGCTTAGCCATTAAACAGCAAGGAAATCAGCAGTTTTTAGATTTTATGGAGCAAGATCTACTGCCCGCCATCGATAAACAATATCGCACAAATGGTTTTCGGATCCTCAATGGCTTCACTGGCTATGCCACTTTTAGCCTCTACACGCTTTTGAATCGCCCAAGCCTATTTAATGCTTACATCGCCGCAAGTCCCGTACTGGATGATAACTACGCTTTTGTAATGGCAGATGCTGCAAAGAAGCTCGCAGGTATGAAAGGGAAGCCCAGATTCCTTTTTATGAGCACTAGCGACAGTGATTTCGAACAAAATCAATTTGCTGACTTTGCCAAGCTTGAAGCCATTATCAAAGCGAACGCTACGAATTTACTCGATTATCGCATCAAGCGCTTCGATGGCACTTACTATATGACGCAACCTATTTTGGCGACAGCTTATGGTATTGAAGCTATTTTTAACGATGTACACCAAGTGCTTAAGCCTGACTCGGCAATATCACGTCAAGGTGTAGCCGCTATTTTGGCGCATTATAAAACCCTGTCGAACGACAAATATGGTTTTGACGTGCCCGCTACCGATTCGCTTATCGCGTTGGCAAGTTCTGTCGAGACGACTGATCCCACCAAAGCTATCGACATTTATCAGCAAACCTTAAAAGCGATCCCAACAGCATTCGAGGCCAGCCATGCATTGGCAAGCGTCTATGCGAGCCAGGGTCAGCTAGTTGAAGCGATTAAGTATGAAAAGCAAGCGCTTGAATTAACTGACCATCCATTCTTCCAAGACAAATACAGTAAACAGTTAGCTGAGTATCAGGCGAAGCATTAAGTGTAAACGCTCACGTTTTTGCCTGTCGTTAACTGTACTCATGTGTATAAGTTTGTGGCTACCATAAGACTATGGTCTTAATAGCTAAGGGAAATTTAGCCTGCTATTGTAGCTAAAGTCCCTTTTCTATTCTGTGGCTTGCATGCTGCGGTTTTTCGGGAAATGAGACGGCATATTTTCAGCTGCAAATAGAGAGACCTTCAATGAAATATTTACCCGCACTTGGCTTTGGTATCTTATTAGCTTTACTGAGTTTTATCAGTTTCTCCTTAGTCGCGAGCGCGGGTTATATGCTGGATATGTTAAGTGCAGTGCCCAAGATTACGCCAAACAGTGTGGAGTACCTGTTGTTAGGGGCTCACGATGCGAGTTTGCTGATATTGCTAGCAGGTTTAGTGCTTTACGCTTATCACAGGATCTTTCCTAAACTTCCCTCCGATTGGTTCACCGCTGTGTTCATCCAAATGCCACTGGGTTTGGCTGTGCTGGCGTTAGATGGTTTTAGCTTAAACCTATTGTCATTCAAAGGTTTTGCGCTGACGCTGACCACCTTCGCCGCTTCCTTTGGGGTATTAGTCATCTTCTGGTTACTGCAGCGTCGAGCTAAGCGCCTTGAGGCGATGCCCAGCTAATCGTTGCGGCATTTACAGCACATAACGTAGACGCAGTGCCGTCTGCTCAACGGGTGACAGTGATAGCCATTGTTCTCGTATTTCCACCGCTTCCTGTGGATAGTCGGTGATCAGTACATCGGCTCCCAGTGCTAACATTCGTAGCATTTGCCGTGGATTGTTCACTGTCCATACATGCACTTGCTTGCCGCCCTTATGCGCTCTGGCGATAAACTTCTCATTAGTAATCGACTGATTTATCGCTAAGAATTGTGCATTCGACTTAATCGGGTCGCCGATAGATTGGGTGACAATCAGCCCTGTTTGGATTGAAGGGTCTAGTCGCTGCACTTCTTCAATGGCTCTTGCTTCGAGCGAGGTAATCACCACTTGTTGTGTCATTTTTTGTTGTTGCAGCAGGGCAACAACAGTCTGTGCTAAGGTGGGCTCGGCTTGATTATATTTAAGTTCAATATTCAAACCTATCTTGTTGCGCGCCTCATTGAGTATTTGTAGTAGCGTCGGCACGGATTCACCTGCAAAGGCGGCACTGTGCCAGCGACCCGCATCGAGTTGTTGTATTTCACTGGCGCTGAGATTAGCTACTCGCCGTGGATCGCCCGCGATACGCATTAAATCCGCATCGTGCAGCACCATTAAGGTGCCGTCAGCGGCGGTTTGCACATCTATTTCAGCATAATCTGCCTTTTCTGCAATCGCTAAACGTAAAGCCGCAAGGGTATTTTCTGGTGCCCTAGCTGCCCCCGCTCGGTGGGCTGAAATGAGGATTTCATCCCTTTGTGGCTCACTGTTTAGGGCGTACACCCCTAGTCCCAGCATAATTAAAAAAGTCGTGACCAAGACGCCACTTAGAGTGTAAATCGACAGCTCTGAAGTCTTTTTTACTGTCTCTCGTCCAAGGCGTTCTAACCCTGCAGGTTTCTCTCCCAGTTGGCGGTATAACAACAAGATGATAAAGGCTTCGCCAAACATGCCGAGCAAGGACCAAGTTGCACTCAGCATAAAAATTAGCGCTGAGACGAGGGCCAACATGGCTAATTCTGCCGAAAGTGTCAGTGAAACCCGGTCGAGTAAGCTATCGGCCCCCCATGAGATCAACAGCATTAAGGGATACAGCAAAGCCCCTATCCTTAACCACCAACCAGCCGCGTGCCACATAATCGCGCGTTCATTACCCGCACTTAACTGCCAACTGCGTTTGAGTGCCGTTAATGCATCGGTTGTTTCACTGACAATTATCGTCAGGGAAAAGGCCGCTTTGGCCCACAGATATAAGCTAATAAGCAGATAGAGTAACGCTAAGAAGGCCATGCTCGATAAGGCTAAATACCATTCTACTGGCTTGAAATACAGGTAGTAATTGATGTCGTGTCCCTGTAGAAACACGCTAAAAATAAGATACCCTAATCCCATAAAAGGTACGCTGAGCAGCAGTAAGCAAGCCGCATATATGCTACCAAGGCGAATGAATACGGGTAAACGCGCCGTGGCGAAAATCAGTGCCCGCACTGGGCCTATGGGAATATCGTATAGCCCAGATGCGGCCAGAATCGTGACCCCAGCGCGCTGGGTGAAAAACACGGTAAAGCTGCTGAATAGGGTAATGATCATAAATAGCAAGCCATAGGGAGACATGGCGAAGGCGATCAAGTCGTAATTGGTTATGGTGACATTGCCCGTTTTGGCAATCAGATGGCGCAATAGCCAGCCAAAAGACGGGACGATAATACCCGCCGACACTAAGGTAAATATCAGTTCAAATTCAATGAGTTTTCTACCGCAGCGACGAATGGCTTTAAGCGTGTCATGCCAGTAACTGTGTTCAGGATTGAGCATGCAGCTTCCTTATTCGTGCGAGTTAGGACTGTAATTTAGCAGTGTTTCAGGTTGGCGGTTAGTCATTGGTGCAATGTTTTAGATATGGGCAGGCTGTTAAAGTCCTCTTCTCAATGATTTTACAGAAGACCTATGGGTACCTGATTACATTCGACAATGATTAACAGTGCTGCGCGACTGTGAGTGGCTAATCAAAGTGTTGGCTTAGCTGCATGGGCTCAGCCATTACCTTTGCCAATATCTCGTTGATTCATATAGTGGGCTAATTGCGCCGCATCGGCATGGTGGCTGGCACTTAAGCCGCTGAACACACCCTGTTGATCGCTAATGGATCTATGCTGGCCGAGCTTTTCTTTTGCTTGAATCTCATCAATCAGAATTTTAAAGCCGACGATAGCTTGGCGCAGCTTTTGCTGATACTCATCTGGCATAATTTGTTTATCTTGCAATAGCTTGGGTTCGTACTTTGTGACTAGCTTGTCCAACATGTCTTGAGTTTCGGTATCACTCAGCAGACTTGCGACGCCATAACAATGCACCGCCGCATAATTCCATGTAGGCACCGCAGGTTTAGCGTCATACCAAGTTGGGGAAATGTAAGCGTGTGCGCCGCTGAAAACCACTAATACCCGCTGGTTTTCAAGCTCTTGCCAATGTGAGTTCGCTCGCGAAACATGGCCATACAACACGCCTTTCTCTCCCACAGTTGCATCGAGTACAAAGGGAATATGGGTCGCATTCAGTGAGCTAGAAACCAGTAAACCAAAGCTGTTTTGCGTGATAAAAGCTGTGATGGCCTGCTGATCTGTCATCGCCATATTCTTAGGGGTATACATTATCATCCTTGGGTTTCAACATGAGTGAAAGCGTTATATTACAAGGAAAAAGTCGGGAGTCGATAGGGGATTTAGAATGTTAGTTTGTGGCTTATTAAAATCAAAATCGTAGAGGCTTGAACTCTGACTCGGAGATTAAACACTCGCATTACTGTGACTCGCAGGAAGTACATCCGTGTATGCTCGAACGTGGCATCCATGCCACGGACGGTCACATCCATGCGAGTGCTTAATCTAGTTAAGACCTGCGTATACATCTAGCCTCGTTAAAATCCGTGAATCAGACTTGCCTAGTTTGGTTCACGCGCAGAACTCAGCCATTTGGCATTCGTTGTTAACTAACGCGTTTTTGCCCCAAAGTGAGCTAAACCCATCTAGGATAGATCTTCCCCGTTGACCAAATTTTAGTCATGATACAAAGTGACCAATATTACTGGCTCAGAGCAATGCGCTGTTAGCCACCACAATGGACTTCAGATGAATACAGAAATGAAAGAAGCTCTAGTTAAAGTCCCACAGATTACGCTTGGCTTTTGGGTAATTAAAATTCTCGCAACTACCTTAGGTGAAACAGGCGGCGATGCCGTTTCCATGTCAATGGATCTAGGTTACTTGATTGGAACAGTCATTTTTATGGCTTTTTTCATTCTTGCGGTTGTGTTCCAAATCCGTGCGAAGAAATTCAATCCGTTTGTTTATTGGGTCGCAATCGTCGCATCAACTACTGTAGGTACGACGCTCGCTGATTTTGCAGACCGTTCCTTAGGTATTGGCTATCTGGGCGGCTCAACACTCCTCGCAGTGTTTTTAGCAAGTACGTTGTTTATTTGGTATAGAACACTAGGCAGTATTAGTGTTTCGTCAATTCACACACCTAAAGCAGAAGCGTTCTACTGGCTTACCATAATGTTTTCTCAGACGCTCGGTACAGCGCTAGGTGACTGGACCGCAGGTTCAGCTGATTTGGGTTATGTCGGCGCAGCTTACATTTTCAGCGGCGGGTTAGCATTAATCGTCGCAGCTTACTTCTTCACAAAAGTATCTCGAACAATTTTATTCTGGTCAGCGTTTATTCTTACCCGTCCACTTGGAGCCGTGGTTGGTGACTTTTTGGATAAACCTATCGCTCAGGGTGGTCTAGAATTCAGCCGCTATACGGCTACAGGTGTACTTTTGGTCGCCATAGTAATTCTGGTTATTGTACTGCCACAGCGCGCAGCCAGTAAATCACACTAATGTGTTGGTGGTGCTTAACAACTTGTTCAAGTTGTTCGCGTCGCTCAACGGGACGGGCTAAAGTCCATTCTCCTAAACCAAACGTTAATCATAAATTTCTCATGATCGTTTAGTTAGCAATCGTGCCAGTGAATCACTCTGTACCAGACTGATTCACGCTCCCCACTAAAACCCGCTCTCACGGCCTGTTTGCGGCTATTGGAGGGTATTTTTTTACCCTAAAATGAATCAAATCTCTTAAGAACTGATTCAAGCTCACTTCATGACGGCACATTATCAACATAACGAGTTTGTGATGGTGGCGCAGTTTCCTGTAACGCAAATTGCATCAGGCTAATGGCTAAATTAGGTCATCAATATGCACGGGAGTTGATGAGATTAAGCACTGGTTTGTAAGTGACCGTTCGTGACAGGGATGTCACGGCCGAGCCCTCAAGGATGAGTTTATGGCGTGTCACTGGAAAGCCAGTGCTTAATCATTTTCTGATTATTTACACATTGCCGCCCACTCAGGATATGGTTACTTAGTTGACATAATCAACCAATCTCGATATTGTTGATACAGTCAACTATATCGAGAGCCTTCTATGCCTTCATTGTCACTCAGTGAAACTTTGCACAGATTAGTGCATGCCTACAAAAAGCAATTGCGTAGCGATATTGCTGCACAAGAGATTGATTTACCTGTCACTCATATCCGTGCCTTGAAGGGCGTGTGTCGCAATCCTGAATCGACAGCCCAGTCTATCGCCCTGCGAATGCAGCGGGATAAAGCGCAAATTACCCGTGTTCTTAATGAGTTACTGCAGGGTGGGTTGATCACTAAAATCGATAACCCTAAGGATGGCCGCAGCCAGTTACTGCGACCCACGGCAGAGGGGGAAAAGATCATGACCCAGATCAGTACCTCAGAACGTAAAACCGTGGCGCGTATGACGCAGGCGCTCAGTTCAGCCGAAGTCGACACCTTTATTAAACTTGCCAATCGGATCAGCAAAAGTGTGGATGAGGCGGCTGCTGCTAAAAGCGGCGCGGATTGCCATGCTCAAAAAAGACCATCCAGTAAGCCAAAAGACCCGATTGGCAAAGGAGCCGTTGAGGCGCGCTTAATGGAAGCAAACGCCATAGGAGAAAATCATAATGAATAAACCTGCACCACGTGAGTTGGCAGTGATCCGCTCGACTTATATCACCCCGCATATGTTACGCATGACCTTAGGCGGTGCGGGATTCGCTGGTTTTCCTATCGATCAAGAGAGTGCCTATATCAAGTTGTTATTTCCACAAGCGGGTGAACGTCCCTTGATGCGAACCTACACGATTCGCCAGCAACGTGCTGATGAAATTGATGTGGATTTTGTATTGCACGATACCGACGGCCCTGCATCGAGTTGGGCGAAAACGGCGCTGGTGGGCGATGTCATTCAAATAGGCGGACCCGGGCTTAAAAAACTGATTAACTTTGAGGCGGATTGGTTTTTACTCGCAGGTGATATGACCGCCTTGCCCGCTATCAGCGTGAATCTGGCACAATTACCAAACAATGCCGTGGGTTACGCTGTGATTGAAGTATTGAGCGAAGCCGACATTCAGCCTCTCGTGCATCCTGAAAATGTTGAGCTGCATTGGGTGATTAATCCTGAGGCCGATCCCGAAGGTCGCCCTTTGGTTGAGCGGATTGCCCAATTACCTTGGCTTGCTGGCGAACCCGCCGTGTGGATTGCCTGTGAATTTAACAGCATGCGCGCGCTAAGAAGACACTTTAAGCAAGCGCATTCATTACCTAAGAGCCATTTTTATACTTCGAGCTATTGGAAAATTGGCTGTAACGAGGGCGAGCATAAGCTGGTAAAACAAGAGGATGAACAGTTAGAAAATGGTGCCAGTGCTAAAGCTTAAATCCTGTTTTAAACAAACCGAGCTATTAAAAAAGATAAGGTCGCCAAGTTTGATTTTGCGACCTTATTTTATTTGCTACTTATGCCACATTTGCGGCGAGTACGCGCATTCTATTGGTGTACTAACTTGCCATTCTTTACCACATCTTTGCAGGGATTTACGCCGTAGGAATAGGCTAATTGCGCAGGAGTGGCGATATCCCACAGACAAAAATCGGCTTGTTTGCCAACGACTAAACTGCCGACGTTATCTTCAATCCCGAGTGCTTTGGCGGCATTTAAGGTGAGGCCTTTTAAGGCTTCTTCTGGCGTTAAGCGGAACAAGGTACAGCCCATATTCAGCATCAACAGGGTTGAGCAAATAGGGGATGAACCTGGATTAAAATCGCTGGCGAGCACTATAGGTACGCCGTATTGACGCAGTAAATCGATAGGTGGTTTTTGGGTTTCCCGCAAAAAGTAAAACGCGCCTGGCAGCAGTACGGCGCAGGTGCCGCTTTCACTTAAGGCTTTAACGCCTGCCTCATCTAAATATTCGATATGATCCACAGACTTAGCACCAAGACGTGCGGCCAGTACGCTGCCACCCATATTAGTTAGCTGCTCGGCGTGGAGTTTAATCTCTAAGCCCGCTGCTTTGGCAGCACTAAGTACCCGTTCGGTTTGCTCAAGATTAAAGGCGATATTCTCGCAGAACACATCCACCGCATCGGCAAGGTTTTCGGCGATCACGGCGGGCAGCATCTTATTGATAATTAAGTCAACATAGCCGTCGCTGTTGTCTTTATATTCTGGCGGAATCGCATGGGCGCCAAGGAATGTGGTCTTCACATCTACGTGGTGATGCTTGCCGAGCTCGCGGGCGACACGCAGGATTTTCAATTCAGTTTCAGTATCTAAGCCGTAACCTGATTTGATCTCAACTGTAGTCACCCCTTCCTTGGCCAGCGCGTTTAAGCGCTGGCGGCCGAGTTCAAATAATTCTGCTTCATCCGCTTCGCGGCAGGCCTTAACGGTCGAAATAATGCCGCCACCTGAGCGGGCAATTTCTTCGTAACTCGCACCCTGTAGGCGTAACTCAAATTCATTGGCGCGATTACCGGCAAAGATTAAGTGGGTGTGGGCGTCAATCAATCCTGGAGTGATCCAGCCGCCTTTACCTCTGTAAACGGGAATGGACAAAACATCGAAGGCAGGTAGTTCACTGCGGGGGCCAAGCCAAGCAATTTTGCCATCTTTAACTGCGATGGCCGCATTGGTGATGGCGCCATAAGGTGCTGATATGGAAGGGTCCATTGTGGCTAAGTTAACGTCAATCCAAACCTGATCCCAAGACATGTATTCCCCTCGCTGTGCTGGCAGATGTTAACCAAGTGATTAACGGCTTATTAAATTTATGTGAGCTAGCTTGTATTTACTTGTATATACAAGCTAGGATTGTAGCCGCTATTTTCACCGTTTGAAAGTGGCATGACAGACCCATGTCTTTGTCGCCTGCGTCAGTGCCACTTTAGCAAGCATGACTTTCGCAAGGGCACAGGAACAAGAAGCTGAATTTAAGAGGATGTGTTTTGGCTATTCCTAAGTTTGCAGAAATTAAGCAATACATTATCTCCTCTATCGAATCTGGCGAGTGGGAAGAAAGCGCCCGCGTGCCTTCCGAGAATCAGCTTGCCGATTTGTTTACCTGCAGCCGAATGACGGCGCGACGTGCATTAACTGAGCTAACGGATAGCGGCGTACTCGAACGCTCCCAAGGGCTCGGCACCTTTGTGGCTGGGCGTAAATCCCAGTCATCTATGTTGGCGATTCGCAATATTGCCGATGAGATTAAAGACCGCGGCCACGGCTATAGCGTACAGCAATGGGTGTTAGAACAAACCGTTGCCAGTACAACTATCGCAATTTCCCTTGGGCTTGAGCGCGGTGCGACGGTATTTCACTCGATCTTAGTACATTGCGAGCAGGACTTACCGTTGCAAGTCGAGGAGCGTTACGTGAATCCCGAGTTGGTGCCCGACTATTTATTGCAGGATTTTACCTTGCAGACTCCCCACGAATATTTGTCCCAAGTGGCACCGTTGACCGAGGCGCATCACACGATTGAGGCGATTATCGCCAGCGCCGAATTACAGCAAAGGCTCGAGATCCCCGCGACTGAGCCCTGTTTACAGATTTTACGCCGCACTTGGTCACGCCAAGGCGTGGTGAGTTTTGCCAAGTTAGTTCACCCCGGCAGCCGCTTTAAACTCGGCGGCCACTTAACTTTTAGCAAGTAGCGCCAGTGGCGTTATTTACCGATGTAAATCAGTCACTCCAATAGCTGTACCCTTATAAGTTAAAAGATAAAAACACAATAAAAACAATAGTGCT
>Ga0075011_10002327_pt1 | contig 10283 bp, 4 predicted proteins | sample TARM_MetaG_T_14_FD_72354 | JGI IMG/M metagenome (GOLD analysis project Ga0075011, IMG submission 72354) | Freshwater microbial communities from Pennsylvania, USA, analyzing microbe dynamics in response to fracking - TARM_MetaG_T_14 | ecosystem: Environmental > Aquatic > Freshwater > River...
ACCAGATGCTGCTGCGCAGCCACCTGCTCTCGCTCGACATGCTCGCCCGCCTCGATGCAGAGCTGCACTTGCGCCAGCGCTATGCCGATCATGCCCACGATCCATTGGCCCGCCTTCGCGATGCCCATGCCCCGCTCGCCCGCTTTGCCGATTACATGAAGCGGCGCATAGCAATCGATTACGACGACAACGAAGGCATCCTCCATGTCGAGGCAGCGGCCTTCGATCCGCAAACCGCGCAGGCCATCGTCGCCACGATGCTGCGCGAAGGCGCGCAGTTCATGAACCGCAACGACCACCGCCTCGCGCAAGTGCAGGTCGATTTCCTCTCGGGCGAGGCCCAGCGCATGGGCGCCCGCAACGAAGCCGCGCGCAAGGCCCTGCTCGCCTATCAGAACAAGGCCGGGATGGTCTCGCCCGAAGACACCCTGCAATCGGTTGCAGGCACCATCGCCCAGCTCGAGGCGCGGCGCAGCGCCTTGCAGACCCAGTTGGGCACGCTCGAAGCCTATCTCGTCCCCAGCCATCCCGATGTCGTCGCCGTGCGCCAGCAGATCGCGGCGGTCGATGGCGAACTCGCGCGCGAGCGGGGCCGCGCCGCCTCGAACGCGCCCGGCGCCCTCAACCGCAGCGCCGATGCCTTCCGCCAGCTCGAACAGGAAGCCCAGTTCAGCCAGGGCCTCTACCAGACCACGCTGGCCGCGCTCGAAAAGGGCCGGATCACCGCGATGCAGGCGATGAAGCAGGTCTCGGTGATCCAGTCGCCCACCTTGCCCGAATATCCCGCCCGGCCCCGCCGCTTCGTCAACACGCTGGTCTTCACCCTCGCCGCCTTCCTGACGGCGGGCATCGCGCTGCTGCTGGTGGCCGTGGTGCGCGACCATATCGATTGATCCCATTCCCGGCTCCTTTTGCGGGGCCTGCCAAGGACTGCGCCCATGCGCCCCACTCGCTTCCTGATGATCAGCCTCCTGATTGCCGGCCCGACTCTCAGCTCCCCTTGCGCGCTGGCGCAGGGCCTGCCGCCCGGCCTTGCCGGTCAGGCGCTGCAACAGGCCGACCCGGCCACACTGGCCGCGCTGGTCGGCTCGCTGGGGCCGGGCGCGGTCGCTTCGGCCACCGGGAATGCCGCCACCACGGCCCCCGTCCCGAATGGCATGGCCGCGCCAACGCTGCCCTCAATCGTCCCGACGCTAGCCGCCCCGCTGGCGACCGCCATCGACGCGGGCGCCCCGCCGGTCGTGCCCGGCACGATGTCCCCGCTCGACAGCGCGGCCAATCTGGCCAGCCCGGTCTTCGGCGCGCGGCTGTTCACCGGGGCCTTCGCCCGCGCCGGGTCCGCGCGATTCAACCCCGATTACATGGTCACCCCCGGCGACAGGGTGGTGCTGCGACTGTGGGGCGCGTTCCAGTTCGCGCAAGTCCAGACGGTCGATCCGCAGGGCAATGTCTTCCTGCCCAATATCGGCCCGGTCGCGCTGGGCGGCGTGCGCAATGCCGATCTGCAACGCGTGGTGGCGGGCGCGGCGGCGGGCACCTTTCGCAGCAATGTCTATGTCTATGCCGCGCTGGCCGAGGCGCAGCCGGTGCGCGTCTATGTCGGCGGTTTCGTGCGCCGCCCCGGCCTCTATGATGGCACCAGCATGGACGGCCTGCTCCACTATCTCGATGCGGCAGGCGGCATCGACCCGGATCGCGGCACGTTCATCGATGTCGAGGTCAAGCGCGGCAGTCAAGTGCGCGCCCGCGTCAACCTCTACCAGTTCCTGTTCCGGGGCCTGATGGCGCCCGTCGCGCTGGCCGATGGCGACGTGATCTTCGTGGGGCCCCGCCAGCAGACGGTGACGGTGATGGGGCTGGCCAACAATCCCAACATCTTCGAATTTCCGCGCCAGTCCCACCCGACAACCGCCGATGTCATGCTGCTCGCCGCGCCCCAGCCGGCCGCCACCCACATCCGCATCACCCGGATGACCGGCCCTGTCCGCAATGTCGAATATCACCCCATCGCACAGGCAGGCGCGGTGCTGGTGGCCGATGGCGACACCCTCGAATTCACCGCCGACAAGAAAGCCGGCACGATCACCGTGCGGATCGAGGGCGAGCACGACAGCGCGCAGGAATATGTGCTGCCCTATGGCGCGCGGCTGGGCGATCTCCTGCGGCAGGTCCACTTTTCAGACCGCTCGGACGAGGCGAGCATCCAGCTCTTCCGCCAGAGCGTCCACGACCGCCAGAAGACCATGCTGGAGGCCAGCCTGCGCAGCCTCGAACAATCGGTGCTCACCGCCCGCTCGGGCACCAACGAGGAATCGCAATTGCGCCGCAACGAGGCCGATCAGGTGCTCGCGTGGATCGACCGCGCGCGCAAGGTCGAGCCCATCGGCCAGGTCGTCGTCGGCCATGGCCCCACGCGCGACGATCTCCTGCTCGAAAACGGCGACCTGCTGCGCGTCCCCACGCGCGACGGGCTCGTGCTGGTCAGCGGCGAAGTGCTGTTCCCCAATGCCGTCGCGTGGCAACCGGGCCTCGATGCGCAAGCCTATGTCGCCCGCGCGGGCGGTTTCACCCCCAACGGGGCCCACAAGCGAATCGTCGTTGCCCATGCCGACGGCAGTTTCGAGGACGTTGCCCCCACCAGCCAGTCGCTGCGCACCGGCGACGAACTGCTCGTCCTCCCCCGGCTCGACACCAAGTCGCGCCAGATGTGGAAGGATATTACCCAGATCCTTTACCAGCTCGCCGTCAGCGCCCGTGTCGTACTGGGCCTGTAACCTTCCGGCGAAGCGCCAGAAGCTCGCCTTCACCACATGAAATCAATCACCTGACCCCATCCCCTGTTAACACATTTTTCCAATTGTGTTCATGGCCCCTGCAGGTTGCAACGGCTAGATCCAGACCCAGCAAGGATCACCAAAAAGGGATATCTCCATGTTCAAGTCATCCAAGGTCGGCGTGGTGTCTGCTGTTGCGGCACTGGCCACTTTCACCACCGCCGCCATCCCCACCACGTCGTTCGCCCGCGACAATGGCCGTGATCGCTATGAGGACTCGCGCTATGACAACCACGGTCGCGACCGCCGCGACTACCGCCACCGCTGCGGCAGCGGCGACGGCGCCGTAGGCACGATCGCGGGCGGCGCGGGCGGCGCCCTGCTCGGCAATGCTCTGGGCGGTGGCACGCTGGGCACGATCGCCGGCGGCGTCGGCGGCGCCCTGGTCGGCCGCACCCTCGACAAGCAGCACACCCGCAACCGCAACCGCGAACGCAACGGCTGCTGAAAACACCCATAAATCGCGCACGCCGCCGCATTCCTTGCCGGACTGCGGCGGCGTTTGTTTTTCCACTTCCTGTTAAAGCGGGCACTCTGCGGCCACCCCATGGCCGATCAGGGTGCATGCGCAGCAGTCAATTCCGCTGCCGGGTATGCGGCTAACTCCGCACGCAGCTGGCGGATGAACGGTTCGGGGTCGTCGACCCGCAAGGCGATCACGTGAAAAGCGGGTCTGCGTCGTTTGAAGCCCTCGCGGGGGAGCGGGGCGCACAGCGACAGCATGACATTGGGCCAGGACAGGAACGCCGTGTTCCAGGTCGTAGGCGCGCGCACGCTGTCCGGGGCGACCTCGGTTTCGACATGGGCCAGTGCGGAAAAGGGAATCAGGCGGTCGAACAACACGCCACCGCGCAAGCGCAGGCCATCGGCTTCGAGCAGGATCGGGCGCAAGCGGAACGACTTGATCAGGCCGACCAGAGTGACCAGCGCCACACCGCTGATCAGCGACATGATCAGAGCCGCCGTCCGGCTCCAATGGCTCACCAGCAGGTGAACCACCGTCAGTTCCTCCAGCGACAGGCACAACAGCGCCACCCCCAATCGGCATAATCTGCCGATGGTAGGAAAAGGCCCGCGCCCCGTCGGGAACGTCGGGCTCGTCCCCCCACCGGAACAGGGCGATCCGAATTGCTCCAGTTTAGAATTAAATACTGAGTATTTGTGCGAATGTACTTCGCGATTACACCGGGATTGATTGCTTCCGGATGTTTCCATGCTCGCCAAGGGAGGAAAACTAAGTGATCCTCCGTTCATCAGTTCAAGCAGAAGGAAAGTGGGAGGGGCGAAATCGTGAGCCTGACATCGCAAGATCCGGATCACGAGGCATAACCGCAAGGGTTGGCCGCCAGCGTGGCGGCGGCTCCGGCCATCCATCCACTGGCCGAACCGCCGCCCGCACCGGCTGATTTCCGCATGTGTTCGGGCCTGTCAGGGGTGCCCGTTTCGGGAGCCTCCTGTTCAGGGCTTCCTGTTTGGGAGCACCTCCTGGAAGCGCCATTCGAAGGCCTTGCTGGCCCTGCTCGCAAGTGCTGCCGGAAACCGCTGCTCGAAGCCGCCCATTCGGGCCCGACATCACCTGTCTGGCCCTCGCCCTACCGTTTTTTGGGCAACGTCCATCGTAGCGTGGCGAAATTAAGCCTTTCGCCACGGGGAAACACGTAAGGAAAGGGGGATAGCGCCATGGCCACAGCGGCGCCTTTGAGGGATGAAACCGAAGAGATGATGACCCCTGCCCACCGCTTCAAGCGGGTCTCCGTGATCGGCCTTGGCTATATCGGCCTGCCCACTGCTGCTGTCTTTGCGTCCCGCGGGATCGAGGTGATCGGCGTGGACGTCAACGAGATCGCGGTCCAGACCATCAACAAGGGGCGCATCCACATCGTCGAGCCCGACCTCGACATGGTGGTCCACGCCGCCGCGCGCGAGGGGCGCCTGCGCGCCACGCTCACGCCCGAACCGGCAGACGCCTTCCTGATCGCCGTGCCCACGCCGTTTCGCGAAGGGCACGAGCCCGATCTTTCCTATATCGAGGCCGCCGCCAGGGCGATTGCCCCGGTTCTGGCCAAGGGCAATCTGGTCGTGCTCGAATCGACATCCCCGGTGGGGACGACCGAGCAGATCGCCGCCTGGCTCGCCGCCGAACGTCCCGACCTTTCCTTTCCGCAGGACGCGGGCAACGAGGCCGACATCCGCATCGCCTATTGCCCGGAGCGCGTGCTGCCCGGCCATGTCCTGCGCGAACTGGTGGAGAACGACCGCGTGATCGGCGGCTTGACCGCGCGCTGCTCGGCCGAGGCGGTTTCGCTCTACAGCACGTTCGTGAAGGGGGAATGCGTGGTCACCACCGCGCGCACCGCCGAGATGTGCAAGCTGACCGAGAACGCCTTCCGCGACGTCAACATCGCCTTTGCCAACGAACTGTCGATCCTGTCGGACAAGCTGGGCATCAGCGTGTGGGAACTGATCCGGCTGGCCAACCGCCATCCGCGCGTCAACATCCTCCAGCCCGGTCCGGGTGTGGGCGGCCATTGCATCGCGGTCGACCCGTGGTTCATCGTCAACCGCAACCCCAAGGAAGCGCGGCTGATCCACAGCGCCCGCCTGGTCAACGACAGCAAGCCGCACTGGGTCGTCGACAAAGTGATGGAAGCCGCGCGCGCGGTCGCCGCGCGCAAGGGTTGCGCGCCCGAGGAGGTCCGCGTGGCCGCCTTCGGCCTCGCCTTCAAGCCCGACATCGACGACTTGCGCGAAAGCCCGGCGGTGGAAATCGTCAAGGACCTCGCCCCCCGCTTCACCCGGCCGATTCTGGCCGTGGAACCCAATATCGCCGCCCTGCCGCCTGCCCTGTCGGCCTGCGGTGTCGAACTGATCGACGGCTTTGCCGCTCTCGATCAGGCCGATGTCTGGACCCTGCTGGTCGATCACCGCCCGTTCAAGACCGTCTCGCCCAAGCGGCGCGACGGGGTGGAGATCGTCGATGCGCGCGGGATCTGGACGGACTGACCACCCTCGCACAGCCCCGCCCGGCGCGGGGCCCCATGGGGAGCCGATGATCGAAGCCCGTACCCATGACCCCGCCGCTCCGCAGCCCTCCTCTCCCTCCAGCCCGCCTTTTGCCCCTCTCCATTCCCATGTTCGCCTGCTCGGGCCGGAAGGCCTGAGCCACTGCGAAGACGCTCCCGAAGGCACCAAAGCCGGGCGTGACAGCACCGGGGATGACGAGATCGATGGGACCGCCCTCGCGGATGTGTCCTTTGCGCCCACACCCGTTCAGGCCGCGCCCCTCCGGTTTTTCCCCGCGCCCTCTCCCGATCCTTGTACCCTCGTGCGGGCAAGCACGGCGGGGCCCACCGCATCTCCGGTCATGGCCGGGCCTCTTGCCGCCGGGGCGCCGCCCCCGGCTGACCCTATGCCCGCCGACCCTATGCCCGCCGACCCTGTGCCCGCGGACACCATGCTGGCCGACCTGCTGGCCTGGCGCCAGCGCGCCGAGCAGGCCGAGCACCTGGCTGCACTGGCCAAGGCCCAGGCTCTCGAACAGGAACGGCTGATCGAGGCTTATGAACTGCGCGAGCAGGTCGTCATTCAGGACATGCCCTATCAACTGGGCGCGCTGCTCATCCGCAGTTTTCGTTCGCCTGTCGGCCTCTGGCGGCTGCCCTCCGGGCTGCTGGCCCTGCGGCGCAAGGCGCGGCGGGCCAAGGCGGCCCCGGCAAGGGCCAGCGTCCCGATGCTACGGCCTGCCAAGGGCCTGAGCCGTGCGAGCAAGGCCCCCGAAACCGTGCTTCTGCCCGCCCCGCCGATCACCCGCGCCCGGCAACGCGCGCTCGATCAGGCCCGCGCCGAGGAAGAAGCCCGTGCGAAGGCCGAGGCCCTCGCCGAGAGCCAGGCCCTCGCCCGCGCGCAAGCCGAAGTGGAAGCCGCCGCACAGGCCGTTGCCAGAGCTGCGGCCCAGGCCGCCGCACAAGCCGAAGCCAGGGCGAACGCCCAGGCGCAGGCGGAGGCGCGCGCGGAAGCGATCGCCCGCGCAAAAATCCTGACAGAACAGGCGCGGACCCTGTTGCCCGACGATCCGGCGGGCGCGGCGCAGGCCGCCATGGCCGCCCATGCCGCCGATCCGCGCCCGTGGCGGGCCAAGTGGCTGGCCTTCCGGCTCTATGACATCGGCCAGTTGCGCCAGCCCGCCGCCTTGCTGGCCGGATTGCCCGCCGATCTCGCGCTCAGCCCGTCGGAAGACTTGCGCGTTCGCCAGATCGAGGCGCAGGCCCGCCTGCTCGACCAGGGCCTCTCGCTGCCAGAACCCGCGCGCAAACCGGCCTATGAGCCACGCCCGCGCAGCCTGCTCTATTGCGCGGCAAGCGCGCTGCCTTGGCACACCAGCGGCTATACCACCCGCACACAGGCGCTGCTTCAGGCCCTTGCCGCCCATGGCGCCGGGGAGGGAACGGAACAGGCCATCACGCTGACCGCGCTGACCCGTGCCGGCTACCCGTGGGACCGTTCGGACAGCACGGGTACCCCCGAAGACATCTCCTCGCATCACGACGGGATCGACTGGCACCATGTGCGCCATCCCTCGCAGTCCATGCCGCTCGATCTCTATGTCGCGCGGGCGGCCATCGGCATCGCGCGCGCGGCCCGCAGCGCGCAAGTGGCGGTGATCCATGCCGCGTCCAACCATGTCAACGCGCTGCCCGCGCTCGTCGCCGCCCGGCGGCTGGGGATCCCGTTTCATTACGAGATGCGCGGGCTGTGGGAGCTGAGCCGGGCGGCCAATGTCGCCGGGTTCGACCAGAGCGAGCGGTTCGCGCTGGGGCTGGCGCTCGAAGCGCAAGTCGCCCACGCGGCGGATCACCTCCATGTCATCTCGCGCCCGCTGGCCGATCATGTGATCGCGCGCTGGGGCATCGATCCGGCGCGGGTGACGATCCTGCCCAACGGCATCGACGCTGCCCGCTTTGCCGCCATCGCGCCGCCACGCGCCGCCGCCTTCACGCTGGGCTATGCCGGGGCGCTGGTCGGCTATGAAGGGCTCGACCTCCTGCTCGACGCGCTGGCCCTGCTGCGCGCGCAAGACCGAACGATTGCGCTGACGATCATCGGCGATGGTCCGCTGCGCGAGGCCCTCGAACAGCAGGCCCTGCGACTCGGTCTGGCCGGACAGGTCCACTTTGCCGGACGCCTTGCGCCCGACGAGGCCCGCGCGCGCCTGGCGGCCTGTCATGCCACCGCCCTGCCCCGCCGGGCCAGCCCGGTGACCGAACTGGTGCCCCCGATCAAGCTGGTCGAGGCCATGGCGCTCGGTGTCGTGCCGGTCGTACCCGACCTGCCGGTCTTCCGCGCCGAGGCGCGCGACGGGGAAACCGCGCTGTTCTTCCGGGCCGACGATGCCGCCAGCCTGGCCGACGCCATCGCCCGCCTGCACGACGATGGCGCGCTCACCCGCCGCCTGAGCGAAACTGCGCGCGCCCATGCGCTGGGCACCCGCGACTGGGCGCGGCAGGCCGCCGCCATCGCCGCGCATCTGCCCGTTCCGCCCGAACCGCTGCCCGAAACCACGGCTGCGGAGGACGGTACCGCGCCAGAACCGGAGCCAGAACCGGAACCCGAAGTCGTCCCCTTCCCCGAGTGCCTGCCCGACAAGCCCGCGCTGATCGCCGCCGTGGCCGATCGGGGGGCCGCGCCCGCGCTGGCCGCGCTCGACGCGGTCGACTGGGACGACGATGCCGGGCGTGCCGGTGGGGCCTTGCGCCTCGCCGCCCTGCTGGCCGAGGCTGACCTGCACGAAGCCGGGGCCGTTCTGGCCGAGGAAGCGCTTACCCGCGACCGCTCGCCCGCCACGCTGCTGCGCGCCTATGCCGCCTTTCAGCGGGCGGGACAGTTCGCCCGCTGCGACGATCTTCTCGCCGAGCTGGACCACCATCCGGCCCGCCATACTGACAAGGCCCTGCCCGCGCGGATCGAACGGTTGCGGCAGGGCTATGCCGGCCAGCTCGACATGCTGCGCCTGATCGGCCCGCGCCGCGCGCGGGTGATGCCGCCGGTGCCCGGTCGGCTGTGCTATGTGCTGCACAATTCCCTGCCCTGGACTTCGGGCGGCTATGCCACGCGCAGCCATGGGCTGGCGCGTGGGCTTCAGGACGCCGGGTGCGAGGTCATCGTGCTCTCGCGGCCCGGTTACCCCTGCGACGTTCTTCCCGCAGCCGGGACCGAATCTTTGCCCCAAGAGGATGTGATCGAGGGCATCCGCTATCTGCGCACGCCCAGGCCTTCGCGCGCCAAGATGCGCTATGCCCGCTATGTTCCGGCGGCGGCGGCCGCGCTGGAGGCCCGTTTTCGCGCCTTGCGCCCTGCCGTGGTCGTGGCCGCCTCGAACCATGTCGTTGCCCTGCCCGCGCTGATCGCGGCGCGGCGGCTGGGCATTCCGTTCGCCTACGAGGTGCGCGGCTTCTGGGAAGTGACGCGCATGTCGCGCAACGCAGCCTATGCCCGGACGGCGGCCTACAAGGTTCAGGAACTGCTCGAAACCGCGATTGCCCGGCAGGCCGATCAGGTCTTCACGCTGACCGCGCCGATGCGCGAGGAACTGGCCGGGCGCGGGGTTCCGCCAGAACGCATCGCGCTCCTGCCCAATTCGTGCGATCCCGCGCGCTTTCAACCGGCCCGCCTCGATCCGGCAGGTTCCACCTTGCCGCCCCATCCGCTGTTTCCCCAAGGGGTTCCGGTGATCGGCTATGTCGGCACTTTCGTCGATTACGAGGGGCTGGAGGATCTGGCGCTGGCCTGCGCCCGGTTGAGGCGCGAGGGGCGGGAATTCCGCCTGCTGCTGGTCGGCAGCGAGAACACCAGCGGACAGGATGCCCGGCCCGAGGCGAAGACGGACGCAACACCGGGTGCCCAGCCGGCCGATCAGCCCGACACGCAGCCGATCCCCCCCGCCGATGAGACAGACAGTCTGGAAGGCACGCCGGAAAACGGGCCCGACAACTTGGCCGAGACCGCGCCTGACGAGGCTGTTCCCCTCGGCCCGATCAGCCAGGCGATTGCCGCCATCGCGCAGGACGGCGGCTTTGCCGACTGGCTGATCATGCCCGGCCGCGTGCCCCACGAAGAGGTCGAGAACTGGTACGCCCGGATCGACATCTGCCCGTTCCCGCGCAAGCCCTGGCCGGTGTGCGAGATGGTCTCGCCGATGAAGCCGCTCGAAGCGCTGGCGATGGAAAAGGCGGTCGTCGTGCCCGATGTGCGCGCACTGGCCGAGATGATCACGCACGAGGCCACCGGCCTTGTCTATGCCAAGGGCGATGTCGAGAGTCTGGCTGCCGCGCTGACCCGCCTGCTCGACGATCAGGCCTTGCGCCAGACACTGGGGCGGCAGGGCCGCGAATGGGTCGTGGCCGAGCGCACCTGGGCCCGAACCGGGGCGACCGCCTGCGCGCTGCTCGCCCC